>Ga0265797_10001053_pt1 | contig 49641 bp, 43 predicted proteins | sample P2T30metagenome_FD_192433 | JGI IMG/M metagenome (GOLD analysis project Ga0265797, IMG submission 192433) | Plant litter microbial communities from East Loma Ridge, Irvine, California - P2 T30 | ecosystem: Environmental > Terrestrial > Plant litter > Unclassified | place: USA: California...
GGCCGGTGTGCGCGAGGGCGATTTGATCCTGCAGATGAACAATGTCGAGATCAAGGATGCGGCCCAGTTCAACGCGCTGGCCGGCAAGCTCGATCCGAAGAAAACGGTGGCGGTGCTGGTGCGGCGCGAAAACGTGACGCAGTACCTGGTGCTGAAGCCGGCCACGGCGAAGTGATCCGCTTTACGCTGTATTCGCGTGCCTGGTGCCATCTCTGCGACGGCATGCTGCAGGCCTTGCGGGCAATGGAGCCGCCGGGGCAGGCGTTCGAGATCGACGTGATCGATGTCGACGCCGACCCGGTGCTGGAAGCGCGCTTCAATGAGCTGGTGCCGGTGCTGTATGGCGACCTCGCGCAACCCGAGCTCTGCCATTACTTCCTGAACGAAGCCGCCGTGCGCGGCTACATTACGCGCACGACGGCGTTGCCGGCGCGAAGCTAGGGTGGGCATCCCGTGCCCACGCGGACGCTTGCGCCGTGCTGGCGTATGCGCGGCGACGCAGCAAACAGGCAAGCGCACACGTTCGCGGATCATCCCGGGCACTGCCGCAGTCCCGCCGCCTTTTCGGGTCCAAACCACGCAAGCGCAGCGCCGCCTTCCGCGTGGGCACGTCATCGATTCCCCCGGAATCGATGACCCCACCGTACGATCACTGCCGCTGTCTCCGCTCGCCACGTCCGCCCTCGGCCTCTTCATTGCCAATTTCCCTCACAAACCGGGCTTTCTACCCTGAAATCCGGTAAAATGCCCCGTTTGGAAAAGCTTCTGTCGATAGCACATCCGCTTTTCATGTTGCGATAAGTAGCGATAAGGCGCTCGCCTGGGGACGGACCAGTCCGCACGGGGCGCTTTTTTCGTATTGCGCTGGCATCATCGCGGCGCCGGTCGCCGTCAGGCCGCCAGCCTCGCCTTTTTTGGTTTTGAGCTTTGTTAATGAACAACATACGTAACTTCTCCATCATCGCCCACATCGACCACGGTAAATCGACCCTGGCCGACCGCATCATCCAGTTGTGCGGCGGCCTGTCGGACCGCGAAATGGACGCGCAGGTGCTCGACTCGATGGACCTGGAGCGCGAGCGCGGCATTACCATCAAGGCGCAGACCGCGGCCCTGCAATACAAGGCGCGCGACGGCCAGGTCTATAACCTGAACCTGATCGACACCCCCGGCCACGTCGACTTCAGCTATGAAGTGTCGCGCTCGCTGTCCGCCTGCGAAGGCGCGCTGCTGGTGGTCGACGCGTCGCAAGGCGTGGAAGCGCAGACCGTCGCCAACTGCTACACCGCGCTCGACCTGGGCGTGGAAGTGGTGCCGATCCTGAACAAGATCGACCTGCCGCACGCCGACCCCGACAACGCCAAGAAGGAAATCGAGGACGTCATCGGCATCGACGCCAGCGACGCCACGGTGTGCTCGGCCAAGACCGGCCTGGGCGTGGAAGACGTGCTGGAAACCCTGATCGCGAAGGTCCCGCCGCCGCAGGGCGACCCGGACGCGCCGCTGCAGGCCCTGATCGTCGACTCCTGGTACGACCCGTACGTGGGCGTCGTGATGCTGGTGCGCGTGGTGAACGGCACCCTGCGCCCGAAAGACAAGATCCTGCTGATGGCCACCGAATCGGTGAACCTGGTGGAAAACATCGGCGTCTTCACGCCGCGCTCGGTCTCGCTGCCGGAACTGAAGGCTGGCCAGGTGGGCTTCATCATCGCCGGCATCAAGGAACTGACCGCCGCCAAGGTAGGCGATACCGTGACCCTGGCCAGTAAGCCCGCTGCGGCGCCGCTGCCGGGCTTCAAGGAAGTCCAGCCGCAGGTGTTCGCCGGTCTGTTCCCGGTGGAAGCGAACCAGTACGACGCCCTGCGCGATTCGCTGGAAAAGCTGAAGCTGAACGACGCCGCCCTGATGTACGAGCCGGAAGTGTCGCAGGCGCTGGGCTTCGGCTTCCGCTGCGGCTTCCTCGGCCTGCTGCACATGGAGATCGTGCAGGAACGCCTGGAGCGCGAGTTCGACATGGACCTGATCACCACGGCCCCGACCGTGGTCTACGAGGTCGAGATGCGCGACGGTTCCATCATCCGCGTCGACAACCCGTCGAAGATGCCGGAACCGTCGAAGATCAACGAGGTGCGCGAGCCGATCGTCGACGTGAATCTGTACATGCCGCAGGAATATGTCGGCTCGGTCATGACGCTGTGTAACGGCAAGCGTGGGGTCCAGATGGACATGGCCTACCACGGCCGCCAGGTGAAGCTGCACTACGAAATCCCGATGGCGGAAATCGTGCTCGACTTCTTCGACCGCCTGAAGTCGACCTCGCGCGGCTATGCGTCGATGGACTACGAGTTCAAGGAAAACCGCGCCGCCGACGTCGTGAAAGTCGACATGCTGATCAACAGCGAGAAGGTCGATGCGCTGGCCATCATCGTGCACCGCGCCAACGCGCCTTACCGCGGGCGCCAGGTGGCGGCCAAGATGCGCGAACTGATCCCGCGCCAGATGTTCGACGTGGCGATCCAGGCGGCCATCGGCGCCACCATCATTTCGCGCGAAAACGTCAAGGCGCTGCGCAAGAACGTGCTGGCGAAGTGCTATGGCGGCGACGTCAGCCGTAAAAAGAAACTGCTTGAGAAACAAAAAGCAGGCAAGAAACGCATGAAACAGGTCGGCTCGGTGGAAATTCCACAGGAAGCTTTCCTGGCCATCCTTCAAGTGGAAGATAAATGAACCTGCAACCGATCCTGGGAAATTTCGCGCTCATCCTGTTCGTGCTCATGGTGGTCACGGGCATCATCTGGTGCCTGGATGTCTTCGTACTGGCGAAGCAGCGCCGTGCCGCCGCCGACGCCGCGCTGGCCGAGTACGACGAGCGCAATGCCAAGCTGACCCGCGAGGGCATCAAGGTCGACACCAATGGCAACCGCGCGGCCATCGAAGCGGCGCACCTGCGCCAGCCGACCTGGGTCGAGTATTCGGGCAGCTTCTTTCCTGTGATCGCGCTGGTATTTGTCCTGCGCTCGTTCTTGTGGGAACCGTTCAAGATCCCGTCGAGCTCGATGGTGCCGACCCTGCTGGTGGGCGACCTGATCCTGGTGAACAAGTACACCTATGGTATCCGCCTGCCGATCATCAACCAGAAGGTGATCCAGCTGAACGATCCGCAGCGCGGCGACGTCATGGTCTTCAAGTACCCGAAGGACATGAGCCAGGACTACATCAAGCGCGTCATCGGCGTGCCGGGTGACAAGATCACCTACGAAAACAAGCGCCTGACGGTGAATGGCAAGGTGGTGGAGTACACGCCGCTCGACGATTACCTCGACGAGGAACGCCCGGTCTACCACAAACAGTTCGTGGAAAAACTGCCTGGCAGCGAACATCGCATCCTGAACGACGATCCTGCCCGCTCGTTCAACCTCGATGGCGTGGAGAACTTCCCGCACCGCGATGCCTGCGACTATTCGTACGACAAATTTACCTGTATCGTACCGGCAGGCAACTACTTCATGATGGGCGACAACCGCGACAACAGCGCGGACAGTCGTTACTGGGGTTTTGTGCCTGACAAAAATATCGTCGGCAAGGCCTTCCTGGTGTGGATGAACTTCGGTGATCCGAAGCGCATCGGCGGCATCAAGTAAGCCAGCCTGGATCGCAAGTTCGAAGGAGACAGGATGAACGGCAACGGCATGCGGCGCAGCGCAATGGTGGGTCGCGGACAACAGGGTATCTCGCTTACCGGCCTGATCATGGGGCTGATCGTGATCGGCATCTTTGCCCTGGTCGGTATCAAGGTGATTCCATCCTGGCTCGAGTACCGCTCGATCCAGGACGGCATCGTCCGCATCAAGCAGGAGGGCGGCACGGCCGCCGAGATGCAGCGCGCGTTTGATAAATTTGCCGACATTAACAACGTCGAGTCCGTCCGCGGGCGCGACCTCATCATCAGCAAGGACGGCGGCGAAGCGGAAATCAGTTTCGCCTACCAGAAACGGATTGCGTTGACCGACAAGGCCAGCCTGGTCATCGACTACGACGGCACGACCGACCCGAGCGGTGTGGTTACCGCCAGCGCCGACTGAGCCGCCGTACGAGCTTGTGAAAAAATCGCCATGGCTGTGTTGCATCGTCTCGCCGTACGCGCGTACTGTCTTCGATTCGGCGCCTTGCCCTGACGTTTTTTTCACAAGCTCTACGGGGCGGACAGCGCGGCCGGCAGGCCGCTTCGCCAGCGCAAAGCCCGGCATGCGCGCCGGAAGCCGAAATGCCGGTATCCTCGGTGTTTCGGCTGCGGCATTTCTGGAACCGGCCTGTATTACGAAAAATAAACAATGAACCTACAGTTATTGCAAACCCGCCTGGGCTACACGTTTCGGGACAGCGGCCTGTTGCAACAGGCCCTGACCCATCGTAGCCACAGCAGCTTGCATAACGAACGCCTGGAATTCCTGGGCGATTCGATTCTCAACTGCGTGGTCGCATCGATCCTCTACGAGCGTTTCAACAACCTCGACGAAGGCGACCTGTCGCGCCTGCGCGCCAACCTGGTCAAGCAGCAATCGCTCTACGAAATCGCCCAGAAGCTGGAACTGTCCCAGTTCCTGCGGCTGGGCGAGGGCGAGCTGAAGTCGGGCGGTTTCCGCCGTCCGTCGATCCTGGCCGATACCCTCGAAGCCCTGCTTGGCGCGATCTTCCTCGACGCCGGCTTCGACGCCGCGCGCGGCGTGATCCGCGCCTTTTATATTCCCCTGCTCGACACGGTCGACCCGCGCACCCTGGGCAAGGACGCCAAGACCCTGCTGCAGGAATTCCTGCAAAGCCGCAAGATTTCACTGCCAACCTACAACGTCATCGCCACCCACGGCGCCGCCCACAGCCAGGAATTCGAAATCGAATGCCTGGTGCCCAAGCTCGGCATCCAGGTCTTCGGCCGTGGCGGCAGCCGCCGCGCCGGCGAACAGGCCGCGGCGCGCCTGGCCCTCGAAGCGGCCGAACTTGCCTTGCGCAAGACCCCCGCCGCCTCGCGCAAGGCCAAGCCGCGCGTGGCCCAGATGAAACTGGCCGGCATCGCCACGATCCAGGGCAACACTGCGGCTGCGGCTACCGCTGCGGGTCATAGCGGCGACGACAGCACCGGCGACAGCGCCTCCACCAAACAAGCATCCTGATATGAACACCGACACCCAAGACGACACTGGCACAGCCGGCGGCACCCCAGACAACTTTCGCTGTGGCTATATCGCCATTGTCGGCCGCCCGAACGTCGGCAAGTCGACGCTGATGAACGTGCTGATCGGCGCAAAAGTGTCGATCACCTCGCGCAAGGCCCAGACCACGCGCCACCGCATCACCGGCATCCAGACCCACGACGACGCCCAGTTTATCTACGTCGATACGCCGGGATTCCAGACGCGTCATGCGAACGCACTGAACAAAACCCTGAACAAGACTGTCTCGAACACGCTGACCGCGTCGGATGTGGTGCTGTTCCTGGTCGAGGCCGGTACTTTCGGCCCGGCCGACCAGCAAGTGCTGGACCTGCTGCCGAAGAACGTGCCGGTGATCCTGGTGATCAACAAGTCGGACCGCATGAAGGACAAGGCGACCCTGATGCCGTTCGCGCAAAAGGTCGCGGCCCTGCGCGACTTCACGGCCATCGTGCCGGTGTCGGCCAAGCTGCGCTTCCAGTGCGATGCGCTGGAACGCGAGATCCGCTCGCACCTGCCGGAAAATCCGCCGGTGTTCGGACCCGACGACATCACCGACCGCAGTGAGAAGTTCCTTGCCGCCGAGATCGTGCGCGAGAAGGTGTTTCGCCTGCTGGGCGATGAACTGCCCTACACCAGCACCGTGGTGATCGAACAATTCATCCAGGAGGGCAACCTGCGCCGCATCTTCGCCGCCATCCTGGTCGAGCGCGATACGCATAAGTCGATGATCATCGGTAACAAGGGCGCGCGCTTGAAAGAGATCTCGACCCAGTCGCGTCTGGATATGGAAAAACTGTTCGACGGCCCTGTGTATCTGGAAATCTGGGTCAAGGTCAAATCCGGCTGGGCCGACAACGAAGCCGGCCTGCGCGCCTACGGTTACGAGTAAGCCTCCACGGTTCGACTCCCACGCATGACGCGCCCCGACGACCAAGATCGCGATCACGCTGAACCGGCGCCGACGCAGGAGCCGCTCGCTGGCTCAATGAGCGCGCCAGTGCGTGAGCCAGTGCGTGAGCCAGTGAGCGAGCCGGTGAGCGAGCGGGCCGCCAGTGACATGCCGGTCGCCGAGCTGCGCATCACCGAGATGCAGCAGCCTGCGCTTCAGGTAGCCGAAGCGTTTACTGCCTATGCGCCGCCGCCCGTGCGCCGCAGCCGTGCGCCGATCCGCGAGACGCGGGTCAATGGCCAGCCCGCCTTTGTGCTGCACAGCTATCCCTACAAGGAAACCAGCCTCATCGTGGACCTGTTCACGCGCGAGCATGGCCGCATCGCGGTCGTGGCCAAGGGCGCGAAACGGCCGCTGTCGAAGCTGCGCGGGGTGCTGCAGACGTTCCAGCCTTTATCGGTGTCCTGGAGCGGCAAGTCCGAACTGCGCACCCTGATCGACGCTGAATGGGTCGGCGGCATGCTGCCGATCGAGCGCACCGCCTTGCTATGCGGCTTTTACCTGAACGAATTGCTGGTGAAATTGCTGGCGCGCGACGATGCCCACCGCGCCTTGTTCGATCACTACGTTTCCACCCTCAATGAACTGGCGCACGACGAACCTGCACAAATCGTCTTGCGAAAATTCGAAAGAGCCCTACTTAAGGAAACAGGGGTAGCCGCCAACCTCGGCCGCTCGACCACGACGCGCGACGCCATCGACCCGGGCGAGCGCTACGTGGTCGACCCGGAGCGCGGCGCGCGCGAGGCATTGGTCTCGGATGTCTGGCCCGTGGTGTCGGGCAAGACCCTGCTGGACATGGAGCGCGAAGATTATGCCGACCCGGTGACGCAAAGCCAGAGCAAGCAGCTGATGCGTTTCCTGCTGGCCCACCAGCTGAATGGCGCGCCGCTGAACACCCGGCAGATTTTGATTGACCTGATGCAGTTATAAGAAAACAACAACCATGAGCTTCCTCCAACCCGTCGGCCCCGTCATCGACCTGGGCGTGAACATCGACCACATCGCCACCGTGCGCAACGCGCGCGGCACCGTGTATCCGGACCCGCTGCGCGCCGCGCTGCTGGCCGAGCAGGCCGGCGCCGATTTGATCACGCTGCACCTGCGCGAAGACCGCCGCCACATCAAGGACGCGGACGTGCTGGCGATGCGCCCGCAGCTGGCCACCCGCATGAACCTGGAAGCGGCCGTGACACAGGAAATGATCGACTTCGCCTGCCAGGTGCGGCCGCAGGATGTCTGCCTGGTGCCCGAGCGGCGCGAGGAAGTGACCACCGAGGGCGGGCTGGACGTGATCCGCTACTTCAACGAGGTCGAGGCCGCCGTGAAGCAGCTGAAAGGGGAGGGCATCCGCGTGTCGCTGTTCATCGACGCCGACGCCGGGCAGATCGAGGCGGCGGCCCGGACCGGCGCCACCGTGATCGAGCTGCACACGGGCCGGTACGCCGAGGCCGAAGGCGCCGCGGCGGTGAGCGAGCTCGAGCGTATCAAGGTCGGCGCCGCCGCCGGTGTACAACACGGCCTGGTCGTGAACGCCGGCCACGGCCTGCACTACACCAATGTGCAGCCGGTGGCGGCCATCCAGGACATCGCCGAACTGAACATCGGCCACGCGATCGTCGCTCACGCCCTGTTTGCCGGCTGGGAAAATGCGGTGCGCGAAATGAAGGCGATCATGGTCGCGGCGCGCCTCGGCGTGTCCCTGGGGGCCCGATGATCTACGGCATCGGCACCGACATCGTCCAGATTTCGCGTGTCGAGGCGGCGCTCGCACGCAACGGCGACCGCTTCGCCGAAAAGATCCTGGGACCACAGGAGCTGGAGAAATTCCATGCCCGCCGTGCCCGCAGCGAAGTGCGCGGCCTGCGTTTCCTGGCGACCCGCTTTTCGGCCAAGGAAGCGTTTTCGAAAGCCATCGGCATGGGCATGCGCATGCCCATGACCTGGCGCTCGGCCCAGATGCTCAACGACCCGAGCGGCAAGCCGACCATCGTGTGCAGCGGCGCCCTGGCCGACTTCATGCAGCAGAATAAACTGAGCGCCCAGGTGACGATCAGCGACGAAGCCGACTACGGTGTCGCTTTCGTCATCGTCACCCGGAGCTGAGACGAACAAGCCGAACACCTGAACCCAACACATCGAGCAAGCGACAAGCCAGTGACCAAGGAAGTGCAAGCCCCCGAATTGCCGGACAGTCCGGAGCCAGACCAACGCGTGGCCGACCCGGCAGGTGCGGCCGCTGCGGCGTACCCAACGCCGGGCGAAGCCAGGCCGCCAGCGCCCCAGGCCGCCGAGGGCAAGCCACCCTACATCCCCGGCCCCGAGATGCAGGCCGCCGCGCCAGCGCCGGAGGCGGCTGCACGTTCACGCCCCGACGCGCGCCAGGCCGTGAAGGAAGAACTGAGCGCGACCTTAAAGGAAGACGCCGCGCTTCCTGTGCAGCCGAGCGCCACGGCGCGCGAACTGGTGCTGGCGACGGTGGCCAAGCTGCCGGACCTGCCCGGCGTGTACCGCTACTTCGACGCCAACCAGAATGTGCTGTACGTGGGCAAGGCGCGCAACCTCAAGAAGCGCGTGTCGAGCTATTTCCAGAAAAACCTGTCGAGCCCGCGCATCGCGATGATGGTGTCGCAGATTGCCAACCTGGAAACCTCGGTGACCCACAGCGAAGCCGAAGCCCTGATCCTGGAAAACAACCTGATCAAGGCCCTCAAGCCGCGCTACAACATCCTGTTCCGCGACGATAAATCTTATCCGTACCTGAAGATCACGCACGGCGATTTCCCGCGCATGGCCTATTACCGCGGCGCGCTGGACCGCAAGAACCAGTACTTCGGCCCCTTCCCGAGCGCCTGGGCGGTGAAGGAATCGATGCAGATCCTGCAGAAGGTGTTCATGCTGCGCACCTGCGAGGACAGCGTGTTCAGCAACCGCACGCGCCCCTGCCTGCTGCATCAGATCGGCCGTTGCAGCGGACCCTGCGTGAACCTGATCGACAAGGATGCGTACAAGCTAGACGTCGAGAACGCCGCGAAGTTCCTGCGCGGGCGCCAGAACGAGGTCATGGAGGACCTGCAAGGCAAGATGCAGGGCTTCGCCGAAAAGCTGATGTTCGAGCAGGCCGCCGGCGTACGCAACCAGATCCAGTCGCTGTCGCGCGTGCTGCACCAGCAGAGCATGGAAACCACCGGCGACGCCGACGTCGACGTGATCGCGGTGGTGGTGCAGGGCGGCCGTGCCTGCGTCAACCTGGCGATGGTGCGCGGCGGGCGCCACCTGGGCGACCGCGCCTACTTCCCGACGCAGGTGGCCGACGCGATCGCCGAAAAGTCGATCGAATGCGAAGTGCTGGCCGCCTTCCTGGTCCAGCACTACACCGGCAGCTTCATCCCGGGCACGCTGATCCTGAACATCGAGTTCGACCAGCCGGAGCTGATGGTGGCGCTGACCGAGCAATGCGGCCACCGCATCAACCTGATCTTCCAGCCCCAGGGCCAGCGCCGCCAATGGCTTGAACTGGCTCAAAAGGGCGCCGAGATCTCCCTGGCCCGTTTGCTGTCTGAACAAGGGTCGCAGCAGTCGCGTACGCGCGCGCTGGCCGAGACCTTGTCGCTGGACGCGACGGACCTCGAGACCTTGCGCATCGAATGCTTCGACATCAGCCATACGGCAGGGGAGGCGACCCAGGCATCGTGCGTGGTCTTCCACCACCACGCGATGCAGAACTCGGAATACCGGCGCTACAACATCAACGGCATCACGCCGGGCGATGACTATGCTGCCATGCGGCAGGTGCTCACGCGCCGCTACGAAAAAGTCGCGGGCGGCGACGGCGTCATGCCGGACGTCGTGCTTGTCGACGGCGGCAAGGGACAAGTGGAAATGGCGCGCCAGGTGTTTTCGGAGCTCGGGCTCGACATCAGCCTGATCACCGGGGTGGCCAAGGGAGAAGGGCGCCGCGTGGGCCTGGAAACCCTGATCTTCGCCGACGGCCGCCCGGCCCAGGAACTCGGCAAGGAATCGGCCGCGCTGATGCTGGTCGCGCTGATCCGCGACGAGGCGCACCGCTTCGCCATCACCGGCATGCGCGCCAAGCGCGCCAAGGCGCGCCAGGCCTCGCGCCTCGAGGAAATCGAAGGCATCGGCGCCAAGCGCCGCCAGCGCCTGCTGGCCCGCTTCGGCGGCCTGCGCGGCGTGATCGACGCCAGCGTGGAAGACCTGTGCCAGGTCGAGGGCATCTCCACGGCCCTGGCGGAAGAGATCTACCGCCAGCTGCACTAATACTGCGGCGCGTGGGGTTTTCGTAGGGTGGGCGCCCTGTGCCCACCCTACCGCCAGCCCGATACGGCTGAGCTCAACTAGTCCAATCTGCAATACCCATGTAGACTAGCGGCGCCCCCTTTTCAACGGTAAGCCAGTTCACGCTCTCATGCCCTTCAACATCCCGATTCTCCTGACCTGGTTACGTGTAGCCCTGATTCCCCTTGTCGTCGGCGTCTACTACCTGCCCACCCACTGGCTGCCACTGGCGGACCGCAACCTGGCTGCGACCCTGGTCTTCATCGTCGCGGCCATCACCGACTGGTTCGACGGTTTCCTGGCGCGCCGCTGGAACGAAACCTCGGCCTTCGGCGCCTTCCTCGATCCCGTGGCCGACAAGCTGATGGTGGCCGGCGCCTTGCTGGTGCTGATCCAGCTCGACCGCGTGAACGCCATCATCGCCTTCATCATCATCGGCCGCGAGATCACGATCTCGGCGCTGCGCGAATGGATGGCCGAGATCGGCGCGCGCAAGTCGGTGGCGGTAAGCTCGATCGGCAAGGTGAAGACCGCCGCCCAGATGGCCGCGATCCCGATGCTGCTGTTCCACGAGCACCTGTTCGGCATCGACATGTACTACTGGGGCCAGGTCTTCCTGTGGATCGCCGGCCTGCTGACGGTATGGTCGATGTTCTATTATTTGCGCCGTGCGTGGCCATTGATTAAGGAAAAGAGCGGGAATGTGTAAGATTAATTCTCTGTCATCCTTGACGTACGGATCAGATGATCTATAATGCTTGCCTGTTGCGAACGACAACGCAGCAAACGACAGACAAAGCGGGAGTAGCTCAGTTGGTAGAGCGCAACCTTGCCAAGGTTGAGGTCGAGAGTTCGAGACTCTTCTCCCGCTCCAGAGTTTGCAAGAAGTCGGCGTAACACAATAGAAACATGTGTCTTGGAAGTTGAAACAATTTCTGCGATAATGCGTGTCTCCAGAATGCGGGAGTAGCTCAGTTGGTAGAGCGCAACCTTGCCAAGGTTGAGGTCGAGAGTTCGAGACTCTTCTCCCGCTCCATTCGGATACACAGGCAGTAAAGCTCAGTAGTAAAGAAGTTGGCAGTACACTCCGTGCGGGAGTAGCTCAGTTGGTAGAGCGCAACCTTGCCAAGGTTGAGGTCGAGAGTTCGAGACTCTTCTCCCGCTCCAGTTTGCGAGTGTCGTTGCTCAGCTTGTTATGCAGGACTCCAATGCGGGAGTAGCTCAGTTGGTAGAGCGCAACCTTGCCAAGGTTGAGGTCGAGAGTTCGAGACTCTTCTCCCGCTCCAGAATTCAGGAAGGCAGTGTCTTCCCTTGTTGATGTGCTTCATAACCGTTCACATCGATCAAGCGCACTATACCCTCTGGCGAGGTAGCAAAGCGGTTATGCAGCGGCCTGCAAAGCCGTGTAGACGGGTTCGACTCCCGTCCTCGCCTCCAGAATATTCGCTGCCTGGTGACCAGGTTTCCAGCTCGAATCAATGAAGGGCCTCCTCGATGGAGGCCTTTTTCGTATCCCCTTCTCATCGCCACGCGCGACCGCTTGCGCGCGGAGCCGTCCATGGGGCTGATCGAACCCGATGATATGCGGCGATATGCCGAGATCCTGAACGCGGGGCCGTGGGACGCGGCGGATGTTGAGTTGTCCGAGACCGATGTCACCGGCCATGGCAGCGGCGCGTTGTTGCCGATGAGGGGCTGTGCCGATATCCGCCGGACATCGACGGATCATCGCCGCGCGTATGCCACCGGCGATGGCGCCGCATGGGTGGAGGCATTCGAACGCGACCTGCTGGCCGGCCGTTCGGCCGGACTGGCGCCCCGGCGGCGCGTCATATACCGATCATGACGCTGTGCGCGCCGGCGGACGAGCACGAGGCGCGGGAGGCGGTCCAGCGTGGCGCGCAGGGGTGGTTGTCGAAAGGCTATTTTGACAATAAGCTGGCGCCGCACAGCCAACCGGTCGACGCCGTCCGGATGCGGACCATGCTCGATGGCGCAACCCGAGGCCGGGCACGCAGACACTTACAACTTTCCTGTTCCTTGCCAGGGCGCCGTGGGGCATAGTGTGTCGGGTACCGCAACCCGCTTCGATTCTACGAAAGATGCAATGCAAACAGTCCTCGAGTTTCCGGCCAAGGTATTTCTCCAGTGGGGAGCCATTGCACAAGAGATCGTTCCATACCTGTCACAGCGCGGGGTCAAGCGCGAGGAGATCTGCGCCGTCGTCGACCGCCTCAGAACCCGGTGGGAGCAGCTGGACCCGGTGCTGTCCGGCGCGACGGTGCTCGCCTTGATCGACCGGGACAAGGCGTCAGATTCATCGGGGAAACGTGGGCAGGACGGCATGCATGCATCCCGGCATTGGCGATCGCAGCCGGCCAGGGCGCTCATCGAGTCCTCGCTGGCCGACTACAGGCGTCATACCCGCAAGTGATCCCGGGCGGCCAGGGTCGGGCTGGCGGACGATCGCGCCGCACGCGGCTGCCGCTCGCGCCAGCTGCACAGGGTGCATATGGTCCAGGGTGAACGCTTCAACAGCATTTCCCATGCCGTCGGTGCGCTGTTCGCAGCCGCCAGCGGCGCGCTCCTGGTCTTCACGGCGGCGCGCGGTGGCGACCCGTGGGCGATCGCGGGCTGCAGCGTCTACGCTGCCACGCTCTTGATCCTGTACCTGACGTCCACCCTGTATCACAGCCTGCAAGGCGCGGCCAAGGATGTGCTGCGCAAGATGGACCATTGCGCCATCTATCTCCTGATTGCCGGTACCTATACGCCGTTCTCGCTCGTGACCCTGCGCGGCCCTGCCGGCTGGGCGATGTTCGGCGCGGTATGGGCGCTGGCCGTCGCCGGTATCGTCCAGGAGCTCTGCTGGGCCAAAGGCGCGCGCATCGTCTCGCTCGTCATTTACCTGGCGATGGGTTGGCTCGCCGTCGCCTGGACCGGTCCCCTGGTCGATGCGCTCGGCCGCGCCGGCTTCGCCTGGCTCGCGGCTGGCGGCTTGTGCTACACGGCCGGCATTGCCTTCTATGTCGCCGACCGCAAGCTGCGCCACGGCCACGGGATCTGGCACCTGTGTGTCATGGCTGGAAGCATGTGCCACTACATCGCCGTCCTGCGCCATGTCGCCTGAGCGCGGGGGCTGACATACACCAACGCTCAAGTTGCACGGAAAGCAATACATTGCCGAGCACCACGCCGTGAAAATAGATGTGTGCACCGGCCGCACAAGTGCGAAAAAAAGCGCATAGTGTGCTGGTCCCATGCGATCTTGACTGATCGCCCTCTCCAGACGGCATCCGCCGTGCTGCCATTCTCGCCAGACACATTAACGCATTGCGTCTGGCGCAAGCATGTCCAGGTCATCCATCCCTAGAAAGGTACTCCATGTATCCGTTCTCCCAATCCGTCAATCCCGCCGTGCGTACGCACATCGATGCACAGACCGCATTCCTGAACGCGCTGTCGCAAAGCGTCTCGCGCGCTTTCCAGCAGGTCTTCCAGCTGAATATGCAGCTGGGGCAGGGCCTGCTCGAGGAAGCCACCAGCACCGCCCAGCGCATGCTGAACACCGGCCGTCCCACCGACGCGCTGTCGGCGGCCGCATCCGGCGCCGGGCCTTCCACCGAAAAACTGCGTTCCTACCAGCAGCAGTTGTCGCAGCTGGCCGCCAGCACCCAGGTAGACCTTACCCGGGTGAGCGAACAGCATGTCCAGGAAACCTCGCGTACGGCGCGCGCCCTGGCCGACGAAGTCACCCGCGCATCGAGCGAAGAAACCGACAAGCACTTGCGCCAGCAGGAAGACACCATGAAGACTTCGCGCGATGCGTTCAAGCAGCAGGCGGAACGCAGCGCCAATGCCGGCGCCGAGTTCCTGAACCACCTGCAAGGCGAGGTCGCGAACGCGAAGCCCGACGGCCAGGCCGGCCCGCTCCGTTCCGGCAACATGGATGGCGGCCATGGCCAGGCTGGCGACAAGGCGCCAGCGCGCTGATCGTCACACCTCCCCGTCTGCGGGGGGCATTCACTGCGGCGGCGCTGCCCATCCGGTTTCGCCGCCGCTTCCTTCTGCGGGAGGCCATCCATCACCCCGTCGAGGAAGCGACCCATGTTCAAGCCCTTGTTCGAAGCCTGGTCATCATTGACCGCCCCCTGGCACTGGCTGCCTGCGCAGCCCGCCGCCGGCAGCCGGTTCACCTGTGGATCCCACGAAGATGGAGCGCGCACGCTGCGCTACCGCCTGTTCATTCCCGCCGGGGAGCGTGACGGCCCAATGCCGCTGATCCTCATGCTCCATGGTTGCGACCAGGATGCCTCGGATTTCGCTGCCGGCACAGGCATGAACGCGCTGGCCCAGGAGCACGGTTGCCTGGTCCTGTACCCGGAGCAACCCAGCAGCGCACACTGGAACCGGTGCTGGAACTGGTACGACAGCAGCCATCACCGGCGCGGTGCAGGCGAACCGGCGCTGCTGGCGGGACTCACCCGGCGCATCATGGCCGAGCATGGGGTGGATCCCGCGCGCGTAGCGGTCGCCGGCCTGTCTGCCGGCGGCGCCATGGCCGTTATCCTGGGACGGACCTATCCCGATTTGTTCAGTGCTGTCGGCTGTCATTCCGGACTGGCCCACGGCAGCGCGACCTCCGCGGCCAGTGCGATGCTGGCGATGCGCAATGGGCCCGACCCGTCCGCGCCGGCGCTGCCTTGCCCGGAGTCCGTCGTCCCCGTGATCGTCTTCCATGGGGATGCCGACCCGATGGTCCATCGGACGAACAGCAGCGGTGTGGTACGCCAGTCGCTCGACAGCCATGCGGCGCGCAGGAAGGAGGATGCCGGCGTCGCCGTGGTGGCGGAAACGGGCTGCAGCGGCGGCCGCGGATTTACCCGCCAGCTGCATCACGAAAGCACGGGCAGCGTGCTTGCCGAGCAATGGACCGTGCACGGCGCCGGCCATGCCTGGTCGGGTGGCAAGCTGTACGATAGCCATACAGATACACGCGGCCCCAGTGCCAGCGAGGAGATGCTGCGCTTCTTCATCGCCCATCCGGCTGCCTGAGCACTGTACACCCCGAGCGAACAGGCGTGTTTACAGCTTCATGCTTAGCGCGTAGATTACCGTAGGCGCCACGTCATATACAGGCCGTTGCTCGCCGCACATGTGCGTTCTCTCCCAATGGACACCGGACTTGCCAATGCATACACGAACCGACCGCCTGCGGGCCATATTGATCGATGCGATCGTGCGCAATCACCGCACGCAGGGCGTGCGCTCCACTGCCGACGCACTGGCGCGAAATGGGATATCGCTCGGGGTAGCGCTGCGTGTCCTGACCCGGCCATGGATGCGGCGGCGCCTGCCGACGGCAAATCCGGACGCCGTGCAGCTGTCAAGGAGACAGCCGCTTGCACCGGCTGCCGAGCGTCGCACCGCTATCCCTGTCCGATCAATATGATCGCCATCAGCGACGTGCGCGATAGCGTCAATGATGACATGCGCACCCTCCTGCGTCCTACTTTCGCGCGAAGGGCTGCGCCCATACTATCCGGATACGACCATTACCTGGAGCCGATGTGACATGGAACGACGAAAGGCAACGCCGGCGCACAGACATGGCGCCCGATATCTACGGCCAACTGATTGAAAAGATCGGCTGCCCTGCCTATTTCTGCACGCCCGGCGGGGCCGTCTTGCATTGCAACAGTGCCGCACGGCGGCTTTGGGGCGGGTTCCCTGCACCGACCGAGGAGGCGCGCTGGGACGGATTCGCCGCCCTCTATCGAACCGACGGCAGCATGCTCGAGAAGTCAGCCTCGCCTGCCGCATTGGCGGCGGGCGGCGGCGCCGTCCTGCCGCCGACCGAGCTGATCGCGGAGTCGGCCGATGGCCAGAAGCGCCGCCTGGTAATCCATGCGCGGCCCGTCGTCCGGGCCGACGGCGCCACTGCTGGCGTGCTGTGTTCGCTGACCGATATCAGCGAGCGGTACCGCCTCGAGCAGGAGGCCATCATCGTTCGCGCCAGCCGGACCGGGTTCTTGCGGGTGCTGGCCCATGAGCTGCGCAACCCGCTGGCATCGGTCATGGCCGTTGCCGCCATCCTGCGTCGGCAACCCGCCGAGCCGGGCATTGCGAGGATGGCGCGTGTCATCGAGCGCCAGACGCGGCAGCTGGCGCGCTTCATCGACGACCTGCTCGACGGCGCCCGCATCGATCATGCCTGCGACATTCCGGTGGCGATGCGTGCCGCCAGCCTGGACGAGGTGCTGGCATGCGCGCGGGATATGGTAGAGCATCTCCTGCGCGAACGCGGCCAGCAGTTGCACACCGAGATCGACATGCGCGAACATGGCTGGGACGCGGTTCTCTGGTGCGATCCCGAACGGCTGGGCCAGGCGCTCGGCAACGCCTTGCACAATGCCAGTCAGTACTCCGATAATGGCGCCGGAATTTCCCTGGCCATTGCGATCGATGGCGTTTTCCTCGACATACGGGTGCTCGATGCAGGTATCGGTGTCGAGGCCGGCGAACTGCTGCTGATGTTCGAGCCATTCCGCAAATTTGCCGCACATCCTGGACGCGTGGCGTCGGGCGCCGGCCTCGGCCTCGCGATAGCGCGCAGTGTGGCCCGTGCGCACGGCGGCCAGGTATCAGCCGGCAGCCCAGGGCGCGGACACGGGACATCCCTGCACTTTGTCCTGCCCGTGGTGCAGGATACGGCGCCGGCCTGAGCCGCATCCGGCAGGCGCCTGGCTTCCAGCGTTGTTTCCCGGTCTGGTTCTCCGGCCGGACCGCTGCAATTTCGGCACCCGGTACCGCAGCGCTCTATCGTGTCAGAAATCGCCTGGCCGCACGGCGGCGCCACCCCGTAAGCCGGTCTGCGTCGTGGCCGCCAGCGCATCCGGCTGGCTGCCATGCGCGGTCTGCATCGGATGTGACGCGCTGGCAGACAATGTCTGCCAGCGTAAGCTGCGCGCTCGATGGCTGGGAGACAATGGCAGTACGCCAGGCGAGGCCCTCGCGCCGCGCCAATGGAAACAGTGGGCAGGACCGACGCCCGAGGAGCGGTTGCAGATGGACGCGCACGGTATCGTCTTCGAACACGGCTACTACCGCTATGGCGCATATCGCTACGACTTGCTGCCTGCGGCGCTGGACTAGGCGCGCCGCGCACCCGGACCGTCGTTCCCGCTTGCCTGACAAGCACCGGTTCCGCCGGGTCTGCGGGGACAAGCCCTTAGTGCAGGCAACTGCGCTTGTGCAGAAACATCTCCCGGTCCGCCGCTTGTACATAGTCGCGCAGCGCCGTACTGCCATGTGGATCGCATTGCACCGCGCCTGCGCTGATCGCGAGATGGTAGCTGCGCTCCTGCATCAGGTTGAACGCGCGCAGGTTGTCCTGCAGCCTCCCCAGCATCACGCGCGGATGGGCGTCGTTGAAGGCAAATGCCGCGAACCCGTCGCCGCCCAGGCGCGCCAGTACGTCGCTGTCGCGCAGGGATTCGCGCAGCACGGCCGCGGCATCCCGGATCAGCTCGTCGCCGGCCGCATGGCCGAGCTGGTCGTTCACCAGCTTCAGGCCGTCGATGTCGGCATAGATCACGGAACAGCTGGCATGCCTGCGCCGGGCCAGCCTGAACATGTGCTCGGCCTGCATGAAGAAGCCGCGTCGGTTGTTCAGGCCGGTCAGGACGTCTGTCAGTGCAAGGGCGCGCATGGCGGCATCGGACTCGTCGCGGCGCGCCATTTCGTCGGCGTGTGCCTGGGCTGCGCCCGCCATCTGCTGGTATTGGGTCGAAACCAGGTCTTCGAGCGAGGTGTGGGCCGAGATCCTGCCTAGCGCTGCGGCGCACAGTTCCAGGATCGTGGAGAGAAGGCGGCGTCGCCCATCCCAGATTGCCGGCGCGGCATCGTCCGTCCAGCCGGCTACCAGTACAGCCATGGCATGGCGGTTTGGCACGCTCACCAATATCGTGCGCGGGCCTGCCGCGCCTTTGCCGCCGCTTTCGCTTTCTTCCCTGCTTTCCTCTTTACCTTCCAGCCGCGCCAGCGCGGTGCGATACCAGTCGTGATTGGTCCCGGTCTTGCGCGGCTTGCCGCTGCGGTCGAAGCCGATGGACGCGTTCACTTCGCCCCGCAGCAGTAGCAGGGCGCCGCAGGCATGGGCCAGTTCGGCCATCGCGCGGCCGGCCAGCGCCAGCGCGGCAAACGGCTCGTTGGCCTGCATCAGTTCGCGCGACATGGTAAGCAGGGCCCGTAGCTGCTCGGACTCCGTGGGTGAGTCGGTGTTGCGTGTCATCGTCGGCTCCATTTGCGGGCTTCTGTTGCGGCAAGGTAGTCATCCATCGACCGCCGGTGAAGGACTGATCGCTTCCGAGACGGATTGTCCAGCGCTTTCCCGGCGTCGCAAGGCGGGATGACCGAGGATGCGGGCGATCACATCGCGCGGCACATTCTTGTGCTGCATGTAGCGCCTGGCAAGGTCGGCATCGCGCACCGCCAGGATATTCAGGCCACGCGCGACCGCATTTGCTGTCGGCTCGTCGCTGCGCCGCTGGCGCCCGTTGCTATGCATCGGTCCTCCATGACAGGATGCCGGACCGGGCGGTACGCCGGAGACGGCATCCAGGCGCGCGTCACGCCCCAATCCGACCCATCATACGCGCTGTATGGGCAAAGACCAGCGCTATTTCGAACCCTCATGGCGTGCGCCTGGACAGGGGGAATGGGCGTAGGGTCGGTGTCCTGGCTCGCTGGAGCCGAGGAGGGATCATGATGACATCCGAATTCGCGAATACGTTTCGCGGCCTGCCATTAAGCGTGGAGCAGGAGAGCGAGATCAGGCACTACATCCATGCCAGGCAACGTGTGGGCCTGCCATGGGATACGCCGGAGCTGCAGGGGATGCTTGCCGATATGCTCGATCCGCCTGAAACCGCCGAGGAAGACAGCCAGTCGGTATCGGAGAGCATGCGCATGGAGCGCGCCGCCGTGGTCCTGGACGGGGGAAAGGACCTGGACTGCGCCGATCCCAGCCCCGAATCCTGACGCCGCTAACTGGAACGGTATGGGCAGGGCCGCGCTACTAATCCATTGGCACCGGGCATCGGCCCGACGCCATTGCCGCGCCGAAGGAACTCCGCGATAATCCACGGTTCACCCATCCGGGTTCCGAGGCGCGTCACATTGCGCCGGCCGGCCGCACCGCCTGCGGCGTCCTTACCGATGAAACTTCGTATCGCATGATGACCTCCACGCCCCTCGCCGTCCTGATGACGCTGCTTGCCAGCGCCTCCGTCCACGCCGCCGAGCCGGCGCCGCCTTCCCAGCCGAGACCGCCGGCGCAGATCGGCGTCGCCTCGTTCAACCTGGCCTGGGCCGGTTCCCAGCAGGATTTCAACCATCATGCAGCCGTCTGCACCGCCGTGAACTGGTGCGATACCCGGCCGAAGCGCGCCCAGGGCCAGTCTCGCCCGACGGACGAGGCAGTGCAGGCCGCGCGCCAGTGCGTGGCCGATACCGAACGCCTGGCCGGCGGCCCGGAAAAGGCGAGCATGATCCCGCCTTGTAACGCCTACCTCGGCCGCGACAACGCCGCGCCGCCGACCAGCCAGGACTACGCCGCCAAGCTCACCGGCCTGCAGGCGACGATCGCCAACCTGATCGAGACGCAAGGCGTGAACGTGATCGCCTTCCAGGAAGTGCGTTCGGCCGAAGTGATCAAGACCCTGCTCGGCAAATATGCCGACCGCTTCGCCACCTGCGACGCGCCGCACGACGGCTTCCAGACCACGGCCTTTGCCTGGGACCGCAGCATGGGAGAAACCAAGGCCGCCTGCAGCGTCAACAGCGACCTGGCGGTGAGCGATAACCCTGGCGCCAAGGATGCGCGCAAGGTGCGTCCCGGCCTGACGCTCGAGCTGGAATGGGCGGGGCGGCGCGTCAGCTTCCTGAACGTGCACCTGAAGTCGAGCTGCGCCAACATCGTGCCGACCCCGCTCTACCAGGCGCGCCTGCTGGACGACCCGAACCCGGCCTGCCAGGTGCTGAACCGCCAGGTGGCGCCGATCGAGCGCTGGCTCGACAGCGTGGCCGCGCGCAGCCCCGACTACGTGCTGCTGGGCGACTTCAACCGCCGCATCGACGAGGAAGCCGCCGCCAGGATCCCGGCCGAGAAGGTGCGCATTGACGGCAGCAATCCGGCCGGCGTGCCGCCCCAGGATGCGAACGGCAAGGTGGCCACACGCTACCTGTGGCAGGAGCTGGACGATGGCAGCCGCGCGCTGAAGCAGGTGCCGCTGACGAAGGTCGAGACCGGCTGCCGCGGCTTCACGGGCCTCGACCACATCGTGCTGAGCGGCGCGCTGGCCGCGCGCCAGACGCCGGACATCGGTTCGCGCAAGACCGCCGTGGTGCAGGCGCCGGGCCAGCGCATCGACTCCAGCGACCATTGCCCGCGCAGCGTGACGTTGAACCTGTGATGGGGCCCTGGCTCCCAGAACCGAGGTAACAAGCATCGCCGGCTTCCATGCCGGCGATGTGCATTCCGGCTGCTGCTACAGCGGCAGCGTCGTCTCGTACTTCACCTCGCGCAGCGCCACGCTGGTATTCACCTGCGCCACGCCATTCAGCTTGACCAGCACGTTGTGCAGGAAGTCGTGGTAAGCGTCCATGTCGGCCACCACCACCTTCACCATGTAGTCCGAGCTGCCGGTGGTCTCGTAGCACTCCACCACTTCCGGGCGCAGCCGCATTGCTTCCTCGAACTGCTCGACCACGCCCTCGGCATGGCGCGCCAGCGACACGTGCAGCAGGCACACGACGGCCAGGCCCAGCTTGCGCCGGTCGAGCAGGGCGGTGTAGCGCAGGATATAGCCGTTCTCCTCGAGTTCCTTCTGGCGCCGCCAGCAGGGACTGGCCGACATGCCGATCTTTTCCGCCAGCTCGTTCGACGACACCCGGCCATTCTTCTGGAGTTCCATCAGGATCTTGAGCGATGCGCCGTCGAGCGGTGTGTTTTTCATGAAAAGCACCTGTTTTCGAAATGATCTTGCGAGTCTACGCGTTCAGGGCAAGGAAATAGAAAAAATCTTTCTCAAGGTGCGGCATATCCTGTCTGAAGATATCACCATAACGATCACGAGACAATGAACGCCATGACCACCCCGCCAGCCCCGCTGGCCGACCCCGAGTACGCCCTCGACGACAACCTGCGCCGCGAGACCGGCCGCGTCTTCCTTACCGGCACGCAAGCCCTGGTGCGCCTGCTCTGCATGCAAAAAATGGCCGACGAACGCCAGGGCCTGAACACGGCCGGTTTCGTCAGCGGCTACCGCGGTTCGCCGCTCGGCGCCGTCGACCAGGAACTGTGGCGCGCCAAGGACCTGCTCAAGCAGCGCAGCATCGACTTCCTGCCGGCGATCAACGAGGAACTCGGCGCCACCGCCGTGATGGGTTCGCAGCAGGTCGAGGCCGACCCCACGCGCAAGGTCGATGGCGTGTTCGGCATGTGGTACGGCAAGGGCCCGGGCGTGGACCGCGCCGGCGACGCCCTCAAGCACGGCCACGTCTACGGTTCCTCGCCGCACGGCGGGGTGCTGGTCATCCTCGGTGACGACCACGGCTGCGTGTCCTCGTCGATGCCGCACCAGAGCGAGCAGGCCCTGATCGCCTGGAGCATGCCGGTGCTGAACCCGGCGAACATCCAGGAATACCTCGAATTCGGCCTGTATGGCTGGGCCTTGTCGCGCTTCTCGGGCGCCTGGTGCGGCTTCAAGGCGATCTCGGAAACCGTGGAAGGCGGCGCCGTGGTCGAGCTGCCGCCCATGCCCTCGTTCACCACGCCGCAAGACTACGTGGCGCCGCCGGACGGCCTGCACAACCGCTGGCCCGACCTGCCCGGGCTGGCGCTGGAAGTGCGGCTCGACGCCAAGCTCGAAGCAGTGCAGGCCTTTGCCCGCGCCAACTCCATTGACCGCCTGGTGGTGGCCGCACCGCAGGCGCGCATCGGCATCATCGGCGCCGGCAAAGCCTGGCTCGACCTGGTCGAAGCGCTTGAACGCCTCGGCTTGCCATTGTCTCGCCTGGAAGAACTCGGCGTGCGTGTCTACAAGCCGGGCCTCACCTTTCCGCTGGAGCGCACGCGCCTGGCCGGCTTTGCCGCCGGCCTCGAGGAAATCCTGGTGGTCGAGGAAAAGGGACCGGTGATCGAGCAGCAGGTCAAAAACCTGTTCTACAACCTGCCGCAAGATAGCCGTCCCGCGGTGGCCGGCAAGGCCGGACGCGACGGCAGCCCGCTGCTGTCGGCGCTGGGCGAACTGCGCCCTTCGCGCATCGCGCCGGCCCTGGTGCACTGGCTGGCGCCGCGCTTCCCCGAACTCGACCTGGGGCGCCACCTGCCTGATTTCTGCGCCGCCGCGCTGCCGTCGAACAGCGCCGACGGCGTCAAGCGCACGCCTTATTTTTGCTCGGGCTGCCCGCACAATACCTCGACCCGGGTGCCGGAAGGCAGCCGCGCCTATGCCGGCATCGGCTGCCACTTCATGGCCACCTGGATGAAGCGCGACACCAACTACCTGTCGCAGATGGGCGGCGAGGGCGTCAGCTGGGTCGCTTCCTCGCGCTTCGTCGACGAGCCGCACGTGTTCCAGAACCTCGGCGACGGCACCTTTTATCATTCCGGCTCGCTGGCGATCCGCCAGGCCATCGCCGCGCGCGCCAACATCACCTACAAAATCCTGTACAACGACGCCGTGGCCATGACCGGCGGCCAGCCGGTGGACGGCACGCTGACGGTGCCGCAGATCGTGCAGCAGGTGGTCAGCGAAGGCGCGCGCAAGACGGTGGTGGTCACCGACCAGCCCGAGAACTACGCGGGCGTCGCGCTGCCGCAAGGCGTCACCGTGCACCACCGCGAAGAGCTCGACGCCATCCAGCGCACTCTGCGCGAGATCCCGGGCGTGACAGTGCTGGTGTACGACCAGACCTGCGCCGCCGAAAAGCGCCGCCGCCGCAAGAAAAACAAGCCGGGCAACACCGTTTTCCCCGACCCGGCGCGGCGCATGGTGATCAACCCGGCCGTCTGCGAAGGCTGCGGCGACTGCGGCGTGCAGTCGAACTGCCTGTCGATCCTGCCCCTGGAAACCGAGTTCGGACGCAAGCGCCAGATCGAGCAGTCGTCATGCAACAAGGATTACTCCTGCGTCGAAGGCTTTTGCCCGAGCTTCGTGTCGGTGCTGGGCGGATCGCTGCGCAAACCCGCCGTCAGCACGCTGTCGCTGGCCGACCTGGAAGGGGCGCTGGCCGCGTATCCGCAACCGGCGCCGCACGCGCTCGATAAACCCTTCGAGATCCTGGTGGCGGGCGTCGGCGGCACCGGCGTCGTCACCGTCGGCGCGCTGATCACCATGGCCGCCCACCTCGAAGGCAAGGGCGCCTCGACCCTGGACTTCATGGGCTTCGCGCAAAAGGGCGGCGCGGTGCTGTCGCACGTGCGGGTGGCGTCGTCGCCGGCGCGCCTGCACCAGGTGCGCATCGACTTGCGCCAGGCCGATGCCGTCTTCGCCTGCGACCTGGTGGTGGCCGCCATGCCCGACAGCCTGGCCGTGATGCGCGCCGGGCATACGCGGGTGCTGGCCAACGACCGCGAGATTCCCACCGCCGACTTCACGCGCGAGCGCGATGCCTCGATCAACAAGGACGGCTTGCTGGAAAAGCTGGGCCTGGCCGCCGGCCTGGACAACCTGGCGCGCCTCGACGCCCACGAGACGGCGGCGCGCTTCCTCGGCGACCCGATCGGCGGCAACATCCTCCTGATGGGCTATGCCTGGCAGGCGGGCCTGGTGCCGGTGGGCTTGCCGGCGCTGCTGCGTGCCATTGAGCTCAATGGCGTCGCCATCGACATGAACAAGCGCGCCTTCATGCTGGGCCGCCTTGCCGCGGCTGATGCGGCGGCGCTCGACCGCATGGACCGTAGCGAGCGCAAGGTGATCCAGTTCAGCGCGCCGAAGCCGCTGGCCGATACGGTGGCCGTGCGCACCGCCTTCCTGACCGACTACCAGGACGCGGCCTATGCCCGGCGCTATGCGGATGCCGTGGCCGCCGTCGAGCGGCGCGAAGCGGAGATCGACCCGAGCGGCGCGCGCAAGCTGAGTAAGCTCGTGGCGCGCAATCTGTTCAAGCTGATGGCCTGCAAGGACGAATACGAGGTGGCGCGCCTGCACGCCGATCCGGCCTTCCGTGAACAGATCGCCGCCCAGTTCGAAGGCGACTACAAGCTGGCCTTCCACCTGGCCCCGCCGCTGCTGGCGCGCCGCAAGCCGGGTTCCGACGTGCCGGCCAAGATGACGCTGGGCGGCTGGATGATGCCGGTGTTCGGTACGCTGGCCAAATTCAAGTCGCTGCGCGGCGGACCGCTGGACGTGTTCGGCTACACCCACGAGCGCAAGCGCGAACGGGCCCTGCGCGAACGCTACCTGGCCTTTGCCGCGTCGCTGGCGACCAGCCTGACGCCGGCTAATCGCGAAGCGGCGCTGAAGCTGGCGCAGCTGCCCGATAACGTGCGCGGCTATGGCCACATCAAGCTGGCGGCGATGGACCGCTTCGACGCCGACTGGAGCACGCTGATGGCGTCCTACCGCGGCGAGCAAGTGATCGAGCTGAAACGGCGCGCCGCCGCTTGATATGAGCGGCAGGTAGCGTCAGCGCGCCACGTCGGTCGAGAAGCTGACCTCCCGCTGCTTCTCCAGCGTCGCCAGGCGCTCGCCCAGCGCGCGCTGGATGGACGTGAAGGCGCCGCCGCCCAGGGTCAGGCGCAGTGGCGGTGCATCGCTGCCGGCCGCCGCGATCATGGCGGCAACGGTCTTCCGCGCATCGCCGTCGATCGCGAAGTCGCCCGACACGAAGGCCTTGCGGATCGCACCGGCCGGCGTCGCGTCGTAGCAGGGCAGGGGCGCCGCGTGATCGAGCCCGGCGCCGAAGCCGGTGCCGGTCGGTCCCGGTTCCACGACCAGGAAATCGATGCCGAAAGGCGCCACTTCCTGGGCGACCGATTCGCAGCCGGCACATGGCGTCGAGCCTGCGCGCGTTCATCGATCTCGTGCGCAGCGCGAGCCGGCCAGCCAGTCGAGGGTGTTCACGCTGTGGTGCACCGAGTGGACTTTCCACAGCCATGGCACCTCGTGGTAGGCGCGGTGCACCGCGTATTCGGCCAGATCGGCCACCAGCAGGCAGAGCATCAGCTGGGGCAGGAAATGAATCGCACTGATGAATTGCTGCACGCCTTCCTCGCCGATCACGATCAGCTGGGCGCGGTGGATGAAGAAGTTCACGATCAACAGCATCAGGCCGACCAAAAAACCGGCGCCGGAAGCGCCGGTTGGCCGGGAGCGCGGCTATCAGCGGAAGCTGTAGTTCATGCTCGCATAGAAGCGCCGGCCGCGCGGGTCGGTATAGCTCGGATCATAGCCCGACAGGAAGTAGTAGGCCTGGTTCGAGTAGGGCGGCGCGCGGTCGAACAGGTTCTGCATGCCGACGCGCAACTTCCATTTCGGGTCGATCTCGTAGGCGCCCGACAGGTCCCACAGCGAATACGACTTCACGCGGTTGGCCGCCACCACGCTGCCGTCGTCGATGTTGATCGCCGTGTTCTGGTCGTCGTAGCCGCTCGACCAGGTGTTCTGCAGGCTGGCCGACAGCGGACCCTGTTCCCAGTCCAGGCTCAGGGTATGGCGCCAGCGCTGGACCACGCCGTCGGTGACGAAGCGGTTCAGGTTGCTCACGTAGGGATCGCCCTGCGCGTTCTGGATCTTCGAGGACAGCACATAGGTGCCGTTCAGGCGTCCGCCCAGGCGGCCGTAGGGTGTGTTCACGCCGCGCACCGTCACTGCCAGGTCGAGGCCGCGCGCCAGCTGGGCGCCGCGGTTTTCCTTGCGCAGCTCGATGTAGTCGATCAGGCCGTCCTCGTCGCGGTGCACCAGGTCGCCGTATTTGTCCAGGTTGCCCAGGATGATGTCGTCGCCGATCTCGCTGATCAGGTCCGTGCGCTTGATGTTCCAGTAGTCGAGCGAGGCGTTCACGTGGCTGCCCAGGGCGGCTACGGCGCCCAGCGAGAACTGGCGGCTGCGCTCGGGCTTCAGGTTCTCGTTGCTGTAGCGGCGCGTGTCCCAGTTGTCGGCGCAGTCCGCATAGTTGTTGTCGACGGTGGCGCAGTAGACCGGGTCGGGAAGGGTGGCCGTGGCGCTGTACACGGTGGGGCGGTGCAGCTCGGTCATGGTCGGTGCGCGGAAACCGCGGCCGGCCGAGGCGCGCAGCAGCACGCCGGCTTGCGGGCGGTAGGACAGGCCGATCTTCGGACTGGCCGCGCCGCCGACCTGCTCGTAGTGGTCGTAGCGTGCCGACAGCTGGGCTTCCCACTGCTTGGCAAACGGCACCAGCAGCTCGCCGTACAGCGCCGCCACCTGGCGGCTGTCGCTGGTGGCGCGGCCGCCTTCGGGCGCGGCGTCGTTGTTGATGTTGTCGCTCAGGAGCAGTTCGGAGGGCGTGAAGCGGTTGCGCTCGCGCCGCGTTTCGCCGCCGACCGCCACGGCCAGGTCGCCGCCGTCCATCTTGCCCAGCGCGCGCGAGAACTTGAAGTCGAACGAGTCCAGCGTGCCGCGCGCACGGCGCACCACGTCGTTCACCTGGATGCTGTCGATCAGGGCCAGGCCTTCGGCGCTCGACGGGCCGAAGGGATTGATGCGGCCATCGTAGATCCCTTCCTGCAGCTCGTTGTAGAGCACGTAGCCGTGGGTGTCCTTGTCCTTCACGCTGTTGACGCTGTGGTTGAAGGCGGCGTCGTAGTCCCAGCCGGCCACGGTGCCGCTCATGCCGAGCACGAAGCGCATGGCTTCGCTGGTCAGTTCGCTGGTGCGCTGGCCGGCCTCGTTCAGGCGCATGCGCAGTTCGAGTTCGCCCGGATAGTCGTCGTCGAGTTCGTCCAGCCCGGTGCCGGCCAGCTGCGGCACCATGCCGTAGTCGATGTAGCCGGTCACGCGCGCCGCCGATCCCGTGTACCAGGTTTTGGCGCGGCTGAGCGCGACCTCGGCATAGGCCTGGTGGCCGCCGCCCAGTTTCACCACGCCGCGGCTGAGCAGGCTGGCCTTTTCCGACTTCGGATACAGCTCGGTGTCGCCCATGTAGTTATAGGTGCAGGCATCCACGCCGCCGGTGCCGGCCGGCAGGTAGACGTTGGCCGGGGGCGCGCAGCCCGGCACCGACAGGTTGATCAGGCGGTTCGTGATCGGCTGGCCGTTGATGGTGAAGCCAAGCTCCTGCAGGCGGTCGCGCTGGTTGGTGGTCAGGCGGATGTTGGCCGGGCTGGTGTAGCTCGAGAGCAGGTGGCCGAGGCGCTGCTCCACCTGCAGGTTCGGGATGAAGCTGCGCTGCGAGGTGTTCAGCGCGTTCGTGCGCTGGAAGTCGGCCACGGCGAATACGTTGTAGCCGTCGGTGTCGAGCGCGCCGAAGCCGGCGCTGAGGTTGAGGGTGCGCTTGCCGGCGCCGCCTTCATCGGTCTTGCCGACGTAGCCGCCGATCTCCAGGCCCTGGTAGTCCTTGCGCGTGATGAAGTTGATCACGCCGCCGATGGCGTCGGTGCCGTACAGGGCCGAGGCGCCGTCGAGCAGCACCTCGACGCGTTCGAGCGCGGCGGCCGGGATGTTGTTCAGGTCGACGCCGCTGTCGTCGCCGGGCGAGGCGAAGTTGGCCATCCGGCGGCCGTTCAGCAGCACCAGGGTCGAGGAGGTGCCGATGCCGCGCAGGTTGGCGCTGTTGAAGCCGCGCTGGTCGCCGCCGACGTTGATGCTGGCGCCGTCGGTCAGGCCGTTGACGTTGCTCGACACACGGCCCAGCAGTTCGGCGGCGGTGGTGACGCCGGCCTTTTCGATTTCTTCGCGCGTGAGCACCTGGACCGGCAGCGCGGTCTCGGACTCGACGCGGCGGATGGCGGAGCCGGTGACTTCCACGCGCGGCATGTCGCGCGCTTCAGTGGCGCTGACATCCTGCGCCAGCGCCGGGCCGGCGAGGGTGCCCGTGAGGGTCCAGGCGCCGGTGAGCAGCAGGCCGCGCACGGCGCGCGCTCCCGCTTGCAGATTCGTTTTCATTGTTTTTCCTTGGTGGATACTTTGGCTCATCCGCGATATTAAATGCGGCGCCAGTCGCGCAGGTAAAAAATAGAGGTTTGGAAAGACCTGTAGTGAAAATGATACGGCCGGCACTGCAGGCTCCGTGTCCGAATTGACAGGCGCGGCCGGCGGTGATCTCCGCTTGCGGCTGCTGGCGGGCGCTGTTATGCTTTCCGGTTCCGCGAAAAACGCACCACCCATCAAGACCTCCCCGAGCATCGCCGCCCGCCGCCGATGCGTGCATCCCGGGCCCGCCACAAGCTCTCCGATATGACCACTCGCAACCCTTCCAGCTTCAAGGACATCGCCGCGCTCACGCTGCGCGTCTGGCGCCAGGCCGCCGCCTTTTTCCTCAGCATCGAGCTCGGCCTGATGCTGCTGCTGGCCGCCGCCACGGTCGGCGGCGTCTGGCTCGCCGTCTTGCACGATGCCCACAGCCTGCTCGCCTTCGGCTTTGCCATCGCCTATGTCGCCACGCGCGTCACGCTGCACGTGAAGCGCATCCTGCGCTGGCCTTTCATTTGAGGAAAGGCGCCGGCCGGGCGCCTCGGCGCGGCCGTGCTTGCGCTACACTGGCGGCCACTTCATAAGTCAGGAAAGGGTGTATGAGCTATACCGTCGATGCAGTGAGCCAGGCGATCTCCCTGCTGTTCCTGGTCGCGAAGGAACGCGACCTGGGCGTGACCGAGCTTGCCAAACGCTCCGGCAACACCAAGGCCAGGACCTTTCGCCTGCTGGCCACGCTGGAAGAGGGCGGCCTGGTGCAGCGCAAGATGCCGCTGGCCACCTACTCGCTCGGCCATGGCGCGCTGATGCTGGGCACCGCCGCCCAGGGACAGCTCAGCCTACTGGATGTCGCCGGAGAATTGCTCGAACAAGTGGGCAAGGAATGCAATGAAAGTGTGCTGATCCGTATCCGCGACGGACTCGAGACCGTCTGCATCGCCTGGTGGGACGCCCCGCATACGGTGCGCATCCACAGCCAGCTCAGCGACCGCCGCTCGCTGAAGGCGGGCGCGTCAGGCAAGCTGCTGCTGGCACACGCCCCCGACGACGTGCGGAGGCTGGTCCTGGCCGAGCAACTCGACCAGTACACCGAGAACACCATCGTCGATGGCGCCGGCCTTGCGCGCGAACTCGAGAAAATCCTCGAGCAGGGCGTCAGCATCTCGGTTGCCGAGCGCACGGTCGGCACCCTGGCGCTGGCCGCGCCGATCCGCGATGCCTCCGGCGCCGTGGTGGCCTCGCTATCGATGACGGCGCCAACCACCCGCGTCGACCCCGCCCGGCTGGCCCCCTACCTCGCCATCATCCGCGCCGGCGCCGCGCGCTTTTCCCAGGCCCTCGGCCACGCCTGAGCGGCGACAATCCGCCATAATCCGCCACGATCCGCCGCTTATATCGATTTGCCGCCAGCGCCTGGCTGCGGCCGAATGCGTTTCGGCTGTCTCACTGTGTGAAACACTGTATTTCTGAGTGAAACATGTTGACCGATCCGGCGATTGTTCAATATCATGTTGCTTACCGTCACAGAGGCCCGGCACGCGGCACCGCCTGAATTGCTCCTGATGCGGCACTGGTGTTTTTCATTCTTGGCGATTGAGAAGGGCGGTGTGGCATGCATTATTTCGCGAGGATCTGCCTGGCGGCGGCGGCGCTGCTGCTGGGGGCGGGCGGGGCGGCGGCCGAGGAGCTGCGCATCGGCTTCAAGGCCGAGCTGACCTCGGCCGATCCGCACGTGCTCAACGGCGCCAACCGGAACGTCTGGGTCCATGTCTACGAATCGCTGGTGTTCCAGGATGCGCAGCTGCGGCCCATGCCGGGCCTGGCCCTGTCGTGGCGCATCGCCGCGCCAACCAGCTGGGAGTTCGCGCTGCGCCCGGGCGTGCGCTTCCAGAACGGCGCAGCGCTGACCGCCGCCGACGTCAAGTATTCGATCGAGCGCGCGATGAGCCTGGCCGGGCCGCGCACCTTCCGCACCTACCTGCGCGACATCGCCGCCGTCAGCGTCAAGGATGCGCTCACGGTCGTGGTGAGCACCAAACGTGTCAGCCCGACGCTGCCGGAAAACGTGGGCATGATCGCCATCCTGCCGGCTTCGCTGGGGCAGGTGGGCGAAGCCAGTTTCGCCAGCGGCGCATCGGCCATCGGCACCGGCCCTTACCGCTTTGCCAGCTGGTCGCACGGCCAGAAGCTGGTCCTGCTGCGCAACGACGGCTACTGGGGCGCGCGCGAACCCTGGACCGGCGTGACCCTGCATTTCGTGCCGCGCGAGCCGGCCCGCGCCGCGGCTTTGCTGTCGGGGACGGTCGACATCGTGAACGACGTGACGACCCACATGGCGCACGCCTTTCGCGATTACCGGATCGTGTCCACGACGTCCTACATGCTCAACTACCTGAGCATGGACCAGTTTCGCCCGCGCTCGCCCTATGTGTTCGATGGGCAGGGGCGGCCGCTGGCCGCGAACCCGCTGCAGTCGCCGCTGGTGCGCCAGGCGCTCGGGCTGGCGGTCGACCGCGAGGCCCTGGTCCGGCATGTGATGAAGCGCGACGGCGTCGTCTCGGACCAGCTGGTGCCGCGCGGCTTCTTCGGCCACGACGACAGCCTGCGCCTGGCGCCGCCGGATGCGGCAAAGGCGCGCGCCTTGCTGGCCCAGGCCGGCTACGGCGCGGGCTTTCGCATGACCATCCACTGCACCAACAACCGCTACCTGAACGACGCCCGGACCTGCGAGGCGCTGGCCCAGATGTTCACCCGCATCGGCGTGCGCACGGCGGTATCGACCCTGCCGTTCGCCGTGTTCCAGACCCGCGCCATGAGCGGCGGACCAGGCGGCGAGCCCGAATTCAGCGTCTCGCTATTCGGCGTCTCGGCCGTCACCGGGAATTCGATCACCCCGCTCACCAGCGCCATCCACAGCACCAGCAAGACGCTGGGCACCGGCGTCGGCAACCTGGGCCGCTACAGCAACGCCCGGGTCGACGCCCTGATCGACGCCGCCGCCGCCACGGTCGACATGGCGCGCCGCGAGCAACTGCAGAAAGAGGCCACGGCGCTCGCCATGGCCGACAACGCGATCGTGCCCCTGTACCACCTGAAAGCGGCATGGGCGATGCGCGAAGGCTTGCGCATCGCGCCGCGCGCCGACGGGTTCACGCTGGCGATGAACATCCGGCGGCGCTAGCCGCTCACCCTCTACCAAGGAAACAGTATGTTCGACATGCTGGCTCGTCGTGCTCTGCAAAGCGCGCTGGTGGTACTCGTCATGTCGGTGCTGGCGTTCGCCGGCATCCACCTGGTGGGCGACCCCGTCTACCTGCTGGTGCCGCCGGATGCGCCGCAGGCCGAGATTGCGCGCGCCACCCGGCAAATGGGCCTGGACCTGCCGCTGCACCAGCAGTACGGCCGCTTCCTGTGGAACGCCGTCCACGGCGATCTCGGGAACTCCTTCATCTTCAACCGTCCGGCGCTGGCCCTGATCTTCGAGCGCATGCCGGCCACCCTCGAGCTGGCGGTGTTCGCGCTGCTGCTGTCGGCGGCGATCGGCATCCCCTTCGGCATGTGGTCCGGCATGCACCCGGGCAGCGCCGTGCAGAAAATCGCGATGGGCTTTTCGATACTCGGCGTCTCGGTTCCCGTGTTCTGGCTGGGCCTGATCCTGATCATGCTGTTCTCGGTGTCGCTGGGCTGGCTGCCATCGGGCGGGCGCGGCCCCACGACCTCGCTGTTCGGCATCGAGGTCAGCTTCCTGGGCTGGGACGGCCTGCGCTTCATGCTGCTGCCGGCATGCACGCTGGCGCTGCACAACATCGCGCTGGTGATGCGCATCACCGAGGCCAGTACGCGCGAGGTGGCCGGCCAGGAGTACGTGCGCTTTGCGCGCGCCAAGGGCGTCGGCCCGCTGCGCCTGGTCTGGCGCCACATCGCGCCGAACGTGATGATCCCGGTCGTCACCGTGCTCGGGCTCGAATTCGCCCATTTGATCGCGTTTTCGCTGGTCACCGAGACAATCTTCGCCTGGCCCGGCATGGGCAAGCTGATCATCGATTCGCTGCTGCAGCTGGACCGCCCGGTGGTGGTGGCCTACCTGATGGTGGTGCTGCTGCTCTACGTGCTGATCAACTTCGTGGTCGACGTCCTGTACCTGCTGCTCGACCCGCGCCTGCGCGCACGGTCGGCCTGAAAGAACATCCATGACCCTGCCTGCTTGCGCGTCCTCCTCCGTCCCTTCCGCCAGCCCGCCGTCGCCGCAGTCACCCTGGCGCATGCTGGCGCGCCGCTTCCTGCGGCGCCACGCGGGCGTGGCCGCCGCCGCCTTCCTGCTGCTCCTGGTGCTGCTGGCCGCCCTGGCGCCGCTGGTCGCGCCCCAGGACCCGTACGACCTGGGCCAGGTCTGGATCATGGAAAACGAGCGTCCTCCGCTGTCGCGCAGCGACGACGGCCGGCGCCTGTTCCTGCTCGGGACCGACGGCGCCGGGCGCGACATGGCCAGCGCCATCCTGTATGGCCTGCGCATCAGCCTCGCGATCGGCATCGGCAGCGCGCTGGTGGCGCTGCTGCTCGGGATCGTGGTCGGCCTGGCCGCCGCCTACTACGGCGGGCGCATCGACGCCGCGCTGATGCGCATCGTCGATGTCCAGCTGAGCCTGCCAACCATCCTGGTGGCGCTGGTGCTGCTGGCGGTGCTGGGGCAGGGCGTCGACAAGACCCTGATGGCGCTGGTGCTGGTGCAGTGGGCCACCTTTGCGCGCAATGTGCGCGGCGCCGCGATGGTCGAGCGCGGCAAGGACTACATCGAGGCCGCCGTGGGCCAGGGCTTGCCGGCATGGCGCATCATGCTGCGCCATGTGCTGCCGAACTGCTGGGCGCCGCTGATCGTCACCACCACCAACCAGATGGCCAGCGCGATCACCCTGGAGGCGACCATGAGCTTTCTCGGCATCGGCCTGCCCCAGACCGAACCCTCGCTCGGCCTCTTGATCTCGAACGGCTTCGACTACGTGCTCGCGCACCAATACTGGATCAGCGTCTTTCCCGGCGTGGCGCTGGTGCTGCTGGTGGTGTCGGTCAGCGTGATCGGCGACCAGCTGCGCATCGTCCTCAACCCCAAGCTCGACGCATAGGAGAATCCTCATGGCACTACTCGAAGTCCGTGGCCTGGTCACCGAGTTCCACACCGCCGCCGGCGTGGCCCGGGCGCTCGACGGGGTCTCGTTCGCGCTCGAACGCGGCAAGGTGCTCGGCATCGTCGGCGAATCCGGTTCCGGCAAGTCGGTCACGGCGTTGTCGCTGATGAACCTGCTCGATGGGCCGGGCCGCATCGGCGCCGGCGAGATCGTGCTGGCCGGCGAAGACCTGCGCCGGGCCAGCGAACAGCGCTGGCGCGCGCTGCGCGGCGACCGCATCGCGATGGTGTTCCAGGACCCGATGATGTCGCTCAATCCGGTGCTGCGCATCGGCGACCAGCTGGCCGAGACCGTGGCCCTGCATTACCGCAAGGACCGCGCCGCGATCCGCGAGCAGGTGGCCGAGGCTCTGCGCCGGGTCGGCATCGCCGCGCCGCGCGAACGCATGCGCGCCTACCCGCACGAACTGTCCGGCGGCATGCGCCAGCGCGTGGCCATCGCGAACGCCATCATCAACCGGCCCGACCTGATCATCGCCGACGAACCCACCACCGCGCTGGACGTGACGATCCAGGCCCAGATCCTGTACGAGATGAAGGCGCTGGTGCGCGAGAGCGGCACGGCGCTGATCTGGATCACCCACGATATCGGCGTGGTGAAGGACCTGGCCGACGAACTGTGCGTGATGTACGCCGGCAGCGTGATCGAGCACGGGCCGGTGGCCGAGGTGCTGGCGCATCCCCGCCATCCGTACACGCGCGGGCTGATCGATTCGCTGCCCGATGCCGGCGCCATGGGCGGCATCGACGGCATGGGCGGCACCGCGGGCACGCGGCGCCGCCTGTATTCGATTCCCGGCGCCACGCCGCCCTTGCTGGCGCTGCCGCCCGGATGCGCCTTTTCCCCGCGCTGCGGCCGCGCCGCCGCCCTGTGCGCCACGCGCCCGCCGGCGGTCGCCGAGGGCGCGCGCGCCCACCGCTGTTTCTACCCACTGGAACGAGCATGACGCCGCTGCTGCAAACCCATGAACTGAGCAAGAGCTTCAGTTCCCCGCCCGGCATGCTGCAGCGCGCCGCCGCGGCGGCCGGCCTGCGCTTGCCGGCGCCGCTGCGCGCCGCGCCCAGCGTGTATGCCGTGAACGGGGTCTCGCTGGCGGTCGCCAGGGGCGAGGTGCTGGGCCTGGTGGGCGAATCCGGCTGCGGCAAGTCGACGGTCGGACGCATGATCGCCGGCCTGCTGCCGCCGTCCGGCGGCACGCTGCATTTCGATGGCCAGGATCTCACCCGCGCCGGTCCCGCCAGGCACCTGAAGATCCAGATGGTGTTCCAGAACCCTTATGCCTCGCTCAACCCGCGCCAGCGCATCGGCAGCGTGATCAGCGAAGGCGCGCTCCACCACGGCCTGGTGGCGCCGCGCGACGCCCAGGCGTTCGCCGCGGGCCTGCTGTCAAAAGTGGGACTCGACCCGAGCTACGCGCAGCGCTATCCGCACCAGTTTTCGGGCGGCCAGCGCCAGCGCATCGCCATCGCGCGCGCCCTCGCGCTCGATCCGGAGTTCATCGTCTGCGACGAGGCGGTGTCGGCGCTCGACGTCTCGGTGCAGGCCCAGGTCATCAATTTGTTCATGGACCTGCGCGCCAGCCGCGAACTCACCTACCTGTTCATCAGCCACAACCTGGCGGTGGTCGAGTACATCGCCGACCGGGTCGCCGTCATGTACCTCGGCCGCATCGTCGAGATGGCCGGCACGCGCAGCCTGTTCGCGCGGCCCCAGCATCCCTACACCCAGGCGCTGATCGCGGACGCGCCGCGCATGGGCGCCGCGGTGGCCGAGCACCGGCCGATCCAGGGCGAGCTGCCTAGTCCCCTCGATCCGCCCAGCGGCTGCCCCTTCCATCCGCGCTGCCCGCATGCGATGGCGCGCTGCGCCGCCGAGCGTCCGGCGCTGCTGGAATCGGGCCCCGGGCACTGGAGCGCCTGCCATCTCGTCAACCCTTGAAAGCGGAACCGGCATGAAAAACGACATCAGCGTCAAGGCCTTGCGCGGCTTCCATGCCATCCTCGAGACCGGATCGGTGACGGCCGCCGCCAGCATCCTCGGGATGACCCAGCCGGCCCTGAGCCGCTTGCTGGCCCAGCTCGAGGCGACCATCGGCTTCGAACTGTTCTACCGCGACCACGGTCGCCTGGCGCCGACCCAGGACGGACTCCTGATGTTCGAGGAGGTCGACCGTTCGCTGAACACGCTGGAGCGCGTCAACAGCGTGGTGCGCGACATCTGCGAATACCGCTGCGGCCACCTGAAGCTGGTGGCGCCGCCGAGCTTTGCCGAAGCCGTGCTGGCCGATATCGTTGCCGCCTTCAGCAGCGCCTGCCCTGGCGTGCGCCTGACGGTGGCGTCGCCGGGGACCGATGCCGCGATGTCGATGATCGCCACCCGCGCCGTCGACGGCGGCTTCCTGCGCCTGCCGCTCGACCGTCCCGGCCTGCACACCGAGCGCGTGGTCACCAGCGACACGGTCTGCGTGCTGGCGGCGCGCCACCCGCTGGCAAGCCGGGCGGCGCTGACGCCGGCGCTGCTGCGCGGCCAGCCCCTGATCATGCTGGGGCAGGGTACGGCCTCGCGCGCCTGCATAGAGGCGGCCTTTGCCGGCGAAGGCGTGCGTCCGCTGGCCCAGATCGAGGCGCATACCGTGGCCGCCAGCTGCGCCTTCGCCGCGCGCGGGCTGGGCGTCGCCCTGGTCAATGGCCTGCTGGCGCGCGCCTACCTGCGCCCTGGCCTGGTGGCGCGCGCCTTCCATCCGCAGCTGGTCAACGAGTACGCCTTTGTCACGTCGGCGCTGTCGGCGCCGACCCGGCTCGCCGCCGCCTTCCTGCAGCACACGCGCCAGTATTTCGACAGCCAGGACCTGGCAGCGGTGGCGCCGGAGCGCCTGGTGCCGGTCTGAACGCCTGCTTTTTTTTGTCCAGGGGCATACCAGAAGCGCATGCGCGAATGCGCGAACGCCATAAGATTGCGGCGCCAGACAGAGCGCCAATACCATTGTTTCAGGAATTCCTGATAGCCACGCCGTGGTTCACGACACCTGGAGAAAAGATGAAGACAAGGCTCAAGAAATCGGTCTATGCGGTGAGCGGCGCGCTGGCGCTGAACATGTGGACGCAGGGCGCGGCGCACGGCCAGCAGGCGCCGGCGGCGCCGGCCGCGCAGTCCGCGGCGGACGCGGACCAGGCGCCTGCCGCGCCGGCGGCGGCTCCCGCAGTCCCGGCCGCCTCCCAGGTCATCGTGACCGGCTCGCGCATCGCCCGGCGCGACGCCGAATCGAGCGCGCCGATGCTCACCATGACGCGCGAAGACATCAAGTTCGCGGCGCCGACCTCGGTCGGCGACATGCTGCAGGCGCTGCCGAACGCCGGCGTCAGCCTGAACTCGAACGGCACGCAAGGCACGTCCTACGGCGTCAGCGCGATCAACCTGCGCTACCTGGGTAGCGCCGAGGGCAGCGGCAACCGCACCCTGGTGCTGGTCGACGGCCGGCGCTGGGTAAGCGCCGCCGGCGGCCGGGGCTTCCGCGATTTCGTCGACCTGAACACCGTGCCGCTGGGGATGATCGACAGCATCGAGGTGCTGAAGGACGGCGCGTCCGCCATCTATGGCGCCGACGCCATCGCCGGCGTGGTCAACATCCACACCAAGCGCAACCTGAACGGCTTCGAAGCCAACCTGCGCCTGGGCGCCACCTCGAAGCACGACAACGAAAACGCCAGCGGCTACCTGAACTGGGGCAAGCGCTTCGACAAGTCGCAGGTCTTCCTGTCGGCCAGCTATACCGAGACCAAGCCGATCTACACGGCCGACCGCGACCTGACCCGCACCGCGCTCACGCCGCTGACAGCGCCGGGCAACAGCCCGGCCGGCCTGTACGTGCTGCCGGGGCTGGCCAGCAACGCCTATTTCGGCACCGGGGCCGGCTTCGCCGCGAACGCGGCCAACGCCATCGCGCGCAACCCCGGCGTCGGCAATCCGGCCGCCGGCGCCGGCGCCGACAACAGCTACCACGTGGCCAGGCTGCCGGCCGACTACTACAACCAGCAGACCCAGGGCATCTATGCCACCGGCCCGAGCGAGAACCTGGGCCTGTTCGGCCGCTTCAGCGCCGACATCGGCGAGCACGCCACGGCCACCATCGAAGCGGTGTATTCGTCGCGCAAGTCCGAGCAGCTGTTCGCGCCTTTCCTGCTCGACGTGCGCGGCAGCAATGGCTACAGCATCGCGCGCGACCAGGCCTTCAATCCCTTCGGCACCGCCAACGGCGTGCCGGCGGCGAATGCACTGGCGTTTTCCGGATCGAGCTTCCGCATCCAGCGCATGCCGGTGGAAGTGGGCAACCGCGAGAATACGCAGGACGTCGACATGTCGCGCGTGGTGTTCGGCCTGAAGGGGACGGCGAACCTGTTCGGCGAATGGCAGTACGACAGCGCCTTCTCGTATTCGCGCAACAAGGGCCGCTTCGACCAGGCCAACCAGCTCAACTACGACAACATCTACCGCGCGCTGGCCTCGCCCGCCGCCTGCGCCGCGGCGCCGGGCTGCACGCCGCTGAACCTGTTCGGCGAGATCACGCCGGCGATGGCCGACTACATCCGCTACAACGCCTCGGAAACCAACGGCACCAGCCAGGCCGACTTCACGTTCAACGCCACGCGCGAACTGCTGGAGCTGCAGGGCGGCGCGCTCGGCATCGCCACCGGCTACGAATACCGCCGCGAAGCGGCCTACGACCGTCCCGATCCCTTCGTCGCCTCGGTGTCCACGGTGCTGCCACGCGTGTCGGGCGCCGGCCAGGCGCCGACCACCGCGCCGGGCCGCGATCCGACCAGCGGCAGCTACCACCTGCACGAGGCCTATGTCGAACTCAGCGCGCCGCTGTTCGCCAACCTGCCCTGGGTGAACAAGCTCGAAGTGGACGCCGCGGTGCGCTATTCCGACTACTCGACGGTCGGCTCGAAGGCCACCAGCAAGGTCGGCCTGCTGTACAAGCCGGGCCAGGACCTGCTGCTGCGCTCGACCTGGTCGCAGGGCTTCCGCGCGCCCTCGATCCTCGAGCTCTACCAGGGCCAGCGCGAAACCAACTTCCAGACCGTGGACCCCTGCAATGGCGGCGGCGCCGGGCTGCCGGGCTGCGCCGGCGTCCCGGCAAGCTACAACCAGAGCCAGTACAACGGCGGCCTGACGCGCGGCGTGGTGGCCGGCAACCGGGCCCTGAAACCGGAGAGCGCCGCGACCTATGCCATCGGCTTCAGCTACGCGCCCGGCTACGTCAAGGGCCTGTCGCTGACGGCGGACAAATTCCGGATCAAGGTCAGCGACGCCATCGCGGCCCAGACCGGGACCCAGATCCTGCAGGCCTGCGCCCGCAGCGGCAACTTCTGCGACCTGGTGCAGAGGGCGCCGGGCGGCGAGGTGCTGCGCCTGACCCAGGCCGTGGTGAACCTGTCGCGCATCGAGGTCGAGGGCGTCGACGCCACGCTGCGCTATACCTTCCCGGCGTTCGGCGCGCGCTTCGACAGTTCGCTCGACGTCGCCTGGCTGGAGCGCTACCGTTCCTGGGTGCCCCAGCCCGACGGCTCGGTGGCGGTGGACGACCGCACCGGCAAGTCCGACCAGCCGCGCTCGACCTTCCCGCGCTTCAAGGGCCAGGCCGCGCTGCGCTACATCGGCGCCAAGCTGACCGCCGGCTGGAAGGCGCGCTACATCGGCGGCAGCGACGACGTGCCGAATAACGCGGTCAACGGCGGCAAGGTGCGGGCCACCCTCTACCATGACCTGCAGTTCGCCTACAACTTCGACGGCGGCCACAGCCTGGCCCTCGGCATCGACAACGTCGGCGACCGCCAGCCGCCCGCATCGGCCGCGAACAACCCGATCAACTTCGACATCTACACCTACGATGTCCGCGGCCGCTACCTGTACGCCCGCCTGACCACACGCTTCTGAACGGGATGGCGACGATGGCGAACGATACCCCTGGCGGCATGCGCATCCTGCGCGATGTGATGGTGGCGATGCGCGACGGCGTGCGCCTGGCAACCGATGTCTATCTGCCGCCCGGTCCCGCGCCCGGCGGCGCGGGATTCCCGGTGATCCTGGAGCGCACGCCCTACGGCAAGCACCTGCCCAGCCGCAGCGAACGCGGACCCGGCGACAGCGCACCGATGGCGCGCCAGGACGTGGCGTGCTATTTCGCCGCGCGCGGCTATGCGGTCGTGTACCAGGATTGCCGCGGGCGCTATGCATCCGAAGGCGGCTTCGTGAAGTACGTCAGCGACGCCGAGGACGGCTACGACGCCTGCGCCTGGATCGTGGCGCAGCCCTGGTGCAACGGCCGCATCGGCACCAAGGGTCTGTCCTACGCCGCCCACACCCAGGCGGCGCTGGGCAGCGTGAACGCGCCGGGCGTGGTGGCGATGGTGCTCGATTCCGGCGGCTTCTCGAACGCCTACCAGAACGGCATCCGCCAGGGCGGCGCCTTCGAGATGAAGCAGGCCACCTGGGCCTTGCGCCAGGCCCTCGAGAACCTGCAGGACGGCAGCGACCCGGAGGCTGCGGCGGCCCTGGCGGCGGTCGACATGGCCGCCTGGTTCAGGCGCCTGCACGCATGGCGGCCCGGCCATTCACCGCTCAGCGCCGCGCCCGAATACGAGGACTTCGTGTTCGAGCAGTGGCGCCATGGCGCCTTCAGCGACTACTGGCGCCGCGCCGGCCTGCATGCGCAGGCCTTCTACCATGGCTTCGCGCAGGCGGCGACCTTGCACATCTCGTCCTGGTACGACCCGTATGCGCGCTCGGCCTGCGACAATTTCAGCGGCCTGGCCGAGGCGGGCAAGGGGCCGACCAGCCTGATCCTCGGCCCCTGGACCCATGGCAACCGCGACCAGACCTTCGCCGGCGACGTCGACTTCGGCGCGGCGGCCACCCTGCAGGGCAACCTGGCGCCCGATTTCCTGGCCCTGCGCCTGGACTGGTTCGAGCGCTACCTGAAGGGCATCGACCGCGGCGCCGCGGCGGCCGCACCGGTGCGAATCTTCGTGATGGGCGGCGGCAGCGGCCTGCGCAACGCCGATGGCCGCCGCGAGCATGGCGGGCGCTGGCGCAGCGAGCCCGCCTGGCCGCTGGCGCGCGCCGTCGACACCCGCTTCTACCTGCACGCCGGGGGCGGCCTGGCGCCGGCCATGCCGTGCGAGGACGATGCGGCCTTGTCCTACGATTTCGACCCGGACGATCCTGCGCCGACCCATGGCGGGGCCGTGACCTCGGGCGAACCGCTGATGTCCGGCGGCGCCTTCGACCAGGGCGCGCCCGGCCTGCGTGCCGACGTGCTGAGCTTCCAGACGCCGCCCCTGGACCACGCCGTCGAGATCACGGGCCCGGTCAGCGCCTGCCTGTGGGTGGCCTCGGACCGCAGCGACACCGATTTCACCTTCAAGCTGATCGACGTGGCGCCGCCGAACGCCGACTACCCGGACGGCTACGCGATGAACCTCACCGACGGCATCCTGCGCCTGCGCTACCGCGACGCCTGGGACGCGCCGGCGCCGCTGGCGCCCGGCCTGCGCTACCGGATCGTGATCGAGGCCCTGCCGACGAGCAACCTGTTCAAGAAGGGCCACGCGATCCGGGTCGACATTTCGAGCAGCAATTTCCCGCGCTTCGACACGAATCCGAACAGCGGCGGCGCGGAGGGCGTGGCCGGGCCGGTGCAGGTGGCGCGCAATACGCTCTACCTGGACCGGCGTGGGCCCTCGCACCTGGTGCTGCCGGTGGTGCCGACGCAGCCCGAGCAGGCGATGCGCGACGCCATCCACGCCGGCCCCGATAACCGCTTCTGTTAGGGAAGTACCGATTTATTCTGGGGGATGGGATTGGCAAGGAATTACATGAAAGCGCTTGTTTACATGGTCCCTGCGACGTGCAGGTGAAGGACATGCCCGACGCCAGGATCGAAAAGCCGACGGACGTGCTGGTGCGCATCACCACCACCAACATCTGCGGTTCGGATTGGCACATGTACGAAGGCCATACCAGCATGGAAAGCGGCCGCATCCTCGGGCACGAGAACATGGGCGAAGTGATCGAGGTCGGCAACGCCGTCGACCGCGTGAAGCTGGGCGACATGGCCTGCCTGCCCTTCAATATCGGCTGCGGCTTTTGCGAGAATTGCGAACGCGGGCTGTCCGGCTTTTGCCTGACGGTCAACCCGGGCACCGCCGGCGGCGCCTATGGCTTTGCCGGCATGGCCCCTGCAGCGGCGGCCAGGCCGAACTGCTGCGGGTGCCCTACGGCGACTACAATTGCCTGGTGCTGCCGCCGGACGCCAAGGAAAAGGAAAACGACTACGTGATGCTGTCGGATATCTTCCCGACCGGCGCCGGGCGGTCGCAGCCGGCCTCGCCATGGGGTAAGATGAAGCGTCGCTCATCTTGCCCGTCCCTGCATGGAATTCCGCCAGATCCACTACTTCATTTCCCTGTACGAAGAGGGCACCGTCACGCGCGCCGCGCACCGGCTGAACATCGTCCAGCCGGCCCTGAGCATGCAGATCAGCAAGCTCGAAGACCACTTCGGCCAGAAGCTGTTCGAGCGCACCAGGCAGGGCATGGTGCCAACCGCCGCCGCGCGCCAGATGTACCGCCTGTTCCTGCCCATCATGCGCGATTTCTCGAACGCCCAGGCGCAGATGCTGAGCAGCGAGGGCGAGATCCGCGGCCACGTGAACATCGGCATGATCGCCTCGATCACCGAGGGCGTGCTGGTCGACACCCTGAGCGATTTTTCGAACAAGTATCCGCAAGTCGGCGTGACGGTCAGCGATGGCTACACCAGCACCCTGACCGACTGGGTCGCCGGCGGCCGCCTCGACGCGGCCATCGTCAACAAGCCGCGCCGCCCGCTGGCGCTGGACGTCGAGCACATCATCGACGAAGAGATGGTCCTGATCACCGGGCCGGCCTTCGAAGCCAGCCTGCCGGCCAACCTGACCCTGCGCCAGCTGCCGTCGCTGGGCCTGGACCTGGTGCTGCCCAGCCGCGGCCACGGCCTGCGCAGCAATATCGACAGCTTCGCCGAGAGCGAGAACATCGAGCTGGTGCCGAAGTTCGAGATCGATTCGCTGGTGGCCACGGTCAACCTGGTGGCGCGCAACCAGGTGGCGACCATCGTGCCGCGCGTGGCTGTGCACCGGCAGCTGGCCAGCGGCGCGCTGCGCGCCTATCCGATCGTCTCGCCACGGCTGGTGCGGCGCGTGGTCAGCGTATCGCACCCGCGCCGGCCGCTGAATCCGGCGACCAAACTGTTTATCTCGATGCTGGCGGCGAATATGCGGCTGCGCGCGCCGGAGGCGGGTGGGGACGGGGAATAACGAACGCCGGCATGAGCCGGCGTTCCAGGAATTGTTGACCTGTCCCCTAGGGTGGGCCGGGCCGCGCAAGGCACTCCGAGCCCACGCGGTTCGTGCGCATTCTTGCACCACGTACGGTAACGTATCGCTCGACAATGCTGAGCGGAGCCAAAGGCCACACCAGGTTTGTGGCCGTTGCACGTTGCACGAGCGATGCCTCGCTACCGCAGACTACGGATACGTGCGTACCGCGTGGGCACGGAGTGCCCACTCTACGGTTGAGTCGCGTGGCTAGTCGACATACCGCGGCCCGCCGGCATTACACCAATCCGGCATTCCGGAAGATATGCTTGGTCTCCAGGAAGTCCGCCAGTCCTTCGTAGCCATGCAGGCGCCCGATCCCGCTGCGCCGGTAGCCGCCCGTCTCCGCCTCCGCAAACAGCCGGTTATGGTCATTGATCCACACCGTCCCGTTGCGCAGCGCCCTTGCCAGGCGCATGCCGCGGTCGCCGTCCGCTGTCCACACGCTGGCCGACAACCCGAACACGGTGTTGTTGGCGCGCGCCACCGCTTCCTTCTCGTCTTCGAAGCGCTCCAGCACCACGAAGGGCCCGAAGATCTCGTCCTGCGCAAAAAAAGCGGTTGCATCGCCATGCGCGACCAGGGTCGGCGTCAGGAAGTGGCCTTGCGCCAGCTTGCCTCCCGCGCGTCCGCCGCGCAGCACGACTTCGTCGCAGGTGCCGAGCGCGCGTTCGACCTCGCTCGCTACCCGCTCCAGCGATTCACCGTCGATCAGCGGCCCCATGCCCGCGCCCGGCGTATCCCCCGGCGCCACCACGATGGCCGCCAGCGCCGCCTTCAGCGCCCGCTTCATCTCGTCATAACGCGACGCATGCACCAGCACCCGGCGCGCGGCCGTGCACTGCTGGCCCGAGATGATGGTGGCGGCGGTGGCCAGGCGCTGCGCGACCTTGCCGATGTCCGCGTCCGGGAACACCAGGCAGCTCGACTTGCCGCCCAGTTCCAGCGACAGCTTCTTCATGGTCGGCGCGGCGGCCGCCATGATGCGCTGGCCGGTGAGGTTCGAGCCGGTAAAACTCAGCACATCGACCTCGCCCGAAGCGACCAGCTCCTGCGCCGCCTCGCTATCGCGTTCCAGCACCAGGTTCAGCACCCCGCGCGGCAGCGACTCGATGGCGGCCAGTTCGCGCAGCACCTGGGTCGTGACCTGCGCGGTCTGGTGCGCCGGCTTGATGACCACGGTGCAGCCGGCGGCGAGCGCCGGCGCCAGCGAACGGATCAGCAGCACGATGGGCGCATTCCACGGAATGATCAGGCCCGCCACGCCGGCCGCCTCGCGCAGGGTGGCCGAGTAGGCGCCCGGCTCGACTTCCATGAAGTGGCCCGGCATGTGGCGCGTAAGGCCGGCGTAATAGCGGATCTCGGAAATCGCGCCGGCCATTTCGCCGCGCGACTGGGCCAGCACCTTGCCGTTTTCCTGGGTCAGCAGGGCGGCCAGTTCCGGGCGCCGTTCCAGGCGGTCGGCCCAGGCAAGCAGCACCATCTGGCGCAGGCGGGCATCATGCGCCCACAGCGAGGTCTCGAAAGCCTGGCGCGCGGCGCCGATCGCCGCCCTGGCCTCGGCCACGCCGCTGGCCGCGTAGCTGCCGATGACGCTGCCGTCGGCGGGATTGCGGCTTTCTCCGGTCGCACCGCCAGCCGCGCCTTGCCACTGGCCGTCGATGTAGTTCAGGGCGTTCAAGGTCCCCATGATTGATCGGCTCCTTGGTTCAGCTGCCGTTGAAGACAGGCGCGCGCTTGGCGTGGAAGGCCTCGACGCCTTCGCGGAAGTCGTCCGAGGAGCGCAGGCGGCTGTAGCAGTGGCCTTCCAGCTCGATGGCGACCGACAGCGGCGAATCCTCGGTATCGTTCAGCAGCTTCTTGGCCGTGCGCTGGGCCAGCGGCGAGAAGAAGCGCAGTTCGTCGACCAGGCGGTCGGTGGCCGCTTCCAGCTCGGCGTCCGGCACGATCTCGGTGGCCACGCCCCAGTCGTAGGCTTGCTGGCCGGGGATGCGGCGCGAGCGCATCACGATGTCCTTGGTGCGGGTGATGCCGACCATCTTCTGCAGGCGCGCCGAGCCGCCCGAGCCGGGGATCTGGCCGAGCTTTTGTTCCGGCAGCGCGTAGAAGGTGGTGTCGGTGACGATGCGGAAGTCGCAGGCCAGCGAGATCTCGAAGCCGACGCCGAAGCAGAAGCCGCGGTTGGCCGCGATCACCGGTTTGCTGCAGCGGGTCGGCGCGGCGATGTTCCAGGCCAGCTTCGACACGTGCTCCGGGCTCGCTTCCAGGAAGCCGCGGATGTCGCCGCCGCTGGAGAAGTGCTGGCCCTCGGCGCGCAGCACGATCACGCGCACGCGCTCGTCGGCGTCGAGCGCCTCGAACACCAGGCGCAGCTGCTCGCGCTGGGGCATGGTGATGATGTTGAACTGGCCGTTCGAGAGCACGATGTCGGCGCGCTGGCGCCCGGCATCGATCTCGACGCGGAAGTTGACGAGGTTTTCGAGCAGGGTCTGGGCTGGGTGGTTCAGTTGGGTCATGCTGTTCTCCTGGGTGTTATCGGTGTTCGTTGTGGCCGGTCTTGTTCATTCCTTCCCAACGTTTTACGAGGCCATCGTGGGGAAGGTCGAACAGGTCGAGCAGGCGTCCGACGGTATGGTCGACCATGTCGTCGAGCGAGTCGGGGCGCGTATAAAAGGCAGGCACCGGCGGGAAGATGATGCCGCCCATTTCGGTCACGCTCGTCATGTTGCGCAGGTGCGCCAGATTCAATGGAGTCTCGCGCGCCACCAGCACCAGGCGCCGGCGTTCCTTGAGCATGACGTCGGCGGCGCGCGCCACCAGGTTGTCGGCCAGGCCGTGGGCGATGCTGGCCAGGGTCTTCATCGAGCAGGGCGCCACCACCATGCCTGCGCTGCGGAAGGAGCCGCTGGCGATCGTGGCGCCGATGTCCTTGACGTTGTGGACCACGTCGGCCAGGGCTTCGATGTCGGCGCGGCGCAGGTCGAGTTCCTGCTGCGCCGTCATCACACCCGAGCTGGACATCACCAGGTGCGATTCGCAGGCGCCGCTGGCGCGCAGCGCCTGCAGCAGGCGCACGCCATAGATGGCGCCGCTGGCGCCGGTGATGGCGACGACCAGGCGAGGCTTGCTCATTCGCGTACCACCTGCTGCACCGTGGCTTGCTGCCAGTCGACCGTGGCGCCGCGCACGATTTCCTGGTCGAGGTCGATCTCGCGCTCGCCCGGGATGTACACCTTGGTGAACACGTGGCCGCGGTAAGCCACCGGCTTCGTCGCGTCCAGGCCCATCTTGGCGCTGATGCCCTGCAGGTGCGGCGGCGCGACCTCGTCCTCGCCGTAGTCGTGGCCGACCGTGGTCGACGGGTCGAGCGCCGAGCCCTGGGCGCCGGCGATCACGATCAAATCGCGGTCGGCCTGGAAGCGCGTGGCCACCGCCCATTCCACCTGCTGCGGGTCGTGCACATCGACGTCGTCGTCGACCACGGTCACCTGCTTGATATCGTAGTGCGCGCCGAAGGCGCCGAGGATCACGTTGCGCGGCTCGCCCTCGCGCAGCTTGCGGAATTTCACGAACAAGTGGTAGCGGCCGACGCCGCCCACCGACAAGTGCACGTCGAGCACGCCGGGGAAGCTGCGCTGCAGGTGGGCCAGCATGGTCGCCTCGCGCGGAATGGAACCGAGCAGCAGGTGCTCCATTTCGGCCGGCACGATGGTGTGGAAGATCGGGTTCGCGCGATGGGTAACGGCGCTCACCGCGATCACCTCGCGGTTCTCCCTGGCGCTGTAGTACTTCGGGAATTCGCCGAACGGCCCTTCGGGTTCGCGCACGGTCGGCAGCAGCTTGCCCTCGATGACGATTTCGGCGTTGGCCGGCACGCGCACCTCGCTGTGCAGGCATTTGGTCACGGCCAGCGGCGCGCCGTGCAGGGCGCCGGCGATCTCGAGTTCGTCGTGGTCGATCGGGGTGATCGCCTGCGACGCCAGGAGCGTCAGCGGATCGGCGCCGATCACCACCGCCACGTCGAGCGCCTGGTTCTCGGCCTCGGCCGCTTTATAGAAAGCGAGCAGGTGGCGCGGCAGCATCAGGATCGCCATCCGGTCCTTGCCATGCACCTGGATGCGGTTGATCGACACGTTCTGGATGCCGGTCACCGGATTGCGCGCGATGACCAGGCCGGCCGTGATGTAGGGGCCGTTATCGTGTTCGCTATGGGTCGGGATCGGTAGCAGGGCGTGCAGGTCGACGTTCTCGTGCACCACCTGCCGGCAGGGCGCGGCGCCCGCCTCGACTTCGCGCCAGGGCAGGGGATGGTCGGCCGCGTGGCGGAAGGCCGCCAGCAGGCCAGCCTGCTCGACGCCCATCGCTTCGGCGATCCAGGAGCGGCGCGAGATGAAGCCGGAGACGACAGGAATTGGATGGCCGTCGGGACGCGGGAACCAGGCGGCCTGGCTGCCGTCGAGGCGCTTGGCGATTGCCGCCAGGTGGTGCTTCAGGGGCACGCCCTCGCGCAGCACGGCCAGGCGGCCGGTGGCTTCCAGGTGGGCCAGCCAGGTGCGCAGGTCGCTTGCCTTGGCCGGGTTGGCGAAGTCTTTTCCGTTCATCATGCAGCTCCCTTGTCCGAACCCGGCAGGCTCTCGTACTCGCCCGCCACCAGCTTGCGGCGCAGGATCTTGCCGACCGGGGACTTCGGAATCTCGCGCACGAACACGTATTCGCGCGGGCGCTTGAAGTTCAGCAGGTCCGAGGTGCGGCAATGCTCGTTCAGCGCGTCGGGCGTGACCTCGCCGCGCGTCTTCACAAAGGCCACGACTTTCTGGCCCCAGCGCTCGTCGCGCAGGCCGGCCACCGCGACTTCGTCCACCGCCGGGTGCAGCGACAGCACCGATTCGATGTCGACCGGCGAGATGTTCTCGCCGCCGCTGATGATCATGTCGTCCATGCGGCCGGTGACGAACAGATCGCCGTCCCCGTCGATGTAGCCGGTGTCGCCGGTGAAGTACCAGCCGCCGCGGATCGATTTCGCGTTCGCGTCGTCGCGGTTCCAGTAGGCCTCGAAGGCTTCGTCGCCTTCCAGGTCGCAGATGATCTGGCCTTCCTCGCCCACGGCCACCGCGCCGTCGGCCGAATCGGCGCTCAGCGGCACCACGCGGATGCGGGTGTTGATGCCGGCGCGTCCGGCGCTGCCGGCCTTGCGCGTGGCGTCCTGGTCGATGGTGAAGGTGTAGACCTCGGACGAGCCGTAGTGGTTCACGAACAGCTCGGGGCGGAAGGTGTCGGTCAGGCGCTTCAGCAGCCCGTCCTGCATCGGCGCGCCGGCGAAGCCGAGCTTGGTGACGGACGAGATATCGGCCCCGTTCTTTTCACGCCAGGCCAGCATGTCGTGGTATAGCGTCGGCACCAGGTACAGGCAAGTGATGCGGTCCTGCGCAATCGAATGGAAGGCGGCGGCGCAGTCGAACTTCGGCACGCAGACGAACAGGCCATCGACCAGGGCCATCGCCAGCAGCGAGCGCACCCCCATGGTGTGGTACAGCGGCATGACGCCCAGCGTACGCTCGCCGCGCTTGTACAAATTCTGCGCCACGTGGCCGAGGGCGGCTGCGCGTTCGGCGCGGTGCCGGCGCGGAACGCCTTTCGGCTTGCCGGTGGTGCCCGAGGTGTAGAGCATCAGCGAGATGTCCTCGGCCTTGCCTTGCAGGATGGGCGACCGCGGCGGATTGGCCAGCAGCGCGGCGTAGGCGATGGTCCCGGCGGTATCAAGCACGGCGCCGACGGCGATGCGCGGCAGGGCCAGCGCAGCCGGGCTGCCCCGGACGGCGTCTTCGCTCACCGGCTCGTAGGCCACGGCACGCGCGCCGGCGTCGAGCGCGCAGTACTCGACTTCCTCGGGCTTCGCGCGCCAGTTGAGCGGGGTGGCGATCACGCCGAGGAATTGGCAGGCCCAGTGCAGGGTCGCCATCTCGAGGCGGTTCTGCAGCACGACCAGCAGATGGTCGCCGCGCTGGAGGCCGAGATCGGCCAGGCCGGCGGCCGCGCACTGGATGCGCTCGTACCACTGGGCATAGGTCAGGCGCTGCTCGCCGTCGGCCACGGCCAGCGCATGCGGGCTGCGTTCCACGCTTTGCAGGAAGGTGCGTCCAAGATCCAGCACGATGTTCTCCTCTATTGTTGTCGTCTTGTTGTCAGGCTGCGCTCAGGCCTCGATTACGCATTCACCAGGCGCGCCTGTTCGGCAGGGCCGGTTCCGGCATGGCCGGCGGTGTCGGGCGCCAGCGCCGCGCCGTGCGGGCGGCCCAGCCGCTCCGCGGCCGTCTCCAGCACCGCTTTCACGATGTTGGTGTAGCCGGTGCAGCGGCACAGGTGGCCCGACAGCATCTCGCGCACTTCGTGTTCGGTCGGGTCCGGGTTGCGCTGCAGGTAATCG
>Ga0265797_10001054_pt1 | contig 49626 bp, 41 predicted proteins | sample P2T30metagenome_FD_192433 | JGI IMG/M metagenome (GOLD analysis project Ga0265797, IMG submission 192433) | Plant litter microbial communities from East Loma Ridge, Irvine, California - P2 T30 | ecosystem: Environmental > Terrestrial > Plant litter > Unclassified | place: USA: California...
TTCGCTGCAGCGCGCCGCGATCATGACCAGCGATAAATTCAAGGGCGTGCGCTGCATCATCGAGCCGGGCGTCATGAAGATCAGCTCGACCAATGCCGACCAGGAAGAAGCGGTCGAAGAACTCGAAATCGATTACGGCGGCGATTCGATCGACATCGGCTTCAACGTCACTTACCTGCTCGACGTGTTGAACAACCTGAAGTGCGACCAGATCAATATCGCGCTGGGCGACTCGAATTCGTCGGCGCTGATTTCGATTCCCGAAAATGGCGACTTCAAATATGTCGTCATGCCGATGCGAATTTAAAAGCGCGCCATACGGCAGCTCTTGCGAATGACATAGCCCCCGAACCGTCATTCCCGCGCAGGCGGGAACCCAAGGTTGCGCGATCTGCCCATCACTTGGGTTCCCGCTGGCGCGGGAACGACGACGCAGGGGTTGCGGGTCAAAGTTTGCGATTCAGCGACACTGCAGTTACTGCACGACCTGATTCACCGTTTTATAGAAAGCAGTCCATGTCCGAGAATATCCCAGCAGAAAACATCGCCCCCCAGGCGGAGGAATACGGCGCCGCCTCGATTCAGATCCTGGAAGGCCTGGAAGCGGTCCGCAAGCGTCCGGGCATGTACATTGGCGACACCTCGGACGGCACCGGCCTGCACCACCTGGTGTTCGAGGTGCTGGACAATTCGATCGACGAAGCGCTGGCCGGTTATTGCACCGAAATCCACGTCACGATCCATTCCGACAATTCGATCTCGATCACCGACAACGGCCGCGGCATCCCGACCGGCGTCAAGATGGACGACAAGCACGAGCCAAAGCGCTCGGCCACCGAAATCGCCCTGACCGAACTGCACGCCGGCGGCAAATTCAACCAGAACGCCTATAAAGTCTCGGGCGGCCTGCACGGCGTTGGCGTGTCGTGCGTGAACGCGCTGTCGAAACTGCTGCGCGTAACCGTGCGCCAGAACGGCAAAGTGCACCAGATGGAATTCGAGCGCGGCGTTCCGCTGAACCGCCTGCTTGAAATGCGCGACGGCTTTGAAGTCTCGCCAATGCGCGTGGTCGGCGAAACCGACAAGCGCGGCACCGAAGTGCACTTCTGGGCCGATGAAACCATCTTTACGCACGTCGAGTTCCACTACGAGATCCTGTCGAAGCGCATCCGCGAACTGTCGTTCCTGAACAATGGCGTCAACATCAAGCTGAGCGACCAGCGCAACGGCAAGGAAGAAGTATTCGCCTTCGAAGGCGGCACGCGCGGCTTCGTGGAATACATCAACAAGACCAAGAGCGTGCTGCACCCGACCGTGTTCCAGGCCACTGGCGACCGCATGTCGGACAACAACACCAACGTCTCGGTCGACGTGTCGATGCAATGGAACGACGCCTACAACGAGCAGGTGCTGTGCTTCACCAACAACATCCCGCAGCGCGACGGCGGCACCCACCTGACCGGCCTGCGCGCAGCGATGACGCGCGTGATCAACAAGTACATCGACGAGAATGACTTTGCCAAGAAGGCCAAGGTCGAGATCTCGGGCGACGACATGCGCGAAGGCCTGACCTGCGTGCTGTCAGTAAAAGTGCCGGAACCAAAATTCTCGTCGCAGACCAAAGACAAGCTGGTCTCGTCCGAAGTGCGCGGCCCGGTCGAGGAAATCGTCGCCAAGACGCTGACCGACTTCCTGGCCGAAAAGCCGAACGACGCCAAGATCATCTGCGGCAAGATCGTGGAAGCAGCGCGCGCCCGTGAAGCGGCGCGCAAGGCCCGCGACCTGACCCGCCGTAAAGGCATCATGGACGGCCTCGGCCTGTCGTCGAAACTGGCCGACTGCCAGGAACGCGATCCGGCGCTGGCCGAACTGTATATCGTCGAGGGTGACTCGGCAGGCGGCTCGGCCAAGCAGGGCCGCGACCGCAAGTTCCAGGCCATCTTGCCGCTGCGCGGCAAGGTGCTGAACGTGGAAAAGGCGCGCTTCGAAAAGATGCTGTCGTCGGAGCAGATCACCACCCTGATCGCCACGCTCGGCACCTCGATCGGCCCGGACGAATTCAACGTCGACAAGCTGCGCTACCACCGCATCATCATCATGACCGATGCCGACGTCGATGGCGCCCACATCCGCACCCTGCTGCTGACGCTGTTCTATCGCCAGATGCCGCAACTGGTCGAGCGCGGCCACATCTATATTGCGCAACCGCCGCTGTACAAGGTGAAAGCCGGCCGCGACGAGCGTTATCTGAAAGACGACGCCGAAGAAGCGAGCTACATGATGAAGTTCGCGCTCAATACCGCAGTGCTGATCCCGCGCGACGGCGCCGAACCGATCGGCGGCGAAGAGCTGCTCAACCTGGTGACCCAGTACAACCTGGCCAACGCCATCATGATGCGCCTGGCGCGCGTGATCGACCGCGCCGCCCTGACCGCGATCTACAGCGGCGGCGTGGCGCTCGACTTGACCACGCTCGAGAACGCTGAGGCGTCGGCCAAGGCGATGGAAGCGGCGATCAACGATCCGGCAGTCAAGGTCAAGGTGCGCTCGGACGAACTGTCCGAGAAGCACGGCCTGCGCATCGAACGCATCTATCACGGCAACGTGCAGGTGACCGGCATCGACGCCGACTTCGTCGCCGGCCCCGACTACGCCGTGCTGGCCAACTCGGCCATCACCTTCCAGGGCGTGATGGGCGAAGGCGCGATCGTGCGCCGCGGCGAAGGCGAGCGCATGAAGGAATCGGCAGTGCGCGATTTCCACGCGGCGATGCTGTGGCTGCGCGATGAAGCCGAACGTGGCGTGTCCAAGCAGCGTTATAAGGGTCTGGGCGAGATGAATCCGGAGCAGCTGTGGGAGACGACCATGGATCCGACGGTGCGCCGCTTGCTGAAGGTGCAGATCGAGGATGCGATTGCTGCGGATCAGATCTTTACGACGCTGATGGGTGATGAGGTTGAGCCGCGGCGCAATTTCATTGAGAGTAATGCGTTAAGGGCGGGGAATATCGACGTTTAATTACGCTGTACCTCAAGTCAAACGGCCTCTTCGTGAGGCCGTTTCCATTTCTACACTTGAAATACAACGTAAAGCCTGGGGTTGGCTCTGCCTTAAGATCTTTTCCTCTGCGGCGGCTCGACATTCTCTTCAAACTCATTCAGGCGCTTCATTACCATCTGATTTCTAGCGTACTTGTGCTTGAGCTTATTGAGCTTCTTGTCGGTGCCGGTACAGAGCTTGCGGATTTCCTGCTCGATTTCTTTCATCCTCTGCACAGCGGGCGGATCTGGCACCTCTCCACGAAAATGATCACAGCCTTCGCGCTGTTCCACATACTTGACCACGTCGGCGGGCAGCCTTTCTTTGGCAGCGCTCGCGGAACCAGAGACGATGCACAACATGAAGATGGTTACGCTCGACATTCGATTCATCTTCATGCCCCTAGGTTAGTCCTGCTCGGGAATCGGCCGCACCACCAGAAATTGATAAGCCATCGCACTGATCAAGCAAATGCCGGCGCCAGTCAGTAAGGCCGGCACAAACGACCAACTCTGCGCGATAAAGCCCGTCAGGATCGGCGCCAGCGCCCCGCCCACAAACCCACCAAAGTTCTGGATCGCCCCGAGCGAAGCCACCCGACTACGCGGCGCCACTGCCGTCACGAGCGACCACGAACACGCCGACGCCGCGTTGGCCAGGAAGATCACCACCGAGATGCAGGCAATGGCCGCCGTATTGCTCTCGACCAGCGCCGCAGGAATCGTGAACGCTACCATCCCCAGCATCGACAACACCACCGCCGTTCGCCGTCCCTGCACGACCGATTTCGCACGGCGGGTGATCTGATCAGAAGCCCAACCAGCCGACAAGGCGCCGGCAAAGCCGCACAAGAACGGAATCGTGGCCGCCACGCCGACGTAGGCCACGTCCATATGGCGTTCGGTGCGCAGATAGCCTGGCAGCCAGGTGAGGAAGACCCAGTTCAGGTAGACCGAACCGAAGAAGCCGAGCAGCATGCCCCAGGTAGCGCGCTGGCGGAACAGCGCGCGCCAGGATGCGAACCCGGCCTCGGGTGGGGCCTCGAGCGACTGGCCTTCATCCAGGTAGGCGCGCTCGGCGTCGGAGAGTTGTTCGCGCACCGGGTCGCGATACAGGATGACCCAGACCACGGCTGCGACCAGCCCCAGCGCGCCGGTAATGAAGAACGCCCAATGCCAGCTGGTGGCGGCGATCAGGGGCGACAGGCACAGCGGCGCCAGCGCAAAGCCCAGCGGCGAGGCCGAGTTGTAGATGCCGGTCGGCGTGCCGCGTGCGCGTAGCGGGAACCAGTTGCTGACCACCCGCGCCGCCGCCGGGAACTGCGGCGCTTCACCGATGCCGAGCACGATGCGCGCCAGCACGAACCAGCCGAAGGTAGACACCAGTCCGCCCGCAGCCTGGGCCAGCGACCACAGCACCAGCCCCAGGCCGAGCAGCCAGCGCGGTCCGATCTTGTCGACCAGGGCGCCGACCGGCAGCTGGCACAACGCATAGCTCCACGAAAATGCCGACAGCAGCAAGCCCATCTGGCCAAGCGACAGGTCGAGGTCGGCGCGGATGAATTCGTTGGCGACCGCGAGCGTGGCGCGGTCGAGGTAGTTGATGACGCCGGTAACGACCAGCAGGACCAGCGAGAGGGTCTGGCGGCGACGGATGCGTGAAGGCGCAGCCTGGTGGGCAGAGATAACATTCATTTCTGGATGGTACCAAAGGGGTCCGTCGCCGGGCGCCCCTTTTTTGCTATGGCGAGATTGCCACAGGGGTGACTACAGGGTGCAATAGTCGTGCTACGATCTGTTCCGGGCTGCGCAGGACGCCCACTCTCGCGAAAGCCAACGCACCTGCTTCCGTCCATGACGGTCCATTTTCAGGAATCAACCCTGTTCATTCACTGATGCCGTAGCGAGAACGGCGCAATTTACGTGAAAGGACTTGGCATGCGCCATCATTCCCACCGAAACACCACGCTTGAAACCAATACCGATTTCCTGCGCCGTTACGCACGCCGCCTGCTGCATGGCGCACATTCGGCGCAGCCCAGCACCGCCCTGCCGATCGTGCGCCGGGTGCATGGCGCTCAGGCGATTGCCGCGACGCGCTTGACGGAGCTCTATCATGCCCGCGAGACACTGCAGCTCAAGCACATGTTCTGCACCCTGGCTTACGAACTCGGCTACGCCAGCTGGATGCCTGCAAGCGCGATATCGATCGCCGGCCGGCGGACGTGCTGGACCGCTTCCGGCTTGAATCGGGCGCGTTTGGCGACTACCAGCAGATCTGGTTCGCAGATGAGCCGGCTGCGGTCGAATGGCGCCAGCAACATGGCGGCCGGATGGTCGTCTATGGCAAACAGGCGGTCGTGATGACGGCCTGATGTCGACGTTCAGAACGTCGTTGTAGAGGGATACTGAACTCTGGCATGACTGGGTGAATAGTTCACTCAGTCATGCCACACTCCAGCTGACAAGCTCAGAAACACGCGGCGCTGCCGTGCAAATCGATCTACGGCAGACGAATCTTGACGATCGCATTCCCCGACGTCGCATACAGATTGCCCTTGCCGTCCGCAACAATACCGCGAATATCCGCCAGGCTGCCCGGCAGATCGCCAGTACGCAGCACGTTCGCACGCGTGGTTCCGGCGATCGTCGTCACCACACCAGCCGACGTGATTTTGCGCACCAGATTATTGATGCCATCGGCCGCGTACACATTCCCCTGCGGATCGACGGTCAGCGCCACCACCTGCTCGAAACGCGCCGCGCTGCCGGTGCCATTGACCGCGCCGCGCATGTTCCGGCCGCCGGCCAGCGTGAACAAGCTGTCCGATCCGACATTTCCGTTCGGATTCCAGCGGCTGATTTCGCGCTCGAGGTCGAACACGAACACGTTATTGGTACTGTCGACCGCCAGACCGCGCGGCTCGACCAGTGCCACGCCAGTCAGGTCGTTCAGTACCGCCTGCCCTTCCAGTATGGTGGTGTTGCCGGCCGAGATCCTGCGCGTGCCATAGGCATTCGTGGCGAACAGGTTGCCATTACCGTCGAGCGCGAGGGCATAGGGAAAGACGCTGGCGAGGCGGCTGGTTGGGATATTGCTGCCAACCGGAATCGTGGCCCATGTGCTGACCTGGCCGCCCGACGAGATCGCGCGAATGTACTGGTTGTCTGCGACATACAGCGTCCCGCTGCTATTGACCACCACAGCCGAGGGATTGCGGAAGCGCGCGTTGCCTGCGCTGCCCTCGGCAGTACCCTGGGTGCCGGCAGCGCCGGCCACGGTTGTGACCACGCCATCCGGCGTGATCTTGCGGATCGTGAAATTGCCAGTGTCGGCCACGTACAGATTGCCGTTGACGTCGATCGTGATACCGCCTGGCCATTTAAACCGCGCGGCGGTGCCGGTCGCGTCCATCGTGCCTTCAGCAGTCGGATCGCCCGCGAGGATGCTGAGCGCGGCGGTCTGCACCGGCGGCGTGCCGCCGTCATCGTCGTCGTCCTTGTCCTTCGGGATGCCATCGCCGCAGGCCGAGCACAACAGCATCAGGGTGGCGGCGCCGAACAATTTCAGGCGCAGGCGGGCGGTTTCGGTGGCAGGACGACGGGACATGAATCTCTCCAGAAAAGGTCGCTGACGATGCTATCACGCACGGTCGCGTTATTCCCTATCCTCGGCCATGGCAGCTGCATAATCTGCATGCAACCTGGCAATCGCTGATGATCAAGCGACAGCCTCGACGAGCAATTACAAGCGAGCACACCACCAAATCGCCATACTTTCTTTGCCACATCAATCCATTGTCCGCTTGACATACGGCGCCAGACTCCTTAAAGTCGAAATTATGTCTTTCACCCTGCACTTGCCAACTTCCCTACCAGCCGCCCGCGCGCTAGCGCCGGCTGCCCTGCTACTACGCGCGTAATCCACGCCGTACGCCCGGTTCCGCCGGCCTCCCCAGCAGTCAAGGAAGTTGCAAGATGTCTAGCTCGCCAGTTTTCGCACCATCACTTTTCACTACCCGGTTTGTCCTGGCAAACGGCTTGCGCGCACGCACCTGTGCGCGGCTAAAACTACCGATCGGTTGCCGGGCCTAGCGTTTCGTGGCCCGCCCGGCAGCCTGTGCCACTTCAGAAGCCGCGCGCAATTCCGCGCCTGGCCGCCAAGCGACCAACCCTACAGGAGCCCCCGATCATGCTGACCAATCCCGCCGCCAAGTACCGTCCCTTCCCCGCCATCGACCTGGCCGACCGCCAGTGGCCGAGCCGCGCCATCACCCGCCCGCCGATCTGGATGAGCACCGACCTGCGCGACGGTAACCAGGCGCTGATCGAGCCGATGAGCGCCGAGAAGAAGCTGCGCTTCTTCAAGATGCTGGTCGAGGTCGGCATCAAGGAAATCGAGGTCGGCTTCCCGTCGGCGTCGCAGACCGACTTCGACTTCGTGCGCATGCTGGTCGACGACAATCACATCCCGGACGACGTCACCATCATCGTGCTGACCCAGTCGCGCGATGAGCTGATCCGCCGCACCGTGGAGTCGGCGGTGGGCGCCAAGCGCGCCATCGTCCACGTCTACAACTCGGTGGCGCCGGTGTTCCGCCGCGTGGTGTTCAACATGAGCCGTGACGAGATCGTGCAGATCGCGGTCAAGGGCACGCAGCTGATCAAGGATCTGGTGGCCCAGCATCCGCAGACCCAGTGGGGCCTGGAATATTCGCCGGAATCGTTCTCCACCACCGAACTCGATTTCTCGAAGCAGATCACCGATGCGGTCAGCGCCGTGTGGCAGCCGACGCCGGACAACAAGATGATCGTCAATCTGCCGTCCACCGTCGAAGCGGCCACGCCGAACGTCTACGCCGACCAGATCGAGTGGATGTGCCGCAACCTGAACAACCGCGAGTCGCTGGTCATCAGCGTCCACCCGCACAATGACCGCGGCACCGCCGTCGCCGCCGCCGAGCTGGCGGTAATGGCCGGCGCCGATCGCGTCGAGGGCTGCCTGTTCGGCAATGGCGAACGCACCGGCAACGTCGATCTGGTGACGCTGGCGATGAACCTGTACACGCAGGGCGTCAACCCGGGCCTGGACTTCTCGGACATCGACGCGGTGCGCCAGCTGGTGGAAGACTGCAACCAGCTGCCGGTGCACCCGCGCCATCCCTATGCGGGCGATCTGGTGTTTACCGCGTTCTCGGGTTCGCACCAGGATGCGATCAAGAAGGGCTTCGCGCAGCAAAAGGCCGATGCACTCTGGGAAGTGCCGTATCTGCCGATCGACCCGGCCGACCTGGGACGCAGCTACGATGCGGTCATCCGCGTCAACAGCCAGTCGGGCAAGGGCGGCATGGCCTATCTGCTCGAGCAGGAATTCGGCCTGCAACTGCCGCGCCGCCTGCAGATCGAATTCTCGCGCGCGGTGCAGCGCGTGGCCGACGAGAGCGGCCGCGAAATCAATGCGGCCGACCTGCATGCGCTGTTCGCGCGCGAGTATCTGGAGCAGGAAGAGCCCTACCACTACCTGGCGCACCGCATGGTCGAGGATAGCGCGCACGACGTGCAGCTCGAGGTGGACGTGGCGCGCCATCACGCGCCGCAGCAGTTCGCCGGCAGCGGCAACGGGCCGATCGACGCTTTCGTCAATGCGCTGGGGCTGGAAATCAGGCTGATGGATTATCACGAGCATGCGATCGGCTCGGGGGCCGATGCACGCGCGGCCTGCTATGTCGAGCTGCGCGTGGGCGATGGGCCAACCCTGTTCGGCGTGGGCATCGACAGCAATATCGTGACGGCGTCGTTCAAGTCGGTGCTGTCGGCGGTGAACCGGCATGTGGCGGCCAGCGCCAGCGATCCGGCCGCGCTCGCGGCTTGATATCAGGACGCTGATGAGTCAGCGTCCTGAATATTTACCCGTCAAATGCACGCGCCGGCTGCGCATAAAAAAAAGCCCGCATCTGCGGGCTTCGTTTCAAAGTATTACCGATTGTTCGCCGCTCCAACCCATGCTATCTGCGTGGTGTCGAGGCTCTGGGCGCCCATGCTATCTGCGTGGTGCACCCGCTGTACAGGCTGACTGACATACCGAAAACACGTCCTCCGGGCGGTCGCGCACTGCACAGGCGCGGTCACGAATTCGGCGGACTCCGACGCGGCATTGCCTCATCGAGCGACGCAGTATAACAGCATTTTTGTGCGGCGCACAAAAATGTTTCTGCGATTGTGCAATCAGTGTTGCAGGGGCTCGTCGCCGTCTTCGCAGCCGGCCGATAAGCGCTCGGTCGAAGTCGAGTCGTCGGCGTCGACCTGCGAATAGGCGAGCGACTCGGGCGGGTCGAGCATATCGGCCAGCATCGCCTTCAGCTCGGGCGTATCCCACTCCTTGCCGGCACGTTCCTGGCGATGAATATAGTGCAGCACTTCGCTGTACTGTTCAGGGATCAGCGGCAAACCATCGAGCATGGCGCCGGGGGTCTTGTGTTGCATACCACCTCCTGTCCTGGCCAATGCGGCCAGATGCATCGACTATACGCCTACTTTCAGCGTGCGGCGCACTGCATCGCGGCCCTGGCAGGCCGGCAAAACCAGACCGGATCCTGCTGCCGTCTCAGCCCCCGCTCATCCGATCGAGCATCTGCACCGACGCCCGTTCGCTCATCACCAGCACCAGCTTCAAGCGCGCCCGCGTCATCCCGACAAACAGTTTGCGCAGCGCTTTTTCGTCCAGCTCGTCGAAATCGATCTCGGTAAAGATCAGCGCCGGCGCCGATTGTCCCTTGAAGCGGTACACCGATTCGGCCAGCAGGCCGCCCTCGCGAAATACCGGATTGCCGAACAGGTCATAGGCCCCGGTGAACGAACGCAGCGTGTGGGTGTCGCTCAGGCGGTCGAGCTGCAGGATCGCCGACTTCTCGCGCCCGCGATAGGCGCAGATTGCGATGTCGTGGCGCGCGTAGCCCGCCGCCAGGCATGAGGTGACGGCGCGCCGCGTCTGCGCCAGCATCGCTTCGTTGTCGCCTTCGGGATAAGTCAATTCTTCGATATCGGCGCCCTTGAACGGACTGCCCGCCTCCACCGGCTGGTGCGAAGCGCCCAGCCGGGTGAGCATGCTGACGATCTGGCGTGGGCTGCGGTAGTTGGTGTGCGAGTGCAGCGTCACCCAGCCCGGCAGCGGCACCATCGCGCGCCCATACAGATTCTGGTCGGGGTCTTCCATCCAGATCGCGCGGCCGTTCGGTTTCAGCATGCGCAGCACGATGTCGCGCCAGGCCACCGAAAAATCCTGGCCTTCGTCGACGATCACCACGTCGTACTGCCAGGTTTCGGGCAAGGCCGCGCCGGCCATCGAGGTTTCGATGCGCTCCCACACATCGTGCGCAGCATAGTCGGGCGTGACGTCCTGCGCGCGCAGCCAGGCGTCGGACAAGGTGTGGAAGGTGGCGACCCGGCCGCCATTCGGCACCAGGCGCTCGATATGGTCGGCCAGCGGGCGGTTGAAGCAGACGTACAGCGGGCGCAGGCCGGCGTCGATCGCGGCCGCGTATTCGGCCAGCGCCAGCTGGGTCTTGCCGCTGCCGGCGGTGCCGATCACGTGCAGGCGAAATGGCGAGAACTCGAGCCGGCGCGCCCAGGTGGCCAGGCCGCCCGAAAGACGCGTGACCATCTGCACCGCATTGCCGATCATGGCGCTGGGGTCGGGCCGCAGGTTCAGGGTGTCGCCCAGGAAGCGCGTGACCCGGTCGAAGTCGTCGGTTTTCTCGGTGAGCGGCAGCGCCTCGCGGATCACGCGCGCCAGCTTCGGCTTGTTGCTGGCGTCAATGATGTGATGCGGGTCGATGCCGGCCAGCTGCTGGTCGCGCACGATGTAGTCGGGGCAGTACAGCAGGTAGTCGATCGACAGCACGCCATGATAGCGCTTGGCCAGGCCCTCGATATTGGCCAGGATGTGGGTGCGGATCTTGCGCGTCTTGCCCTGGAAGCTCTTGACCAGGCCCTCGGGCGTCTCGTTCAGGAAGCCCGCCACCTGCTCGATCACCAGCATGCGCCCGTTCGGCGCCAGCACGATGAAGTCGATGTCGCCATACACCGAGTAGCCCTGCTCGACATTGGTCCAGTGCACGCCGTGATAGATGGCGTAGGGCGCGTCGGCCAGGCGCTCGTCGAGATAGGCCAGGGTTTCGATTTCACGGGCCGCGGCGCCGGTCACGGACATTTCGCGCCAGCCAGCTGGATGGAGATGGGCCATGGGTCTCGGGGAGCGTTGGTAAGATGAAAACTATTGTAAGACTGTTTCCACGATACTCACACACCGTTGTCTCAGGCACGCATTTACCCCAGTGATCGGCGCCGAATCATTGCCGAATCGAAAAACTTATTGTCGCCGTAGGGCAATACAGTGCACACTTTCGCCTGTCCATTCGTGTTCAGGTCTCCTTGTGCGTTTCGCTTCCATGTTCCCGGCATTCTTTGCGCAAGCGCTGCGCCGCGGCCTCGCGCCGTCGCTGCTGCTGCTCGGCCTGTGCGCCGCGCCAGCCCATGCCGGCACCACCTATGCCTTCGACGGCGGCAAGGTGCTGAGCTGCTCGAACAAGGCCAAGGTATATACCTGTGATTCGATCGCCCTGCCGCAGTGGGATGACCGGATGATCATCGGCGACGGCTATACCGTCAATGTCAGTTCCGACGTCGTGTTCGGCTACAACCACGGCCTTGCCATGAGCGGCAGCGCGCGCCTGACCAGCAGCGGCAACATCGACCTGACCGGCCTGAATCCGCCCAACCTGGTGGTCACGGGTGGATCGTTCGACGCCGGCAAGGCGTTCAGCGTCGCCGGCCCGAACCAGATGAAAGCCGATGTCAGCGCCGGTTCGCTCAGCCTGGGTACCGGTCCCACCTTCCAGATTACCGGCACCATGCTCTCGCGCGGCGCGGTGGCGATCAATTCGGGCACCACGGTTGTCGGATCGGTCAGCGGCGCGGCGATCATGACCAACTCGCCGTTTCGCGTTACCGGCAACCTGAACGCAAGCGATACCCTCCTGATCGCATCCGGCGGCACGGTCGAAGGCACGGTCGTCGGCAACACCTCGATCACCATCAATTCGCCGGCCACCCTGAACAAGTCGGTCACTTCGCAGGGACCGGTCTCGATCGGTTCGGGCGCGAATATCGGCGGCGTGGTCAAGGGCAGCACCATCATTGCCGATTCGCCGGTCACGCTCAGGAGCGACATCATCGCCAGCGAACGCTTCACGCTCGGTTCGGGCAGCACCGTCACCGGCAACATCACCGCGCCCGAGGTCGAGCTGTACGCATCGGGCAGCACCATCACCGGCAACGTTACCGCCAGCAAGCTGCTGACCATGGCCGACAGGGTCACGATCAAGGGCGCAGTCGACACCGGCCAGCTGACGATGTACGCGTCCAGCGCGACGATCGAGGGCAGCGCCAAGGTCGATTTCGCGTCCATGCAATACGCCGCCCGCGTGACCCAGGCCATCGTCTGCAAGTCGGGGACGCGCGCCGGCTTGTGCGATTGCGTGGACAACCAGACCGGCTTCGCGGCCAGTTCGGCAGAGGCGCCGCGCTGCGAATCGGGCAAGCCGCCCGCCAGCCCGCTGCACCATTTTTTGATCACCCATGACGGCGTCGGCCAGACCTGCGCCCCCGAAAGCGTGACCGTCACCGCCTGCGCCAACGCGACCTGCAGCGCGCCCCACTACAGCGGCGGCGCCAGCGTGACGCTGCAGCCCGGCGCCGTAGTGGCTAATATCGGCAGCGGCGGCAGCGCGACCGCGCAAGTGTCGCGCAACACGGCCGGCAGCGAAACACTCAGGTTGAGCTACACCGGCACGGTCGCCTCCGCGCCCCTGTGCCGCAACACCGCCCCGAGCGGCGTCAGTGGCGCCTCCAGCTGCAACATCACGTTTTCCGGCGGCGTCGCGTTCAACATCGATGTGCCGAACCACCGCGCCGCGCAAGACGCGGTCGCCACCATCAAGGCGGTGCAATCCGATCCCGAGACCAACCAGTGCGTGGCGGCGTTCAAGGGCACCGTCAAGCAGGTGCAATACAGCTGCGGCTACGACACCACCAGCAAGGACACGGCCGGCCTGACGCTGGCCGACGCCACGCTGGTGTGCCGCACTGGCGCCAGCAAGGCGGTGGCCACCAGCTTCGACGCCAACGGCGAGGCCAGGCTCACGCTCAATTACCAGGACGTGGGCAAACTGAAACTGATGGCGCAACTGGACGACGCCAGGGGTGACAAGGTCTTTACCGTGGCGCCGCACAGCTTTGGTTTTTCCGCTCTGCCAGTGGCTGCGGCGGGACAGGCGCTGCGCGCAGGTGACGATTTCAAGGTAACCGTCAACGCGCTCAACGCCAAGGGCGCCGTCACGCCCAGCTTCGACAACACGGCGCTGCAGCCGGATACCCTGGCGACCGAGCTCTCGGTGTCGTGCGTCCCCAAAGGCGATGCGGGCTCGGTTGGCGTCACCACCGCCACCAGCTTCGTTTCAGGCAGCGCCAGCCCTACGCTGTGGTGGAGCGAAGTCGGCACGTTCGACCTCAAAATCGGGCTGGCAAATTTTCTGGGCAGCGGCCTGGGGGTCAGCGGCAGCACCAAGGGCGCCGATGTGAACTGCCTCGGCAAGGTCGGCCCCTTCATTCCCAAGTACTTCATGCTCGACCAGACGCTTGAAGAAATCGCCAAAAAACGCCCGTTCTACTATGCCGGCGAACCGGTTCCGGTGCGGATCAGCGCCATGAACAGTCGCAACGCGCTCACCAGGAACTATGACGGCGCGCTCGGCTACAGCGCCAAGGCTAGCCTTGCGGCCTATGACAAGGAGCGAACCACCCTGAATCCGAACGGCGGCAAGCTCACCGCGCCAGAAGTTGAGGCGGGCAGCTTCAAGGCCGGCGTGGCGCTGGCCAGTGTCGCGTATGCAGCGTCGGCTACAGCGCCGGTTACCGTGCCGGCACCAGCGCCGATCGCGCCAACGCTGATCGTGCTGCGCGCGGCGACGGCGGCCCCGGTCGTGACGTCGTACGACGCCGATGGCGGCTTCGAGAAAGTACGCCCGTTGATCCGGAGCGGACGGCTGCGCATCGGCAGCAAAGCCGGCCGTGTCAACACCACGCTGGCCCTCGAAGTGGCGACCGATTACTGGAGCGGCTACAGCTGGCTGCTCAACGACCAGGACAACGTCACCAGGATTCCGGTCGATGCGTTCGCCCAGACCTCCGCGCCAAAAGCCGGTGCGGCTTTCGGCCCCGACGTCAAGGCGCTGACCCAGGCCGTGGTGATCGAAAATGGCAAGAGCCAGGTCAGCATCAGCGGCAACCGGGCCGGCTGGATCGACGTCGCCGTCAATCTCGGCGTGGGGCCGAAGACGGTCGATCTTTCGTGCCAGGGCGCCCATCCGCCCAGCACCGGCGCCAACCTGCCGTGGCTGCGCCTGTCCAAGGGCTGCCGCGATCCGGCCGCCCGCGCCACCTTTGGCGAACTGGCGCCGGAAAACCGCCGCATCATCCATCTGCGCGAGGTGTTCAATTGACGCACCGGATTGGTCACGCGCATGGCTTCACCATGGTTGAACTGATCACCGTGATGGTGATGATCGGCGTCTTGGCCGCGATCGCGATTCCGAAACTGGTGGGCGACAACATCACCGAAGCGGCGGTCTACGGCGACAAGGTGGCCAGCGCGCTGCGCCTGGCCCAGAAGTCGGCCGTGGCCAAGCGCCGCACCGTGTGCCTTGATACCGCCAGCGGCTCACTGAGCGTGCGCACGGCGGTAGGTCCGGGCACCGTCCCCTTTGAATGCAATACCGGGCTCCAGGATGTCGACAACGGGCTGTTCGCCAACAACAACGCCAGCATCGCCATGACCGGCGTCCCGCCCGTGCTGCACTTCCAGCCCGACGGCAGCATCACCGACGCCAATAACGTCCAGATCGGCGCGATCAGCATCGACATCACGGTGGCCGGCAAACCGCAGCGCAGCATCCACGTCGACGGAGGCACCGGCTATGTCGACTGAGCGCAGACCCAAAAAAATGGCCGGCGTCACCCTGATCGAGTTGATCATCGCGATGGTGATCATCGGTGCGGCCCTGGCCGGCCTGGTGGCCGCCTACAACCGCGCCAACATCGCCAGCGCCGATCCGCTGGTCACGCAGCAGATGCTGGCCGTGGCCGAGACCATGATGGAAGAGATCATGCAGAAACCGTTTACCGGCGCCGATCCGGGCCAGCCGGCCAGCCGCACCCTGTACGACGAGATCGGCGACTACAACGGCTATGCGCAGACCGGCATCGTCAACGTGAATGGCGACCCGGTCGCCGGCCTGGGCAACTACACGGTGAAGGTCGTCGTCGACCGTCCCGGTGACCCTGGGGTGCCGGCGATCACCGGCATCAACACCGGCGACGCGCGCCGCATCCGGGTCGACGTCAGCGCGCCCGGCGCGCTACCGATCTCGCTCACCGGCTGGAGGACCAGGCCATGAAGCGGCAAGAAGGATTCACGCTCGTCGAGCTGATCGTCGTGATCGTTTTGGTGGGCATCATCGGCGGCGTGCTGACCATGATGCTGGCGCCGGCGATCCAGAGCTATCTGCTGGTGGGCCAGCGCGCGGCGCTGACGGACGTCGCCGACACCGCGCTGCGCACGATCGCGCGCGACGTGCGGCGCGCGGTGCCCAATTCGCTGCGCCAGGCGAATGCGCAATGCCTGGAACTGGTGCCGACGATCGACGGCGGGCGCTATCGCACCGGGCCCGATCGCGAGCGGCCAGGCGCCGCCTACATCAACGACGCCGAACCTGGCGACAGATTCGACGTGCTCACGCAATTTGGCGCCATGCCGGCAAGGGGCGACCTGATCGTCGTCGGCAACCGCAGCCCGGACGAGGTGTACAAGAAAACGAACGTCGCCGAGATCGACAGCGTGGGCACCCCGCCGGACCCCAGGCTTGGCAGCGCCCGGATCGTACTCGTGCGCGAGCTCCAGGTGCCGCAGAGCGACGACGGCGGCCGCTTCGTGGTGGTGCCCGCTGCGCGCCAGATCGTGACCTACCGCTGCGAAGGCGCAGGCCTGGATGGCGCCGGCACCGGGGCCGGCCGGCTGGTCCGCTCGAACGGCAATGATCTGGGCGCGGCGCCTGCCTGCAGCGGGGCGCTGCCCGCCGGCGCGCAGCTGGTCGCCACCAAGGTCTCGAGCTGCAGCTTCATTCACTACGCCAACGCCGGCGCCACCCAGGACAGCGGTTTCGTCCAGCTGCAGCTGACCCTGAGCGACAAGGGCGAATCGGTGCCGCTCACGGTGGGCGTCAATGTGAGCAACGTGCCATGATGCGCCGCCAGTCCGGTTTCGCCTATATCGCCGCAGTGGTGTTCCTGGTGGTGATGGCGGGGATCGCGGTGGCGCTGCTGCGCCTGACCGATACCCAGCAAACCACCGTCAACCAGGCCCTGCTCGGGGCGCGCGCCGGCCTCACGGCGCGCGCCGGCATCGAATGGGCGTTCAAGGGACTCGAAGCGAACTGCTCGCCGGGAGGCACAAGCACCACGCTCAACGATTTCAGCCATGCCTCGGGCTTCCGGGTGACGGTCAATTGCTCGTTCCTCTCGTATAACGAGGGCGAGAATGCCGTTGGCCCCGTGGCCAAGCGCATCTATCGCATCCAGGCGGTGGCCTGCAATGGCGCCGGCGCCAACTGTCCGGATGGGCCCAGCGTGCCGCGGGCCGACTACGTCGAACGCGCGCAGGTCGCCACGATTTGCACCATGGCCCCGGCAAACAGCCCCTGCCAATAATGATTGTTATCGCACACCGAGCCAAAATCCCGGTTTGCACGCCCTGACCGTGATTCGATAACAGACGATGATAAAGTGCTTGAACATTCATCAGGAGCACGCCATGCAGCAAGCAAACAGCACCCGCGTCGCGATCGTCACCGGCGCTTCACGCGGCATCGGCGCCGCCGTGGCCCAGCGCCTGGCCGAAGACGGCTACAGCGTCGCCGTCAACTACGCCAGCAATGAAGCCGAAGCCGACCACACCGTGGCCGCCCTGCGCGAGGCCGGCCACAACGCCATCGCGATCCGCGCCGACGTCTCGCAGGCCGACCAGGTGCGCGCCATGTTCGACCGCGTCGAGCGCGAACTGGGCAAGGTCGATGTGCTGGTCAATAACGCCGGCATCCTCAAGACGGTGGCGCTGGCCGAGTCGAGCGACGAACTGTTCGCGCGCACTTTCGCCGTCAATGTGCAGGGCACCTTCAACACCCTGCGCGAAGCGGCCACGCGCCTGAACGACGGCGGCAGCATCATCAACTTCTCGACCAGCGTGGTCGGCCTCAAGCTGCCCGGCTACACGATCTACAGCGCCACCAAGGCGGCGGTCGAATCGATGAGCCAGATCTTCGCCAAGGAACTGCGCGGGCGCCGCATCCGCGTCAATGTGGTGGCGCCGGGGCCGGTGGCGACCGAGCTGTTCATGGACGGCAAGACGCCCGAGCAGATCGCCCACTTCGCCAGCCTGCCGCCGCTCGAGCGCCTGGGCCAGCCGCGCGACATCGCCAACGTGGTGGCGTTCCTGGCCAGCCCCGATGCGGCCTGGGTCAACGGCCAGGTGCTGCGCGCCAACGGCGGCGTGATCTGACCTGGCAAACGCGATGAACGCAATCGGCGAACTGGCCGGCCTGATCGCGCGCCATCAGGACGCCGACGGCCTGCGCCAGAGCGCGGTGCCGGGTATGTGGCTGATCCGCAGCGCGCAGCCGACCGCGCCGCTGCACGTGCTGCATGGTCCGGCCGTGTGCATCATCGCGCAAGGCGCCAAGGTGGTGTCGCTGGGCGGCGAGGATTATCGCTACGATACGGCCAAGTACCTGGTGGTGTCGGTCGACCTGCCGCTTACCGGCAGCGTCACCGGGGCCTCGAGCGAGGAACCCTATCTGTGCCTGCGGGTCGATCTTGATCAGCAGATGCTGGCGGCGCTCGAACTCGAGCTGCCGGCGCGGCCCGGCGGGCGTAGCAGCGCTGCGCCGGCGCGCGGCCTGTACCTGAGCCAGACCACGCCGGCGCTGCTCGACGTGGCGCTGCGGCTGGCGCGTCTGCTCGACACCCCGCACGACATCGCGATTCTGGCCCCGCTGCTGCTGCGCGAGCTGCATTACCGCCTGCTCACCGGCGAACACGCCGACGTCGTGCGCCATATCGCTTGCGGCGAAGCGCGCATGGCGCAGGTCACGCGCGCAATCAGCTGGATCAAGGACAACTACCACCGGCCGCTGAGCGTCGAGCAGCTGGCGAGCGACGTCGGCATGAGCGCATCGACCCTGCACGAGCACTTCAAGTCGGTGACCGCGCTGAGCCCCTTGCAGTACCAGAAGCAGCTGCGCCTGCAGGAAGCGCGGCGCCTGATGCTCACCGGTCTCAAGGACGCGGCGCGCGCCGGACACGCGGTGGGCTACGAAAGCAGCTCGCAGTTCTCGCGCGAATATGCGCGCTTGTTCGGCATGTCGCCGGGGCGCGATGCGATGCGCCTGCGCGAAGCCATGCTCGGCGGCGAACCGAGCCTGTTGCAAGGGCTTCGGTAAGCACGCGAAGCGCTTACGTCGCCAGTTCGGCCCCGCAGGCGCGCGCCACGATGCGCTGCGCACTGAGCTCCTGGATCAGCAGCGCGCCGCCATTGGCCTTGATCAGGCGCGTCGCCAGCGCATTCTCATCCTGCGCCAGCCCGAGCGCGGTCGATGCCCCCGGATCGAAGCGCTGCACCGAGTGCACGTCGTCCACCAGCAGCCCCACCACCGTGGCGCCATCGCGCACCAGCACCACCTGCCCGTCCGCACGCAGTGCAGACGCGGGCGCACCTACCAGCTGCGCCAGGTCGAACACCCACACGAACTGGCGCCGGCCGCCTTCCAGCTCGACATCGAGCATGCCGATGCGGCCCGCCTCGCCGGGCGGGGTGCGCTTGACCCGGGCCAACGGCAGCGCTTCGATCACGGCCGCGGCGTCGAGTGCCATCAGCGCGCCGCCAACCTGGAACAGCGCGTAGTCCCGCCCATGTTCGTGCTCCGTGCGCACCCGCGCGGCGCCGCCCAGCGCCGCCAGTTCGGCGTCGCTGCGCATCAGCCCGAACGACTGCAGCAGCACCGACAGCACCGGCTGCTCGCGCCCGCCGGCGCGAAATTCGCGATAACCGCCGGCGCGCGCGCAGGCGGCTACGCAGTACTGGCCGGCGTGGATCACGATGCGCGTCGTCGCGCCATGCTGGGCGGCGGCGTCGAACAGAGAACGTTCCAGTGGCAGCGCCTGGCCGGGCGCATACGCGTCATCGGTGCCGCACAGGATGCGGCCCTCGGGCGTGACCAAAAAGGCATGCATGGCGGGCCGCCCGGCCACGCCGCTGGCCAGCATATTGCGCAGTTCGACGGCGCTGTCGAACACGATGCCGATGCCGCCGACCACGCTCGCTTCGCGCGCCGGATGGCGGATCGCGGCGTGGTACACGAAGGTCGATTGATCGCCGTACAGCGGCGATGGGCCGAACGGCTCGGCATAATGATCGTGCTCGCTGCGCAGGGCGCACACGGCGCTGAGCGTGTCGGCGCCGATGCGGCTGCCAATGACGTCCTGCGAACCGGTGGCGGCGACGATGCGCCCGCTGCGGTCATACACGACCAGCCGGCTATACACCGTGTACAGGCCATTGATGTGCTGCAGCAGCGCGCCGATCGCGGCCAATTGCGCCGGGTCGTCGGGCTGCGCCAGCGCCTGGCGCAGCTGGCCGGCCAGCGCCCACCAGCGGCAATCGTTGGCGCGCTCGTACAGGCTGCGGTCGAGCATGTCCACCAGCAGCTGGGCGGTGAAGCCGGCCGCCTGCAGGCTCGACGCCAGCACGGTCTGGTACAAGCCGTCGATCGATTGCGCAAACGCTTCGTCGCTGCGCTCGCCGGTTTCGGTGATCTGGTCCAGCACCGGGTTCAGGCGGCTGTTGTCGATCCCGCTGCCGGCGCCGCTCACCTTGCCGTTCCAGACGATGCGCTTGATGGCCTGGGTGGCGCCGGTGACCGACGTCATGAGCTGGTGCAGCGCCGGATTGAAGGTGTGCGCATGCGACAGCAAGCCTTGCAGCATGCGCGGCGCCAGCTGCGCCGCCGCATCCGGACGCGCGCCGCGAAAGGCCAGCTCGAGCGGCGCCATCACCTGCGTCTTCCAGCCGGCCGGGCCGGGATAGCCCTGGTAGCCCTGCGAGGCGATGCTGGCGACCAGGTATTCGCGGCCGGCGAACATGCGCGTTTCGGGTGCGGCGCCGGGGTTCACCGGCACCCTGGCGCCGGGCGCGATCCAGAGCGGATCGGCGCTGCCCAGCACGCGGTCGTCGGCGTCGAGCAGCAGCATGGTGGCGCGGCCATCGGTGGCGCCGTAGGCCTTGAAGATGGCGGCCAGCTCGTGCTCGACCCGGAAGCTCAGGCACAGCACGCCGATCGCGGCGCCACTGTCGGGGTCGCGCATGGCCTGCGAATACAGCAGCGCGCGTGGCTGCTGCGGGCGCAGGTCGCTGGCGCGGAAGGTTTCGACGTAGCCTTGCGCAGCCAGCGTGGCGGCCACCAGGGGATCGCTGCTGTGTCCGAGCGGGGCGTCGGCGTCGGCCCGCACCAGCAGCGCGCCATCGGGCGCCAGCAGCACGATGTCGTCATAGACCGTGTATTTGTCGCGGTAGGCGATCAGGCGCCGCCGCGCCTCGGCCTGCGCGCCGGCGCCGGCCACGAAACGGCACAGGTCGAGGTCGGCCGCCAGGAAGCCGACGTCGGCGGTGCGTTCGAACAGATTGCGCACCAGCAGATCGAGCGCGTACTGGGCGCGGGTGGCCCCTTCGTCCAGCACCTGGCGCACCTTTTCGGACACCATATTGGCAACCAGCGCCCGTTCCAGCTGCACCAGGTCGGTGCGGGTCGCGACCACGGCCGGCAGCAGCATGCGCGATTCGACCGGACAATGCATTTTGGCCGATGCCTCGATCAGGCGCCAGGTCTGGTGCAGTTCGTGCAGCGCCGCCTGGCGCCGCGCCACATCCGGCATGTAGGCCAGGTAGGTCTCGACCAGCTTGGATTGGTGTTCTTGTGTCATGGGAAAGTAAGTGATATCTACTTCCCGTACAGCAAGTATCGTGCCATTCGGTTGCGCGCTGCTTCGCGCAGCGCGCCCCTATAATCGGGCCATGAGTTATCAACTGGCGATCTTCGATTTCGATGGCACCCTGGCCGACTCGTGGCCGTTCTTCTTGAGCGTGTTAAACGACATCGCCGACCAGCACGGCTTTAACCGGGTCGACGCCGTCCAGGCCGAGCGCCTGCGCCATTACGGGCCGCGCGACATCATGCGCCACGTCGGCATGCCGGCCTGGAAGCTGCCGTTCGCCTCGCGCTCGTTCATCGACCGCATGCGCGGGCATACCGGGCACATCCCTTTATTCGACGGCGTCGAAGGCGCCCTGCACGCGCTGGATCGGGCCGGCGTGCGGCTGGCGCTGGTGTCCTCGAACGCCGAGGACAATGTGCGGCGCACGCTGGGACCCGAACTGGCGACGCTGTTTCGCCACTACGAATGCGGCATGTCGATCTTCGGCAAGAGCGCGCGCATCCGCAAGGTGGTGCGCCAGGCGCAGACCGCGCCCGGGCGCGCGCTGTACGTGGGCGACCAGACCACCGACGCCGACGCCGCGCGCCGCGCCGGCATCGGTTTTGGCGCGGTGAGCTGGGGCTATACGCCGATCGAGGCGCTGCGCAGCGCGGCGCCCGAGCGCGAGTTCACGGCGCCCAACGATTGGCTGTCGCTGGCGAGTAGCTAGACTCGCCGGCTAGCAGCCAAACGCCGCATTACGCTCGACCGCCTTGCGCACCGCCGTCACGATTCTGGGATAGGCGCCGTCGCGGCACAGCACCTCGCCCGACGCCGCCTGCCTGGCGCCTGCGGGATCAGCGGGGGAAAGCGGCGCCGCGGCGTGCGGGCGTTCATGGTCCATGTCACAAGGCTGGCTGGCGCCAAGGTCATCATCTCGCATCGGTTCGCTCGCTTCGCTCAATGGCGCGCCGTCGCCGCGCCCTGATCGGGCGCGCGGACAACCGGCGCTGGCTGGGACACCTCGGGCAATCACCCCTTCACGCACACCACCTGCTTGAGTGTGTGAACCACTTCCACCAGCTCGCGCTGGGCATGCATGACGGCGTCGATGTCCTTGTACGCCATCGGGATTTCGTCGATCACGCCTTCGTCCTTGCGGCATTCGACCCCGCGCGTGGCGCGTTCCTGGTCGGCCACGGAGAAGCGGCGCTTGGCTTCGGTGCGGCTCATCACGCGTCCTGCGCCATGGCTGCAACTGTTGAAACTTTCGGGATTGCCCTTGCCGCGCACGATGAAGCTGCGCGCGCCCATTGAACCGGGAATGATGCCCAGCTCACCTTCGCGGGCCGACACCGCGCCCTTGCGCGTGATGAGCACATCCTTGCCGAAGTGGCGTTCGCGCTGCACGTAATTATGGTGGCAGTTTACCGCTTCGACGTGCGTTTCAAATGGCTTTTTTATCACGCCGCGCACCGCGTGGATCAGGTTATGCATCATGACTTCGCGGTTGATGCGCGCGAACTTCTGGGCCCAGCCGACCGCTTCCACGTAATCGTCGTAATGCCGGGTGCCTTCTTCGAGATACGCCAGGTCCTGGTCGGGCAGGTTGACGGTGTGGCGCCGCATGTCCTGGCGCGCCAGCTCGATGAAATGGGTGCCGATCGCATTGCCCACGCCGCGCGAGCCGGAGTGCAGCATCAGCCACACGGCGCCCTCTTCGTCCAGGCAGACCTCGACGAAATGGTTGCCGCTGCCGAGCGTGCCCAGGTGCTTGTGGTGGTTGGCGTGGCGCAGCTTGGGGTACTTGCGGCAGATCTCGTCGAACTCATCCTTGAGCTTGAGCCAGCCGGCGTCGACGGCGGGCGGCGGATTGTTCCAGGAGCCGACGTCGCGTCCTTTCGCATTGCGTGTCCTCGGGGTCATCCCGTGCGGCACCGCGGCCTCGATGGCGCTGCGCAAGCGGGTCAGGTTATCGGGCAGATCGTCGGCACGCAGCGTGGTCTTGGCCGCCATCATGCCGCAGCCGATGTCGACCCCGACGGCGGCCGGAATCACCGCGCCCAGCGTGGGAATCACGCTGCCGATGGTGGAGCCCTTGCCGACATGGACGTCGGGCATCACGGCGATGTGGTGGAACACGAAAGGCAGCTGCGCCAGCCTGGCCAGCTGCTGTTTCGCTTCCGGCTCGACCGGCACGCCCTCGGTCCACATCTTGACGGGCCGATGATTCCTCGCTGCTGCAGTAGCAGCGCCCGTGGCTTGCGTCGTATCGAGCAGCTGATAGTCGTTCTGTTCCATGCGGCGCATGATCGCGCAAATCGCAAAAATCGGGAGCCCGGGTGAAACCTGCCGTGGCAATTGCTATACTCGGCAGCGAATGCACTGTTGCATCATGACCACGGACACTCCATGCGCCTTCCCCTCTACCTGCTGGCCCCGCTGCTGCTGACCGGCTGCTTCACCGAAACGGCCAGCTACGCCATCGACAACGACCAGCACGCACTCACGGTAAGGGTGAACAAGGAATATTTCTGGAGCAAGGAAGGCGCGCTGCTTGCGATCGTGTCGCATATGCCGGCATGCCAGCGCCAGATCGCACTCGGCTCGGTGTGGCTATCAGACCTGCAAGTCGAACTGTTCGACAGCGGCAACGACGTCTACACCCTGCGCGCCGACGACCAGGCGTGGCAGGTCAATATCGCCGACTGTACCCAGCTCGAGTCGCCGAAGGCCGACGCCGTCACCGGCCAGGCACTGGGCGTGTTCGTGCTGGAAGACGACAAGCACCTGGTGTTCGCCAAGCCGGAAGCCTGATTTTTCTGATTCTTACGGACGCAGCCAGCCGCGTCCGATCGGCAGCGCCAGCACGCGCCGGTACACCGATTCAAGCAGCGGCAAGATGCGCGCACAGAGGACGCGCGCCAGCGGCGTGCAGGCCAGCAGCGCGAAACTTGCGGACACCAGCAGCGCGCCGATCATGTCCTTCGGCCAGTGCACGCCCAGGTAGACGCGCGACCAGGCCACGATCAGCGCCAGCGGCAGCAAAATCAGGCCGAGCGTGCGCGCCAGCGAAGCCCGGCTCAGGGCCAGCACCAGCGCCACCGAGAAGATGCTGGTCGCATGGTCGCTCGGGAACGAACTGTCGGCTGCGTGCAACAGAAAGGTGTGACCGATCTCGGCCGCGAAGGGACGCGGACTGTACCACAGGTGGCCGATCAGGGCGTTGAAGGTCAGTGCGCACATGGCCGCGCCGAAGGCACGCAGCGCCGCTTCGCGGTCCGCCGCCGCGCCGCCGACCCACAGCATCAGCAGCGAAAACGGCACCAGGAAAATCAGCCACACGGCCGCGAACTGCGCGCTCATCAATTGCCAGCCGGCCAGATCGGCATGCGCGTTGAGGGCGGAAAACAGAATCAGATTAAATTGTTCGAACATGGACGACGCACGTGATGAAATATTGACAACTCATCAATAAGTGTAGCCCACGTGACGCAGCGCACCGAAAGCGATATGCAACAGAATGTGACAGGTAAAGCGCACCAGCGCTGGCGTTAAGATCCATGCCGGCGCCTCAGTGTCGACGTATCAGTGAACGCAGCTTGGCCAGTTCAGGCTGCCGCCCTACACGCTCCAGCACGCTCTCGAGCAGCGACTGGCCGCCCTCGCGCTGCATGGTCCACTGGGTAAAATATTCGTGCACGGTGCGCCACGGCGGATAGCCGGGCGGCATTGCGCGCCAGGTGCTGCCGGTGTGCAAAAAATAGAGGACGGCGCAGAACACATCATACAAATCATGCTTGCGCGGACGGGTCTTGCGCCGCGCGGCCTCGAGCATGCCGCGCACGCTGTCGAACTGCTCACGTGAGATATCGCTGGGGTAGTCGGGACGTTCCATAACAACCTCCAAATAAGCTTGGAGGTTTTGATCTGGAACAGGTTCCCGGCTGGGTTAGCGTGATTAGTCGCGCGCCAGGGCCAGGAACTCGGTGCGCAGCGCCAGGTTTGGCTGCAGGTCACCCAGCATGGCCGAGGTAATGGTTTCTTCGCCAATGGCGCGAATGCCACGGCTTTCCATGCACATGTGACGGCACTTGACGACCACGCCGACCGCCTTCGGCTCCAACACTTCCATCAGCGCATTGGCGATCTGGATCGTCATGCGTTCCTGCACCTGCAGGCGCTTGGAGAAGATGTCGACCAGGCGGGTCAGCTTGGACAAGCCGACGATCTTGCCGTTCGGCAGATAGCCAACGGTGGCCTTGCCGAAGAACGGCGCCAGGTGGTGTTCGCAATGGCTGTACACCGGGATGCCGCGCACCACGATCAGCTCGTTGTATTCCTCGGCGCCGTCCTCGAACGCCTTGAGCACTTCTACCGGATTCTGGTCGTAGCCCGAGGTCCAGTGCTTCCAGGCCTTGGCCACGCGCGCCGGCGTTTCGTGCAGGCCCGGACGGTCCGGATCCTCGCCAATGCTCGAAAGCAGGCGGCGCCAGTCTTGTTCGGTGAAAGCTTCTTTGTCAGACATGGTAAATCCTAAAAAAACGATTGCCGCAAGTATATAGAAAATGCGTCAGGCGTACCTGCCACCCCATTCTTGCGCCAGATCAGATCTGCACCCATCAGTTGGCATAGCGTTGAGCGTGGTTAATGCACTGGGAGACGCTCATGTTCGGCAGCACGGTCCTTGAAGTCGCCATCGGCCTGGCGTTCTGCTACGCGGTTCTGGCCTTGGTTGTTACCACGCTACAGGAAGCGCTGGCAGGCGCCTTCCACCTGCGCGCCAATATGCTCGAGGGCGCGCTGCGGCGCATGCTGGGCGACCCGCGCTGCGACGGCCTGGCGCGCGCGCTGTATGCGCATCCGCTGGCCAACCCGCGCGGCGCCGGCGGCGCATCCGCGCCTCACCCATCCTACATCGAACCCGAACATTTCGCGATTGCCCTGATCGACAGCATCCGCCAGGGGCAGCCGTCGCTCGAGAGCGCCATCGGCGCCGTGCAAGACCCGCAATTGCAGCGCACCCTGCAGGCCCTGCACGCCCAGGCCGGCGCCGATCCGGCCCGCTTCCAGAACGCGGTCGCGGCCTGGTTCGAGGCGGCCATGGAGCGCCTGTCCGGCGTGTATAAACGGCGCCAGTTGCTGGTATCGTTTCTGGTGTCGCTGCTGCTGGCGATCCTGTTGAATATCGACAGCATCCACCTGTTCCAGACCTTGTGGCAGCAGCCGGCGCTGGCGGCGCAGATCGGCGCCATGGGCGCCACCCTCAATGCCGACCTGCTCGACCAGATGTGGACGATGCCGATCGGCTGGCAGCATTTTCCGCCGACGCTCAATGCCGCGTTTGCATTGCAGGTGGCCGGCTGGCTGGTCACCAGCAGCACCACGCTGTTCGGAGCGCCATTCTGGTTCGACGTGCTGCAACGGGCCGTCAATCTGCGCAGCACCGGGGCCAAGCCGGCGCCGCTCAATGCCGGCGTGCCGGTTGCGGCGCTGGCTGTTACTGTCCCGGCGCAGGCTGCGCCGCTGACGACCGAATCCTAGCGACCTGGTGGGCGATGAGCGTCCACCAGAACACTCGAGATCGATACCTGGGGCACACGCTCCGGCCATGCATCATCCGGACCGAACCAGCGTGCTTCCAGGATCTCGACGCCATCGACGCTGATCTCGCCGTCGAGATAGTCGGCCGTGAAGGCCAGCATCAGCGAATGTGGAAACGGCCAGGCCTGGCTGGCAAAGTAGCGCAGGTTGTGCACGCGCAGGCCGACTTCCTCGAACACCTCGCGGTGCACCGCTTCCTCGATCGATTCGCCCGCTTCCAGGAACCCCGCCAGCGGCACGAAGCGCTGTACCGCCGAGGTCGCATGCAGCGCCATCAGCACCGAATCGCCCTTGCGGATCAGCACCATCATCGCCGGCGAGATGCGCGGATAGGCCAAGTGGCCGCAGTTGACGCACTTGAAGCAGCGCTCGCCGACCGCCAGCGTGGTACCACTGCCACAGGCGCCGCAGAAGCGGTGGGTGCGCGCCCACTCGGCGATCTGGGCGGCGCGGCCAGCCACCGCCACCAGGGATTCATCGAGCGCCCCGAACAGCGAACGCAGGCCGCGCCAGGCGTACCCTGCCGGCAGCGCTGGCTCGGCATCGAACCAGCCGGTTCGGCAATAGCGCCCGTCCAGCAAACCCAGCGGCTGCAGGTTGGCGTGCGGCATGCCGAGACGTTCGACCAGGGCCGCGTCGGGCAAGGCGAGGTCTTCCTCGCGCACCAGCAATTGCCCTTTATACAACAAGAAGCTGAGCGGCTCGGGATCGGGATGCGGCACGAACGAGGAAGTGAAAGAGGCGGGAGTCTGTAGCATGATCGGCGCTGACGTTGAAGTTGCCCGATGATACCGGCTTTCCCGCCACGCTTCAGGCCAGCGCCACGGCGCGCGGCGCCGGTGCGCGCAGCGCAGGACGCTGGGATTGCGGCAAGCGGGCCGGCTGCGAAGCGAGCGTGAACACGCTGACACGCTCGGCCAGGCCGGCGGCGCTGTCCTGCAGTGACTGCGCTGCACTGGCCGCTTCCTCGACCAGGGCCGCGTTCTGCTGGGTTGCCTGGTCCATCTGGATGATCGCCTGGTGAATCTGCTCGATGCCGGCGCTCTGCTCGGCGCTGGCGGCCGTGATCTCGCCCATGATGTCGGCCACGCGGCGCACGCTCTGGACGATCTCGCCCATGGTGGCGCCAGCCTGGTCCACCAGACGGCTGCCGCTCTCGACCTTGCTCACCGAATCGGTAATCAGGCCCTTGATTTCCTTGGCAGCGCTGGCCGAACGCTGGGCCAGGTTGCGCACCTCGCTGGCCACCACGGCGAAGCCACGACCTTGTTCACCGGCACGTGCTGCCTCGACTGCGGCGTTCAGCGCCAGGATATTGGTCTGGAACGCGATGCCGTCGATGACGGCGATAATGTCGACGATCTTGCGCGCCGATTCATTGATGTCGCCCATGGTGCCCACCACCTGCGCCACCACGGCGCCGCCACGGGTGGCGACGTCCGATGCCGACGCCGCCAACCCGTTGGCCTGACGTGCGTTCTCGGCATTCTGGCGCACGGTGCCGGTCAGTTCCTCGACCGAGGCCGCGGTTTCCTCGATCGAGCTGGCCTGCTGCTCGGTGCGGCCCGACAGGTCCATATTGCCGGCGGCGATCTGGGTCGATGCGGTGGCGATCGTATCGCTGCCAGAACGCACGTCGCCGACGATGCTGGCCAGGCTGGTCGTCATGTCGCGCAGCGCCGTCAGCAACTGGCCGAACTCGTTGCGCGAATCGACTTCGATATTGCTGCTGAGGTCGCCGTCGGCAACGCGGCGCGCCACGCTCACGGCCTGGTCCAGCGGGCGTCCGATGGCGCGCACCAGGTACACCGCGCCGCCACAGGCGAACAGCACGGCGATCACGATGGCGCTGATCATGGTCGTGTTCCACATGACCAGTTCGTCGTGCAGCTCGAGGCCCTGGCGTTTGTTGCGGTCGGTCATGAAGTCCTGCAGCTCCTTGTACGCTGCGGCGGCCTTGTTATAGGTCGGGTTGATCTTCTTGCCCAGCATCTCATTGGCCGCATCCCAATTGCCCGCCTCGATCGCGCGGATTGCGTCATCGATGATTTTCAATCCCAGATTGTCGCTGGCAACCACCCAGCGCTCGACTGCCGCAAGGGTTTCGGCACGCCGGGACGAGCCCTGCAATTCGGCGAGATCGGTGCTGATCTGGGCGCTGTTGGTAGCAATGAACTGGGAGTGAACCGACAATGGGTGCTGGTGCAACACCGCATACTTGCTGTCCGGGTTATGTTGCAGAGCTTGCAAGATATGGCTGCGATTCAGCTCGATTTTCAGCTGCAGGCTTGCCATCTTCAACTGCTGGCCGGCAGCACGCAGCGAGACTGTCTCGAGCTGCTGCACCGATCGCTGGGTGGCGTGATAACCAAGCGCGCCGACAATAATGGTAAGGACGATCAGGGCGCCCACCACACACGCAATCACGTGCTTGATGCTGAGGTTTTTCATTTTTGGAAAGTATATGAGAGGAGAAAACGGCGCTTGCCGTCAAGCGTTGTATTGTCATGCTAAATCTCTCAAATTTCCACGCAGCAATCACACTTTTCGTCCAGAATACCTAGCTAACTGTCGGAATTAAATTCTTATGGACAAACTGTCATCGCTGGTCGGTCGCTACTCGTTCAACGCCCGCATTTTCTATAACGGGACGTTCTGCAACGCCAATCAGTTCACTGAAAACGGTGTCTCGGGCCAGTTGCATCTGGTGCGTAGCGGCCCAGTCAATTTCATCCATGACGATGGCAGCATGATCTCGATTACCGAACCGAGCCTGCTGTTCTATCCGCGCGGCGACAACCACCGGCTCGAAGTCAAGCCAGGTCACAGCGCCGACCTGCTGTGCGCCCACATCGTGTTCCAGGACGGCGTCGCCAATCCGCTGGCGCGGGTGCTGCCGCAATACCTGTTGCTGCCGTTGTCCGAGATCGGCGGCCTGGGCGCCACGCTGGACCTGCTGTTCTGCGAAGCGAGCAGCACGTCGCCCGGGCGCGAAGTAATCCTCGACCGTTTGTGCGACATCCTGTTGATCAAGGTGATCCGGCGCGAATTCGAAAGCAACCGCCTGTCGCTGGGCCTGCTGGCCGGCCTGTCCGACCGCCAATTGTCGCTGGCGCTGGCGGCGATCCATGAACGTCCGCAAGAGCCATGGAGCCTGCAATCCCTGTCCGAGGTCGCCTGCATGTCGCGCGCTGCGTTCACCGAACGCTTTCGCGAGGTGATGGGGGTGCCGCCGGGCGAATACCTGACGCGCTGGCGCATCGGCGTGAGCACCCGCCTGCTGCGTGAAGGCATGTCGGTCAAGCAGGTCAGCGGCCGCGCCGGCTATACCAGCCCGTCCACCTTTACGCGCGCCTTCACGGCCTTGATGGGCGCTTCGCCACGCGAGTGGCTCAAGCAAGGCGCTGCCTGATTCTGCAAACGACAACGCAGACGATCCTTGCGGACGCGTCTGCGTTGTGGCTTGATGCGCGGCCCGCAAAGGCCGCGCCGGATTACTTGAGCAGGCGGGTACGGCAAGCAACCAGTGCAATCAGCAGCGACAGGCCGGCCAGGTAGGCGATCGCGGCCTGCATGCCGACGAAGTGGGCGACGGCGCCGATTGCCGGTGGGCCCATCAGGCTGCCGCTGTAGGCCATGCTGGCAATCGCGGCCAGGGCGGCTGGGCCCTGGGCGCCGGCGGCGCTGAACACGAACGGGAACAGCAGGGCCACGCCGACGCCGGCGACGCCGAAGCCGCACAGGGCGAAATACGCGTTCGGCGACAGTACCGCGAACATCAGGCCGCAGGCACCGACCAGCGCGCCGACCGTTACCAGGCGCTGGGCGCCGAAACGTTCTTTCATCTTGTCGCCGAACATGCGCGAGACCAGCATCATCATCGAGAACGACGACAGTGCCAGTGGCGCCAGGCCGTCCGATGCGCCGAAATGTTCTTTCAGGAACAGGCCGCTCCAGTCGGCGATGCTGCCTTCAGTCATCGAACCGAGGAAACCCAACAGACCCAGCAGCACCAGCGGACCGCGCGGCAGTACGAACTTCTTCTTGGCAACCTTCTCGCCACCGGCGTCGGCTTCCAGCATGCTCACGCTCATCCACAGGATCATGGCCAGAGGACCCACCAGCATGATGAAGTGCTGTGCCGGAGCGATCTTGTTGCTGGCCATGAAGCTGCCCAGGGTAGCGCCGATCAGGCCGCCGGCGCAGGCCAGGCCGTGCAGGCGCGACATTTCCGACTTGCCGCTCTGCTTTTCACGCGTGCTGGCCGCCGAGTTCATGGCCACGTCGAAGGTGCTGGCGGTGAGGCCCAGCATCAGCACGGCCATCATCAGACGCGACACATTTGGCGCCATGCCGATCAACACCAGCACGGTCAGCAGCGCCACGCCCGACATCAGGATGGTTTTACGGGCGCCGAAACGGCCCATCAGGTACGACGAAATCGGGTACGACACGACGGCGCCCAGGCCGCCGCACAGCAACACCATCGACAGTGCAGAGTGCGACACATTGACGCCCGCGGCCAGGGCCGGGATACGGCCTGCCCACGAACCCATGATCAGGCCGAACAGCGCGAAGATGACAGGCAGCGAGAATTGCTGAGCCTGAACCCGGACGGCGGACAGGCTACGTGGTGCGGAAACAGTGCTTGGAACAGAAACAGAGGAGGACATTAAAGCGCCGAATTGTTAAATATGTTGAGATATAAAGGAGTTGCCAAGTGCATTTCGACAGTCCGAACGGATTTGAATAATTACGTTCGAAAGCTGATGGGAGGCAATTCTAAACATCTCGCGGCGCTTTTAGCTTTCCATGTGGAAAAATATTTCAGACCGTTGTATTGCGCTGACGCATGAACGACAACTTGGTTGCCGGGCAGGCATCTGCATTTGGAAACAATGTACTTTTGCGGCTTGAAATAGCCGGGAATTGCCGGAAGATGCGGCGATTTATTGCTGAGCGAACCGCGGCGTAAATATGCTGCAAAGCAGCAAAATCTTGTATACAACGCCTAAAATTGCATTAAATTCTTATCGATAATTTAATAAAAACCCGTTTCAAGAATGCGGCGTAGATTCTGGCTCGGGTAATAATTAAATGGATGACCGTCATAATCCGCCCGGCCTCCAATTGTTAAATTTTGTTACAAGTCGAACGCAAGAATTAAACCTCTGCACAAACTAGTTCGGCGCAAAAAAAACCGCCCGAAGGCGGTTCACGCATCAAGCCTGCTCTTATTTGGCCAGATGCTTCTTGAGTTCGGCGCCAGCCTGCAGCACCTGCGAGCGCACGCTCGGCACCGTCGCCAACGGATTGAGCAAGCCGAAGTCGTGGATCATGCCGTTGTAACGGGTCACCGTCACATCCACCCCAGCCTGGTCCAGCTTGCGGCCGTAGGCTTCGCCTTCATCACGCAGCACGTCGAACTCGGCGGTCTGGATCAGCGCCGGCGGCAAGCCTTTCAGCTGGGCCAGGCTGGCCTGCAGCGGCGAAGCATAGATCTCTTTGCGCTGGGCCGCGTCGGTGGTGTAGCTGTTCCAGAACCATTTCATCATGTCCGTGGTCAGGAAGTAGCCCTGCGCATACTGTTTGTATGATGCCGTCTCGAAGCTGGCGTCGGTCACTGGCCACATCAGCAGCTGGTAGCGCAGTTTCGGTCCGCCCTTGTCCTTGGCCATCAGCGCCAGCACGGTCGACATATTGCCGCCGACGCTGTTGCCGGCTACCGCCAGGCGGCTGCCGTCGATCTGCACTTGCTTGCCATTCTGGGCAACCCACCTGGTGGCGGCATAGATCTCGTTGATCGCCACGCCGTAGCCCGCTTCCGGCGAACGGGTGTAGTCGACGAACACCGCCACCGCGCCCGAATTGGCGACCAGGTCGCGCACCAGGCGTTCGTGGGTCGGGTAATCGCCCAGCACCCAGCCGCCGCCGTGGATGAACATAAAGGCGGGCAAGTCGCCTTTGACGCCGGCCGGGCGCACGATCTTGAGCTTGATCTGCTTGCCGTCCACCGTGATCACCTTGTCCGACACCTCGGCCGCCGGCAAATTGACCTGCACACTCTTCTGCGCGCCTTCGAGCACGGCCCTGGCCTCGCTTGGCGCCAGTTGCTCCAGCGGCTTGCCGCCGCCGGCTGCGAGAGCGTTGAGGAATTCTTGCGTGTGGCGTTCGACGCCAGGACCGCCGGCGGCGGCCGATGCGGCGCCATAGCTAACGGCCAGGGTTGCGGCGACAAGTGCTTTGCTGAAGGTGTTCATGGTGGACTTCCTTTTCTTGTTGGTTGTAATCGGCGTGGCCGCGAGAGGCCGTCGGTACAGTAGCAGCGGCGCTTGCATCGTCATTGCATAAACGAATCATTCGCTGATGAATTAATGTAAGCGATTAAATAGTGCACTACTTATTTGTTCTTTTTAAGCCCGCGTCAGCGGGCCGTGTCGAGCTTCCCGATGCCCGGGAAGCCTGCCGTTACACCAATTCCAGGGTAACGTCGATATTGCCGCGGGTCGCGTTCGAGTATGGGCACACGATGTGGGCGCGGTCGATCAGGGTCTGCGCTTCAGCGGCTGGCACGCCTGGCAGGCTGATCTTCAGTGCGACTTCGATCCCGAAGCCGGTTGCGATCGGGCCGATGCCGACCGTGCCTTCGACCGACACGTCCGGCGAAATGGCCAGCTTGTCGCGGGCGGCGACGAATTTCATGGCGCCCAGGAAGCAGGCCGAGTAACCGGCTGCGAACAGCTGCTCCGGGTTGGTGCCGGCCGCGCCAGCGCCGCCGAGTTCTTTCGGGGTGGTCAGCTTGACGTCCAGCGCGCCATCCGACGAGACGGCGCGGCCTTCGCGGCCACCGGTGGCTTTTGCGTTTGCGCGGTAGAGGACTTGTTCGATTGCCATGATGAGACTCCTGATTGATGGTGACTGTTCACCGGTATCTAAATCGCTATTAAATAGCGCGCTATATGAATGCTTTGCTGCCTTGGCCCGTCGACACCTTCTGCTTATCGGTTCGGCGCTGCCATGAAGAGCATATTACATAGCGCGCTATTTAATTGCAAGCGATTTTTTCAATCTGCAAAGTCGATCCGGCAATCAGGCATACGAGGATTACAGCAAGCGTACCGATTCACGCACGATCAGGCTCAGCCCCGGCATGTCTTCGGCCGGCTGTTCATGCCCCAGCATCGACAGCATGCGGCGACCGATCCCGGCCCCGACTTCGTACAGCGGCTGGCGCACCGTGGTCAGCGGCGGCGTCGTGTACATTGAGCTGTGCAGGTCATCGAAGCCGACCAGCGACACGTCTTCAGGCACCCGGATATTGCGCCGGTACAGCGCCAGGCGGGCGCCATATGCGCTCAGGTCATTGGCGGCGAAGATGGCCGAAAAGCGCAGGTTGGACGCGAGCAGCGCATTGACCGCCTGCAACCCGCTCGACTCGTCGAATTCGCCCGCCACCACCAGGCCCGGTTCGGCCTTGATGCCATGCCGGGCCAGGGTGTCGTGGTAGCCGGCCAGGCGCGCGCGGGCATCGCGATGGTCGACCGGGCCGCTGATGTGGGCAATGCGCCGGTGGCCCTGCGCGATCAGGTATTCCATCGCATCGCAGGCGCCGCGGTAGTTGTCCAGGCAAAAGCCCTGGGTACGCGCACCCTGCACGTCGCGCCCGAACGCAACGATCGGCACCCGGCGTGAAAAGTCGAGGATCTGCTGGTCGCTCATATTGCCGGTGAGGATGGCCACGCCATCGACGCGGCGCCCGATCAAGAGCTCGACCCGCTCGGCCTCTTCGTCCGCATGCCAGTGCCCGCTCATGATCAGCAGTGCATAGCCGGCGGCCTTGACGGCGTCTTCGATGCCGACCATGGCGCGATTGAAATAACCACTCTCGAGCGACTGGGTCAGCACGCCGACCGTGCGCGTGCTGCCCATCTTGAGGCTTTGCGCCAGCAGGTTCGGTTTGTAGTTGAGTTCGTCGATGACGCGTTCGATGACGCGCCGCTTGTCGTCGGACACCTTGGCGGTGCCGTTCAGAAAGCGCGACACCGTCGCCGGCGACACGCCGGCCGCGCTGGCAACCTGGTACAGGGTGGTGGTACTGCTCTCGTTTTTCATCGATCCGGCCGGCGTCCTGGACAAGGGTTCAAGCAGTAGTTGTTTGAAGTATATCACGCGATTTCTTTGAATCAACCCACCTTGGGTAGGCATCTAGAACGCCATGAAAGCGTTTCATAGACACGCGTCGTTGATCTGCAACAAACTATTTTTTTATCTTTAACGATTCTTATTGACATAATTTTACGGTTAATTTTAGTATGAAACCGTTTTCAAGAAATATGAAAACGATTTCTTGTTAATTCGGCCGTTAGTGCCTGCAATACCAATAAATCACAAAATCGGAGACCAGCATGACCCTCAATTCAGCACTGGGTGCGCGCCGTCCTGCGCCCATTCGCCTCGCCATCCTGACCCTGATCGCCGGCATCGCCAGCAATGCCGCGTATGCGCAATCGGCCGCCGACCCGGCCTCGCCGGCAGCAGCGACCAACAGCGTGACCCCGGTCAACCCGACCGACGACGGCAAGGTGGCCGAAGTCGTCGTCACCGCCACCAAGCGCTCGACCTCGCTGCAAAAAACCCCGATCGCGATCACCGCGCTCAGCGCCGCGACCCTGGCCGACAACCACGTCCAGACCATGCTCGACGTGGTCGCGCTGGTGCCGGGCTTCCAGGCCACCTCGCAGGGTGACCACGGCGTCACCACCATGACCCTGCGCGGCATCGGCAACGACAGCGCCAAGACCGAATATGCCGACCCTGAAGTCGCGTCGTTCGTCGACAACGTTTATTCGCCACGCGCCGAAGGCGCCACCGCCCTGCTGTTCGACGTCGAAGGCATCGAGGTGCTGCGCGGCCCGCAAGGCACGCTGTGGGGCCGCAACTCCACCGTCGGCGCGGTCAATATCCAGACCGTCAAGCCGGAACTGGGCAGCCGCTCGGGCTACATCGAAGGCGGCATCGGCGACTACAACCGCCTGGGCGCGCGCGGCGCGGTCAATGTGCCGCTGTCGGACACCGCGGCGCTGCGCTTTGCCGTGGTGCACGAGCGCCACGACGGCTACGTCGACTACCAGAAATTCCAGAGCCCGTCGCCCGACCAGCAGCGCGCCGCCTACCTGGCCGCCGGTGGCGACCCGACCGCGTTCCGCCTGATCAATCCCAACAACTACGTCTCTGGCGGCGACAAGTACAGCGCCCAGGACCAGAGCGCGGCGCGCCTGTCGCTGCTGTGGCAACTGGCCCCGAACCTGCGCTGGAATATCGCCTACGAGAAGTTTATCGATCGCGGCACGCCGACCGCCAACCTGATGCAAACCCCGCGCGCCGGCCAGGACCACTGGTCGACCCTCTCGGACAGCGCACCGTGGATCAACCGCGACAGCCACAATGTGCGCAGCCGCCTGAGCTGGGACATCAGCCCCGACATGGCGCTGCAATACGTGGCCGGCTGGTCCAAGTTCAGCGGCGACATGCGTTTCGACCAGGACGGCGGCACCATCGTCCCGACCTCGATCATCTCGGGCGGCGGCAAGTTCCAGGAACACACCACGGTCGACTCCAACTACAAGAGCCAGAGCCACGAACTGCTGCTGCAGTCGGTCGGCACCCGCCTGGTCGACTGGCAGGTTGGCGCCTATTACGGCGCCGAAAAGAACGACATCCGCTTCGACATCGGCGGCATGAACGCCACCGAAGACGGCACCGTGGCGTGGCAGGGATCGTTCATCCAGCCGAAGCAGACCGTGGACAGCACCGCCGTCTTCGGCCAGGCCACCTGGAACATCAACGAGCAGTGGCACCTGACCGGCGGCGTGCGCTATACCCACGACAAGCGGGTTCACACCGGTGGCCGTGGTTACACCTGGGGCAATATCCCGACCGCGCCGCAACTGCCGCTCAATCCGCAGATCGACCCGACCGATCCGGCCAACGGCTACGTCGCGGGCGTGCCCAACGACGGCTCGTACAGCGACAACAAGGCCACTGGCCTGGTGCGCCTGAACTACGACATCGACCGCAACAACATGGTCTATGCCAGCGTCTCGACCGGCTACAAATCGGGCGGCGTGCAGGATCGCGGCCTGCCTTACCAGCCAGAGACGCTCACCAACTACGAGATCGGCTCGAAGAGCACCTTCTTCAACGGCGGCCTGCGCATCAACAACGCGCTGTTCTACATGGACTTCAAGGACTTCCAGTTCAATTCGCCGGTCAGTTTCCCTGACGGCAGCCGCGGCCTGGCCATCGAAAACGCCGACGGCGCCGAAGTGTATGGGCTGGAGACCGAAATCGCGGCGCGCATCGCCACCAACGGCCGCCTGTCGATCAGCCTGGCCGTGCTCGACACCAAGCTCGGTCACCTGATCGCCGGTTCCAACGACTACACGCTGCCAACCTGCACGATCGACACCAGCATCAGCACCTGCCTCGACGTCACCGGCCACAAGCTGCCGCACGCGCCGAAGTTCTCGACCACGGTGCAGTACCAGCACACCTTCCGCCTGGGCGATGGTTCCACCCTGGTGCCGCGCATCACCGCGCGCTACGAGGACGACGTCAACCTGAGCGTGTTCGACCTGGGAGAAGAAGACCGCCAGAAAGCCTACGCCAGCGCCGACCTGGGTCTGCGCTACGCGAAGGACAAATGGTGGGTCGACGCCTTCGTGCGCAACGTCGGCGACAAGAAGATCAAGACCAGCGCCTTCAACGGCTTCGGCCCTTGGCTGGCGCAGTACAAACCGCCGCGCACCGTCGGCGTCAACACCGGCTTCGATTTCTGATCGAAGCGGGAATATCGTAACAACGCGGCAGGAATGCACCAGCGCTCCTGCCGTTTTTGCAATCGGCCTTACCCGCCACGCGTAGACACCAACACACCATGACCAAAAGCGCCAACTTCGATTTCCAGAACGACTTCCCGCATGATTTCACCTGGGGCGTGGCCACCAGTTCCTTCCAGATCGAAGGCGCCTCGGACGCCGACGGCAAGGGTGCTTCGATCTGGGACACCTTCTGCCTGAATAAAGCCAACATCAAGGATGGCAGCGACGGCACCGTGGCGTGCGATCACTACCACCGCTACCGCGAAGACGTGGCGCTGATGGCGTCGATGGGCGTGGACGCCTACCGCTTCTCGATCGCCTGGGCGCGCGTGCAGCCTGACGGCAAGGGCGCCTGGAACGAAGCCGGCTTCGATTTCTACAGCCGCCTGCTCGATGCGCTGGCCGAAAAGAATATCCGCGCCCACATCACGCTGTACCACTGGGATCTGCCGCAAGGCCTGCAGGACGATGGCGGCTGGCTCAATCGCGACACCGCCTATCGCTTCGCCGACTATGCGCGCGAAGTGGCGCGCCGCTTCGGCAACCGGGTCGAGGCGATCGCCACCCACAACGAGCCGTGGTGCACCGCCAACCTGGGTTACGGCAACGCCCAGTTCGCGCCGGGCGTGGCAGACCTGAAGCAATCGATCCAGGTCTCGCACCACCTGCTGCTGTCGCATGGCCTGGCCATGACGGCGATGCGCGACGTGGCCAGCAGCGCGCAGCTGGGCATCGTGCTCAATCAATGGACGGCCGATGCCGCCACCGATTCGCAGGACGATCGCGACATGGCCGAATTCGAATACGCGCGCTCGGTGCAGTGGTTCATGGACCCGATCTTCAAGGGCCACTACCCTGAGCTGGCGCTGCGCGGTCACGGTGCGAATGCGCCCGTGGTCGCCGATGGCGACCTGGCCATCATCCAGCAGAAGATCGATTTCCTCGGCTGTAACTACTACTTCCGTTCGTGGTGCAGCAGCGCCCAGCCACCAGTGCCGGCGCCGGCCCGCCACGGCGTCACCGACATGGGCTGGGAGATCTTCCCCGAAGGCCTGCCCGAGCTGCTGCTGAAACTCAAGGCCGAGTATCCTGACCTGCCGCCGGTGTACATTACCGAAAACGGCATGGCCAACGTCGACACCATCGAAGGCGGCCAGGTGCATGATCCGGAACGCATCGCCTACGTGCGCAGCCATCTGGCCGCGCTCAAGCAAGCGATGGATGCAGGCGTCAACGTGCAGGGCTACTTCCTCTGGAGCCTGCTCGACAACTTCGAGTGGAACTCGGGTTACGCCAAGCGCTTCGGCATCGTGCACGTTGACTATGCAACGCAAGAACGCACGCTCAAGGACAGCGCGCTGTGGTACCGCGAATTCATCGCGGCGCGCACGCCGGCATAAGAAGCGTCGTCGAAAAAAAAGCGAGAAGGAAGAGACAATGCAAGCGAACATCTACGCCGGCGGCCCGCGCCTGCTGGCCGACATTGGCGGCACCAACGCGCGCTTCGCGCTCGAGACAGCGCCCGGCCATATCGAGGCGGTGCAGACCCTGGCCTGCGCCGACCATGCGCGCTTCGAAGACGCCGTGCGCGCCTATCTGAGTGCAAGCATCAGCGGCGCCGGTGGGCGCGTGCGCCACGCGGCGATCGCGATTGCCAACCCGGTCGATGGCGACGAGGTCAAGATGACCAACCACCACTGGACGTTCTCGATCGAGGCCGCGCGCCATGCGCTGGGCCTGGACACGCTGCTGGTGGTGAACGACTTTACGGCGCTGGCGATGTCGCTGCCGGCGCTGAAAGACGGCGACCTGACGCGCATCGGCGGCGGCGCGGCCAAGGCCGGCTGCGCGATCGGCCTGGTCGGCGCCGGCACCGGTCTGGGCGTCTCGGGCCTGGTGCCGAATAACGGGCGCTGGATCCCGCTGCACAGCGAAGGCGGCCACGTCGCCTTTTCTCCGCTCGACGAACGCGAGATGGACGTGCTGCGCTTTGCCTGGCAGCGTCACGATCACGTCTCGGCCGAGCGCTTTGTCTCCGGCCCCGGCCTGGCCCTGATCCATGAAGCGCTGGCCGAGCGCGCCGGCATCGCCTTGACTGCGGCGCTGTCGCCGTCCGACGTCGTGCTGCGCGCGCTGGGCGCTGGCGACGCCCTGTGCATGGAAGCAGTCGACGTCTTTTGCGGCATGCTCGGCACCGTCGCCGCCAACCTGGCCGTCACGCTCGGCGCGCAGGGCGGCATCTATATCGGCGGCGGCGTGGTGCCGCGCCTGGGCGCGTATTTCGCCTCGTCGCCGTTTCGCGCCCGCTTCGAGCGCAAGGGGCGCATGAGCGAGTTCAATGCGCGCATCCCGACCTTCCTGATCACGGCGCCCTATCCGGCGCTGCAGGGCGCCTCGGCGCTGCTCAGCGACCATCTGAACGACCAGCTGCAAGATCATCCGGCACGCGCCGCCCAGTCATTCAAGGAGGCTGCGCATGCGAGCTGCTAAATCCGTGTCCCCTTTGTTCTGGGTGCCAACCGGCTACTTCACGATGGCGCTCGGCTACGTGATGCTGACCAGCGTCACCGCCATCATGTTCAAGAACCTGGGCATGGACAACGGCCGCGCGGCCCAGTATTCGAGCTTGCTGATCCTGGCCTATACGGTCAAGCCGCTGTTCGCGCCATTCGTCGAGATGTACCGCACCAAGAAGTTCTTCGTGCTGTGTTCCCAGATTCTGATCGGCGCCGGTTTCGCCGGGGTTGCGCTGCTGATGGAGCTGCCCGGCTACATGAGCTTCCTGATGGCGATCTTCTTCGCCCTCTCGTTCATCGGCGCCACCCAGGACATCGCCAGCGACGGCGTCTACGTGACTTCGCTCGACGCGCGCTCGCAGTCGCTGTACTGCGGCATCCAGAGCCTGTCGTGGAATATCGGCCCGATCGTGGCTGCCGGCGGCATGGTCTACCTGAGCGGCTACCTGCACGCGACCGTGTTCGGCCATGACCCGACCGTCTTCGGCCCCGACTGGATCGACGCCTGGCGCATCATCTTCCTGCTGGTGGGCGGCCTGACGCTGCTGATGGCGCTGTGGCACTGGCGCTTCATGCCCGAAGGCGCGCGCGCCGCCGATACGCCAGCCAATATCAGCGGCGCCGGCCGCATCCTGCTCGACGCCTTCGTGACCCTGTTCCAGAAGCGCGGCGTGTGGCGCATGATCGCGTTTGCCTTCCTGTTCCGCTTCAGCGTCGGCCTGCTCGAAAAGATCGGCCCATTCTTCATGGTCGACCCGGCCTCGAAAGGCGGCCTTGGCCTGTCTAACGAGATGCTGGGCCTGATCTACGGCACCTATGGATTGGCGGCGGTGCTGCTCGGGTCTTTGCTGGGCGGGCTGTATGTGGCCAAGCGCGGGCTGAAATCGACGCTGCTGGTGCTGTGCTGCGCGATCAACATCCCGAACGCGACCTTCCTCATCATTAGCATCACCATGCCATCGAGCCTGGTGCTGATCACGCTCGGCGTGGCGGTCGAAAAATTCTTCTTCGGCTTCGGCGCGGTCGGCTTCATGATCTACCTGATGCAGCAGCTCGCACCGGGCAAGTACACCACCACCCACTACGCCTTCGGCACCGGCCTGATGGGCCTGTGCGGCATGGTCACCGGCATCGTCAGCGGCCACCTGCAGGTGATGATGGGCTACGTTGGCTACTTCGTGCTGGTGATGGTGGCAACCATCCCGTCGTTCCTGGCGACCTGGTTCGCGCCGTTCTACCATGACGACGGCAGCGCGCCGCAGCCGACCGACGATACGGGTACGGATGCAGACGGCAAGGCGGTGCCGGCATGAAGCGCCTCTCGGTTCCATTCCTGTTCTTCGTCGCCGGCGCGGCCGCGGCGCAAAGCGCCAGCATCAAGGTCAACCAGCTAGGCTTTTTGCCGCTGGCGCACAAGCTGGCGGTGGTGCCGCAGCAGGCCACGGCCACGCGCTTCGAAGTGATCGGCGCCGACGGCAAGACCGTCGCCGATGGCGCACTCGGCGCACCAAGCCGCTGGGAGCCGTCGGGCGAGACCGTGCGCCTGGCCGACTTCAGCAGCCTGAAGGCTCCCGGCACCTACCGCATCAAGGTCGCCGGCCTGCCGCTGTCGGATCCGTTCACGATCGGCCCCGACGCCTACCGCGCGCTGGGCGACGCTGCGCTCAAGGCGTATTACTTCAACCGCAGCGGGCTCGCGATCGACGCCAGCCACGGCGGCGCCTGGGCGCGCCCGGCCGGGCATGCCGACGACAAGGTATTGGTGCATGCGTCGGCCGCATCGACCGCGCGCCCCAAGGACGCCGTCATCGCCAGCCCGAAAGGCTGGTACGACGCCGGCGACTACAACAAGTACATCGTCAATTCGGGCATCTCGACCTACACCCTGCTGGCCGCGTACGAAGCCTATCCGGCCGCGTTCGGGCACGACGTCGGCATTCCAGAATCGGGCAACGGCGTGCCCGACATCCTCGACGAGGCGATGTGGAACCTCGAGTGGATGCTGACCATGCAAGACCCGCTTGATGGCGGCGTGTACCACAAGCTGACCAACCTGCGCTTCGACGGCATCGTGATGCCGCATGCCGCCAACCGCACACCGCGCTACGTGGTGGCCAAGAGCACCGCGGCGGCGCTCGATTTCGCCGCCACCATGGCCGCCGCCAGCCGCGTGCTGGCGCCTTACGAGAAACAATGGCCGGGCATGTCGGCGCGCATGCTGGCCGCAGCCGAAAGCGCGTGGCGCTGGGCGGCGGCCAACCCGAAGGCGGTGTTCAAGAATCCGAAGGACGTCGCCACCGGCGAATACGGTGACGACCAGCTGGGCGACGAATTTGCCTGGGCCGCGGCGGAGCTGTTCATCGTCACCGGCAAACAGGATTACGCCGACGCGCTGCGCAAGCACGATGCGCCGCTCACGACGCCATCCTGGAGCGGCGTGCGCACGCTGGGCTGGATCTCGCTGGCCCAGCACCGCGAGCGCCTGGCGCCGTCGTTCGAGCGCGCCGCGATCGCCCCCAAGCTCGACGCCCTGGCGACCCAGCTCCTGAACACCTGGCGCGCCGGCGGCTACCAGGTGCCGATGGCCGGCAAGGACATGGTCTGGGGCAGCAACGCCGTGATCCTGAACGGGGCCATGGTGCTGCTGCAGGCCTATCGCCTGAACGGCAACGCCGAGTACCTGGCGGCGGCGCAGTCCGGCCTCGATTATGTATTGGGCCGCAACGCCACCGGGTTCTCGTTCGTGACCGGCTTCGGCGCGCGTCCGACGCTGCATCCGCATCACCGTCCGTCGATGGCCGACGGCGTGGCCGCGCCGGTGCCGGGCTGGCTGGCCGGCGGGCCGAATCCGGGCCAGCAGGACAAGAAGGATTGCCCGGTCGGGTATCCGAGCACGCGCCCCGGCCTTTCGTACATCGACCACGATTGCAGCTACGCCGCCAACGAGGTCGCCATCAACTGGAACGCGCCGCTGGTGTATGTGACGGCGGCGCTGTCCTCGCTCACCCCAAAGCCCATGAACCAGAATGATCTCGTTGCGCTCGACATCCTGCAGCGCGAAGAACAGCAACTGCAGTTCGACCGCTTCGACCAGGACGTCGCCACGGACATCGGCCAGCGCATCGTCGAGCGCGCACGCGCGCATCAACAGACGGTGACGGTGCTGGTGAAGCAAGGCGACAAGGTGTTGTTCAGCCAGGCGATGCCGGGCGCCTCGCCCGACCATATGGACTGGATCCGGCGCAAGAACAATCTGGTCGCGCGCACCGGCCACAGCTCGTTCTACACCCACAACGAAGTGCGCCAGCGCGGTGGCGACCATGACGCCCTGCCGGGCCTGGACATGCGCGACTTCGCAGCCCACGGCGGCGCCTTCCCGGTCGTGCTGCGCGGCGCCGGCATGGTTGGCACGGTGACCGTATCGGGCCTGCCGGGCGCACAGGACCACGGCCTGGTGGTGGCGACATTGAAGGACTACCTGGGAGTCAAACCATGAGCACCGCATTGAGTTCCAACCGCATCATCCGCTGGGGCATCCTCGGCACCGGCCGCATTGCACGCGACTTCGCGACCGGCCTGCGCGACACGCCCGATGCGCGGCTGGTGGCGGTCGGCTCGCGCAGCATCGACAGCGCACACGCCTTCGCCGCCGATTTCGGCGACGGTGACGCCATCCCCGCGAGCTACGCTTCCTATGAGGCGCTGGCGCAGGCGCCCGACGTCGACATCATCTACATCGCCACCCCGCACCCGATGCACGCGGCGAACGCGCTGCTGGTGCTGGGCGCCGGCAAGGCGGTGCTGTGCGAGAAACCGTTCACCCTGAACCGGGCCGAAGCCGCCGAGGTGGTGGCGCTGGCGCGCGCCAAGGGCGTGTTCCTGATGGAGGCGATGTGGACCCGCTTCATGCCGGCCCTGGCCGAAGTCAAGCGCATCGTCGCCAGCGGCGAGATCGGCGACATCACGCAAGTGCACGCCGACTTCGGTTTCGCCGCCACCCACGACCCCGAGCACCGCGTCAATAACCTGGCGCTGGGCGGCGGCGCGCTGCTCGACCTGGGCATCTACCCGCTGTCGATCGCCTGCGCCATCCTGGGCCCGATCGAATCGGTGCAGGCCCAGGCCATCATGGGCCCGACCGGCGTCGACCTGAGCACCGGGTTCACGATGAAGCACCGCGGCGGCACGCTGTCGATCTGCAGCTGCTCGCTGCGCGCGCGTTCGCCGGGCGAACTGACGGTATCGGGCACGCGCGGCAGCGTGCGCATGGCGCGCCTGTTCCACATGGCCGAAAGCGTCACCGTGGATTTGCTCGACGGCCCATCGCGCACGATCGCCACGCCCTGGCTGGGCAACGGCTACACCCACGAGGCCATCGCCGCCGGCCAGTGTTTAAGAGACGGCCTGCTCGAGCATCCCGCCATGCCGCTCGACGACACCCTGGCGTTGATGGGCGTGCTCGACACCATCCGGCGCCAGATCGGGCTGCGCTATCCGTCCGAGGCTTGAGTTCGTCGCTTGGGTCGACTGCTGCCTGTGGAGATAGTCGGTGGCTTTCCAGCTCAGGACCTTGCTACGCTGACGCGAACGGCCGAGTTCGGCCACAAGCTGACCTCCCGCGATCATTAAGAGCGACCTGTTACTGAAAACGACCTACGATGGAAAAACTGTCGCTATCCGGTCTTGCGGCCGAGTTTCGCTCAATGGCTGAGCACCTAGATGTGGAGCCGTACTACAAAGCATTTCATACCTTCCCGCAGCATGATGGAGTGCCCCATGTTGAGATGATGTCCGGAAAGTTTGAGTTCGTGGTAACTGAGCGTGGCTCGGAACTCGATAGGATATCGGGGCTCGGTAATGATGAGGTCCTGTATCTGCTTTTTGAGGGGATCACCTCTATCATGGCCACTTCGTACGAACTACGCAATCGAAAGCCGACTGGTGATGGCAGGGCAGTGTGGTTCCCATATCAAGAGAAGTTAATGGCAGGATTAAGAGCATCTTGGGGAGTACGAATAAGAGCAGAGCACGAACAAATCTTGCAGAAGTCCCCGCTCCGGCAATGACACTGGCCTTTGGCCGGGGAGCAAAAAGGCCTGCTGCACCTTATGAAAGCGAGTAGCAAAGCCACTACGGACCATAGAAGCCCAAGGTTCGCTTCGGGTCTATTGCGTTGAAAACCTCCCAGGCAAGAGCACGCCTGATGAAGTAACTGTACAGGAAAAGTTCGTGACGTAGCCAATGCCGGGTTCGTTTAACTGATCATTGGTTTCATATTCCGGTCAGGCAGAAACAGCTTTTTGGCCATTCGGCGAAGATTTTGCGCCGTTGCCACCAATAGAAACTCATCGTGTGCACCGCTGGGGCCATGCAAGCGTAATTGGCCCAATTTGACGATGCGTTTGAGGTGGGCAAACAGCATTTCGACCTTCTTTCGTTCACAACGTGACTGGCGATACGCCTCGGTCTTGCCGATAGCACGGGCGGCATCCCGTGCAGGCTCCTGCGGGCTACGGTCGATCTTTCGAGCGACCATGTTCGGACAGCATTTAGATTTGAGGTCGCAAACCCGGCAGTCGTACACGCTAGCACGATAGCGAAGCGGTGTTTTCACTTGGCCTCGTTGAGGCGGCCTGAGGGACTTACCGGCTGGGCAAACATAGCGATTATTGTCGGCGTCGAAGAAGAAATCGGTACGGCTGAAAGTGCCGTCGTGACGCTCGGATTTATCCCATACCGGAACATGCGGGGCGATTCTCTTTTCGTCGACCAGCCACCCCAACATTGCAGCGACACCGTAGTTTGTATCGCCCACCAGTCGCCGCGGTTTGATCGCAAATTTTTCTTCGACGCGATCGATCATGATCTTGGTGGCTTCGACTTCGGCCATTTTATTCACGGCCGATGCCTCGACATTGACAATTATTCCCGCCTTTAGATCGATCAGATAATTTGTTGAGTAAGCAAAAATAGCCTGCCCGGCAGCGGCAGTCCAGGTCGATGCTGGATCAGTCAGCGACATTCTTTTTGGCGTGGGCGGCACTGGGTTAGCCGGTTCCAGCGCGGCCAAATACTCGCGCACCGGTCGACTTGCCTGCTCCGGATCACCCCAATCGATATCGGCACTACTCGGACAAGAACGGTGACGTTGGGCGTCAGCCTTGATCATGCTGGCGTCCGTTGCAAAACCTTCGCCTTGCACCAGGCCCTCGGCCATGCAGCGTTGAAGCACTGAATCGAACAGCTTTCGAAAGGCGTCGTGGTCACGAAACCGACCGTGCCGATTCTTCGAAAAGCTCGAGTGGTCCGGCACTTTGTCTTTCAATCTGAGTCGGCAGAACCAGCGGTAAGCCAGGTTCATGCCGACGTCTTCGCACAGTCGACGCTCCGACCGGATCCCGTAGCAGTAGGCGATGATCAGCATGCGCGCCAGCAGCTCGGGATCGATCGACGGCCGGCTAGTATGACTGTACGACTCGGCCAGATTTTGCTGAAAGTCGCTTAGGTCGAGATATCGATCAACCGCTCTCAACAGATGGTCTTCGGGAACATATTCGTCTAGACTGACCGTTACGAATAGCTCCCGCTTCGTTGCCTGAAGTCCCATCATCACGGCCTCCATATCCGAGACCTGTTAGACAGCATAGGTTCATCGAGATCGCGAACTCAAGCGGACTTTTTCAACGCAATAGGTCTGTTCCAGCCCTTCGTGACACTTTGCGATTCTACAACTGCAATACACGATATTTCTGCCCGGCTATCTACCTACAACCTACCTACTTATTTAGTTGACCCAATTCTGCTAGCCACGGCTCAATTCCAACGTATTCACGATATTTTGAACGGTACATTTTATCCCCGCCAGCTAAACGACGCAGTCGGCCATCATCTTTGTATATTTTGTACTGCCCACGTTTATTAATAATTATGTCAATAATCAGGTGCGGCAAACTCCAATGGGTCAAAAGAAATTCACCTAACGACATAAGTAAATTTGCGGTATCCCAATTAACCTCAATTGGTTCACGTTTGATGGGTCCAAACCACGGCCTAACGACTGCAAATAAATCGGGTGAAATTGCATTGTCACTTTTAGCATCGCGCATTTCCAAATTGAGAAAAATACATTTCTTGCATTGCGGCGCAATTGATACTAGATGCCGAACGACGGTATCAAATCGGTCTGTTACATCAGCAGATAATCGTGGCTCGGTTATCATTTTCTTCCTCAGAATAGCCGACTCGGTTCAGTCGCTGGTGTTTTCCCTGAAGCTTATATTGAACGCGTCAGGACGTCGAGTTAAATCTTTTCCGACATGGATCAAAAGTATGCGCATTGTCTATCGCGTTTCCAAGGACTTGAGCGTGCCGTATGACTTCCCTGTTGAAATCAGTATAAACACCCATTGTTTAAATTGCGAATGTTATCGTTGATGCGCCGACCATCGCCAGGCACGACAATCAGCATGAATGTAGGGCCGCCTCACTGATCCGGCCAAACCTGGAGTCCGATGTCGGTAACTGGTTCGTTGTATCCTGTCGGCCACTGTGGTTTTAGATAACTTCTACTGAATGGAGTGAGATCGACCCGGATGTCAATGGTATGTAGTCGTACGAGTCTATCTGTGGGCCAGTCAGTTCAGTTGTAAGAATAACGAGCATTTGGGTCATTGGTTGCACGAACAAAGTCATCAATCGAGTTAATTCTTTCGTGGCGAGACATGAGCTCCTGCGTCGAAGTAAGGAGCAGGAAGAACAGTCTGGCGCGCTTGACGTCACGGCAGCGGTCGGAACTTACCGCGAATGATTCGTCGCGAGTTAGAATCCGTGCCCTAACGTGATTTCCGCTGTTAAAACATCTAGTTCGCTTCTTGTAGTGGCAACGTCCGTATATGGACTCCTCCTCGTTTGCAAACAATCCGTCTTCAGGCCGTGAGGTACGACTGCTCACGTATATCCGGTCTCGAACTACTGCACCTGCTCATGGTGCTGGACCCTGATGGGCTATTCGCGCGCTGACTCCCTATCGCTTTGACGGGCTTGAAGGCCTCAGACGTTATCGGGTTTCATCAGGCCGGTTCGACCTGTTGGCCATCATGCGGCTTGTCATGCAATCGTGGTTCGGATACTTCTACAGTACTTCTACAGCTGTGCTTACGCGGCTTGAGGTTGGTAATCGGTTCCTTTGGTCAGCATTGCCCAGGCGATGCGCGCGGTCTTGTTCGCTAACGCCACTGCGGCGATATTTGGGTGCCGTGTCGTGGCAATGCGGATTACCCATATGCTCAATCGATCCGTCTTCGCTTGTGCGGTTCGGATGACCGTTCGGGCTCCATGCACGAGCAAACTGCACAGATCGAGTGCCTTTAGATCTCGCCACAGCCCATGCAAGAGCCGGCGAAAACGATCGGTCAAACCGTTTTCCTGATCCTCAAGCCAGCGCGGGATCGCTGACCTCAGGTGCAGCAATTCTTTCGGCGCCACCAACCCATATTCGGACGCTAAACCGCGCAGCTGGTTTGCCTTGGCCTTGCGCTGATCCATCAGACCTCAACGCACCCGGTGTACGGCCTGGATATCCTGCTGCTCGACGGTTTTGATGGCCACGAAACGCATGCTTGGTCGGCTCATCGCTTCGCATATTGCATCGGCATCGTTAGCGTCGTTCTTGTTGCTCTTTACGTAGGGCTTTACGAACTGCGGAGCAATCAGCTTGACCGTGAATCCTTTTGCTTGCAGCAGGCGGGCCCAGTTGTGAGCGCCGCTGCACGCTTCCATACCAATTTCGCAATCTGGCTCGATCCTGTCGAGCAGTGCCTTGATCCAGTCTCCGCGGACCAGCTTACGCCGCCAGACCGTTTTTTCCGAGCGATCTACGCCGTGCAGTTGAAAGACATGCTTTGCCAAGTCGACCCCAACGCGGATAAGCTTCATGACGGGCTCCTTCTTTCCAAACTGGTTGTGTGGAAACTCCAGTTTGACACTAACGTGTCCTCAGGGGGAGGAGGAGTCCATCCCATTGCTTAGGGTCGTAAGCAGGCACTGGCCTGACTGAGAGAGGCGCTAATGCCTGCGCCAGGACTCAGTTCTCAAGCTTGAGCACCACGAACGCTGCGCGCTTCAGCGCCGCGCCCGGTAGCCAGGGCGGATTGATGACCGAGATGTCGTGGATGCCCATGCGTCCAAAATCCTCCAGCGAGTAGGTCCAGCCGATTACGTTCGGGTCGTCACGGTAGATTTTCTGGTGACGCTCTTCCTGGCCCAGCGTAACGTAATCCGCACGCACGCCGAGTGCTTTTAGATAGGCTTGTTCATTGACGGCGTCACCTTTGATGGATGCGTTGATCTGATCGATCAGCGTCTGGCGTTCCTTCGGCGGCATCGCGGCGAGCATCTTTTTCGTGGATTCGTCGTAGTTGAAACTCGCGCTGCTCGCACCACCGTGTAGACCGA
>Ga0265797_10001055_pt1 | contig 49623 bp, 56 predicted proteins | sample P2T30metagenome_FD_192433 | JGI IMG/M metagenome (GOLD analysis project Ga0265797, IMG submission 192433) | Plant litter microbial communities from East Loma Ridge, Irvine, California - P2 T30 | ecosystem: Environmental > Terrestrial > Plant litter > Unclassified | place: USA: California...
CTGGGCTGCTGCAGGTGCGCTATTTGTATTGTTGTCCATATTACTCCTAATGTTGGGTATGGGCCTGAATCAGGTCCGGGTTGTCGATCATGGCCTGGATGAAGGCGCGGGCGTCAGCCGGGCCGCGCAGCTTGGCCAGCAGGTTGAAGCCGGCGACGATCAGTGAGTCGGCGCGGGCGGCCTGTTCGTCGGCGCTCAACTGCCAGAAGCCTATCCGCCCGAGCATAGCCAGTATCTCGTTGCTGTGCGTGCCGCTCATTCGCCGCGCACCATGACCAGGTAGTCGATGCAGGCGCCGACCATGGCCTTGCGAATTGCCATGCCGGCCGTATCGAACTGGTCCCACTTCGCGGTCTGGTGCACGGTGCCGACCGGACCATCAACCCATACGTCGACGCCTTCCTCGTAGCGGCGCACGTTGATCGGCAAGCGTTCGAGTAAGTCCCCCATGGCCGAGGCGTCGCGGCGCCAGCGCGGGATCAGGCCGCGGGCCAATCGCGGATCGCCGCCATGCTCGCCGCCAGTCGGGATGCCGAAGAAGAATGCGTTCGCATCCTTCACGCCCGGCATGTCGATCTTCGTGTAACCCAGAAGGCGCGACAGTTTGATCTCGGTATCAAGGATTTCCTGCAAGTCGTCTTCCGCGGTGCGCACGCAACTGACGTCGAGCATGGCGCGCGCATGCTCTTCGGTGCGTCCTAACGCCTTGGCCCACTCGCGAAAGCTGCCGAAACCGGCGCGTCGCGCCAGCCCGGCCAGCGCGTGCGATTCGTCAATGCCAGTGGCATTGCCCAGGTTATAGCCCGATTCCTTGTCACGAATTTGATAAGTGTTCATCATGTCCTGCTCTCCTTGTTGTCGTGCACCTCTTCGGGCGCGGGTTGAAATTCTTCAGCCTCACGGCCGCGCTTAACGGCTTGGCGGATCATGTGCCCGATGATCGACAAATAAACCAGGGCAACGACCACCAGCGCCGTCAACTTTTCATGGGTTATTTCAGCCATCACGCATCCTGCAAGGTGACAATGCTGACCCATGCATCAACTATGCGCAGCATGAGCGAAAACACCAGCACCGCGCCGCCGGCGGCCAGAACTTCATTCGGCAGATCGGCGAACAAACCGATCAGCATCACCGTACGTACCAGTGCGCCAAACACGTCACGGATGGCTACGCTGGTGTCTTCGCGGTGGATCGTCATAGCACTGGCGATGCGGATGAAATGGCCGGCAATGAAGTCCCGGGCGGCAATGGTGATGATGGTCTTGGCGTGGCTCATGGATTCTCCAGGTGGGTCGGCGCGGGGTGCGCCTATATGTGAGTTACTATATAGCGTCTTGCCATATATGGCAAGATTTAATTTATTGTGTTTGACGAAAAAAAGACGCTGACCGGTTTCCCGTCCCAGCGCCAAAGGTGCTACCCCAGAACATGCCTTATTCGTCAGTGCTGCGGCGCCGTAGCGGCGCGGTACGGGTTGACAAGTTATGCGGGTCGTAGTCGCGCTCGAGCGTGAATTTAACGTCGTGGCCGGGCGTGGGCCAGCCTGACAGCTTCTCCGGATACCGGGGCGCTGCGCGACGGTGGTGGAACGATGCGCCGAGCGGATCGTCTTCGCGGCGTGCCGGGGCTGCAATTTCGACTTTCGACACTGTGGCTATTGATTTTTCAATCAAAAGGTCAAAGCCTGCCCTTTTGGCATCAGCGATCAACAAGTCGGCGCGAAACTGAATCGAAATATCATCCGGGCCGTTGCGCTCCATCAATGCATTGATCCCGGCGTGAATCACCTGATCCAGCGATGCTGACGTGGTTTGGTACGTGATATCTCGATCCCCATGCAATTTATAGGCGATCAGGCGTGTGATATCAAAAGTTTCTGGTGTGTCTTTTTCCATCGTAGTCATCCCTTTCGTGTTGGTGCTGCGTGATAGTGCTGCTCGGCGATGGCGGCGGCCTCGCTTTCGCCCAGTTGGTCAACGTCGATGTGCGTCATCCAGCAGCGGTGCCGGTGGTCGATCGCCCATTCGATCAGAATGCCAGCCATCAGCAGCACGGCCACCACGCAGGCGACCAGCAGCAGCGCCAGATCGGCGTCCGTCATGTGCACGAAGTCAAGCATGGTCCGCCTCGAGTACCGGCAGCTGCACGCGCTGAGCCAGTGTCGCCAACGCCAGCGTTTCCAGTTCCTTGGCGATGCGCTCTATTTCGCGCACGGCGGTGGTAACGCGCCCGATCGACGCCTTGAATTCGTCGCAGATTTCGGGAATGCTCCAGCCGTTGCCGCGGTCGCGCACGGCGATGTAGTGGCGTTTGACCAGCTTATCTACTAGGTGCTGGTTGCTTACCCAGGACGTGAGCGGTATGCGGTAGCTGGGCTGCAGTCGGCCGGCGGCCTGGCGCCGCGCCTCCCAGTCGCGCGAGTAGGCCGCGATCAGGGCGTCGCGCTCATGGCTCGACAGTCCCAACTCGATTGCCTTGTTCGCCTCGTCGCCGAATCGGCCTATGTACTCCAGCGTCGGCGCGTCAAGCAGCACGCGCGGCACGTTCACATGGGCCTCGTTCAGCGCCACCGTCACGAGCGATGCGCGCGAAACAAGCCCTTCTAGGTCGGCCTGGTGCGCCAGCGAGAAAGCAAAGTGCACGGCTTGGCGGTAGTCCTTGAAGATGTCCATCTTTTCTCCTTATAGTTGTTGAGCCGATACTACTTCGATCCGTGCCAGTTGGCGACCGTTACCGCAACACCCAGGGCCGGCCACGCGTGCGAAGAGACGCCGAACAGCGGGCCGGGCGCCGACTTGATGCCGATCTGCGGGCACTTGCCGCCGCCGGTGCGCGGGAATAGGTCGAGCAGCGCCTGGCGGATGTTCGCGTCCTTCGCGCGCGGCGTGCCGCAAAGGTGCATCTTCACGTCCTTGCGGTAGACCAACTTGACCGCCCCCGGATCATGCCATGATTGGGTGAAGCGTCCCACCCATTCACACGTCTCGAAAACTTCACGCCCGACCGCCATGCCATACGATGCAATTCGCTCGATCGCCAGGTGCTGCGCCGCCGTGTTCAGGATCATGGCGATGATGTCGCGGTTCGGCGCCACGCCGGAATCGGCGACGGCACCACATACGAAATGGCACCACCCCGATTCGACCGGCCCGGGATCAATCGCTAAGATGTCCATCCATCCGTCCTTTCTCGGGCAGCATGTCGCCGTAATGCGGTGGGTTGTGCAGCACCTCGATTTCTTCGGGTCGAGGTGCGCGGCGCAGTACGTCGGCCTGCGGGCGAATGCAGGCTGGCAGCTCGGGCAGGTCAAACATCGTGCGCGCCCCCAGCCAAGGTTTGGATCATCATGTCAGCATAATATCGGCGCCACGCGAAAAACGATTTCGCGCGCTGCACCATCGCCCATTCGGCGGCGACCTTCTTTGCCGTCCATTCAGTGTTGATGAACGCCAATACTGCAGCCGAGATTTCGCCCTGGTGCTCTTCAGCCTTGACCTTGTAGTATTCGTGACGTTGATCCACGGTGAGCACGCAAGTCGAAGGCACAACAGGCGCCGGCTCTTCGCTTTGCTGCTTGAACCATTCTGGCATTGCTGGCGCATGCGCGGCAAAGTATTCCCTGGTGCCGAATACGGCTGGACGTGCGATAGGCGCATATTGCGCTGCGAATTCGTCGTTGACCGAGTTCACTTTTCGATCCTTTCATAGATGGCCAGCAGTTCGTCGTAAGGCAATGCCGACAGCATAGATTTCTTGTAGACCCGGTTATCTTCCGAATCCAGATCGACCGCATCGTAGTCCTGCATCACATCAAACCCGTTGCCACCGAATTCGGCCGCGCCGATGATCGCATGCACCAGCATGCTATGCGGGATCTCGGCCGGCACCGGCACAAACTGCTGCTCGCCAGCCATCGGGATCGCTTCGCCGGTGGCGCGCTTGGTGATGAAGGCGACGAATTCGGGCTTGCTCATCGGGACCGCATTGCCCTCGTGCGGGAACACTTTCAGCAGTTCCAGGTCGAGCGCCGGCGCGATGGCCTCCGCAATCTGCACCCGGGTCGGGATCACGCCCGGCGGCATGTCGTACAGCGCGCGCGCCGTTTTGCCGTCCTCGGTTTTCATCCGCACCGCGACCGTGACTTCGATCGGCGCGTGCATGTCCATCGGATCGAGCGGCAAAACTTCAAACTTGGGGTTCTGGCTGTCGTCCATTTTCTTCTTTCTGTCGTAGTTGTTTTACAAGGATTGCGCGATGGCGCATGTCCGTCGCGCGCAGGTGCAGCACGCAAGCCGGACTATCCCAGCTTGCGGGTCTTTCAAAGCCTTCGCACTCAGCGCGCCCGCTGCCGGCCATACTTTCGGCCAGCGGAAAGCGCGAGCAGCTGGCGCAGGTGTCGGAGCTCACGTCAGATATCAGTCAGATCGTTGACTTCGCCCGGCTTCGGGAACCAGGTCGGCAGCGTGTCGAAACTATCGCGCAGCTTCATGATGCCGCCGAAGCATTCCAGGTCGCCCAGGCCCGACAGCACGAAGGTCAGCGGGCTGTCCGCGTCGCGGGTATAGAAGCGGATCGAATTGCCGAAGCTTTTGCCGATCGTGAGCGCGTCTGCCAGGTAGCGTGGATTGACGGCACCGACGATGCCTTCCTTGTAGCCGATCAGGCTGGCCACGCGCTCGATGCGCGGGAAATCCGCTTCGATGATCGAATTGCCTGGCTGGATGAACAGCGCCTGCGCCACCTCGCCCGAGATCATCGCCGTGCCGTTGCTCATCACATCCAGCGTGTGCTTCGCATTGCCGGCATGCTTCAGGGCGTCCTTTGGCACGGACACGATCAACTCTTTCTCGATGTAGCCGTTCGGGTCGCGCACAACGATATAGCGGTGCCCGTCGGTGGCCACCACCATTACGCCGCCGTCTTCCAGCGGGCGCAGGTTGATGCCGGTCAGGTAGAACCGGATGTCCTGCTGCGCGACGAACGGGAACACCAGCTTGACAGCGATTGCCGATACGCGCGCAATCATGTGCGAATCTGCCTTCTCGGCTTCCGGCACGCCGGCCAGGGTTGTCTGTTCGTTTTGGGTAGTCGTATTCATGGTGCTTTTTCTCCTAGTTGGGGTGGGGTAGTGGGTGCTACGGTTTCTTCTGCTTGACCAGGCCGGCCAGCTTCGCCTGTTGCGCGGCCCATTCCTTATAGAGGCGCGAACGGCTGATCGACGTTACGCGCAACCCTGTCATCTTTGCGGCCGTGGTGCGTGTGGCGCCACCCTTAATCAGGGCGATCGCTTCCAGCATCTGCGCCGAAACTCTTGCGCTCATCATGGTCCTTTCGTTTTCATATGCGAGTCGTTATTGTAGTCTTTTAATGCGACCATTGGGCAAAAAAATTCAGCCAGACGGCGCTTTCGTGTTGCTTGCCAGCCGCACCATTTCGCCCGCCTGCTGCATACCGAGCATGCCGGCGACATTGCCGCGCTTAAATACCTGCTTGGCCTTTTCCTGGTTTCCGACCAGGATGGCAGGCAGAAGCGGCAAGTTGTGCGCGGAGTTGTGCGCGTTACCGGCGCCAGTCAGCCGTGCCGGATAGTCGGGCAGCTCGCCACGAATACGGAAGGCGCGGTAGCGAGTCTGAAATTCCTTGCCGGCGAAATGCAGGTCTTTCTCGTCCGGGATGCTTGCCAGTTTGACCCATCCGCCCATATCGGCGATCACGCGATGGATCAGGGCGTCATCGAAAATCAGGTCGTCATAGACGCCGCGGGTGCGCACTGCGCCTTCCACCTTGGACCACGCCACGGCGGCCTGGTCGACCGTGCTTCCCTCGATCATCTTGATGATGTCGGAATTGCGCGGCATCCAGCGCCCGGCCTCGTCTGGCAACTGTGTATGTGCCCAGCACGCTTTTTCGATGGCCTCGTAGTCGTATTGCTTCAGCCCTTGCCAGTAGATGCCGGCCACGGCCTTGCTGATCTCGGATTTGTAGTAGTCGGAAAGTGCGGTCAGCAGCGCGGCAAAGCGGCGGCGCTCGTCGATGTTATCGTCCACTTTCGTAGTCCTCCAGCCAGTCCTGCAGGTTGTTGGCGGTTGCCTGGCCGTGCTTACCCAGGGCCGGGAAGGTGACGCGGTTGACCTTTGCCGGGTCAGCGCGCCGCTCCGTGATCGGGAACAGGCCCAGCCACGAATTCATGGTGGACTGGTCGAGCACTGCCGCTACATCTTGCCCTTCGGCGCGCAGCTTTTCAAGCGTCCCGATCGCCAGCTTGACTGCGCGGTCGGTTTTCAGAGGTTTCTTGATCTTGGTGCGCATTTCGACGAAGCCTTCCCACGCTTCCAGCGGCATCCAGTCCGGCAGCGCGATCACTTTGGCACCTCGTCGCCCAGTGCACGCGCCGTAATTTCGCCTTCGGCCTGCTTGATGGCGCCAATGACAGCCTGTGCGTGCTCGGGCCAGAACGAAATGTAGCTGTCATCCATCTGGTGGTTGATTTGCTTGATGATGATCTGCCCATCGGCATCGACGAAAACTTCGATCATGGCTTGCTCCCTCACTGCGATCATAATTGCTCCTTGATTTGGTATTTGGCCCATTCACCCGCTACCCAGGCAATGCCTTTCGGAGTGAAGCGGGCCGAGTTGTAGGCATGGCCGCTGATTTCAGCCGTGCCGGCGCGCACATCGAACCGGCCGGCGTCGATATGCTCGGCATAGGGCGCCCATTCGCCGCCCAGCTTGTACATCACTTTGCGCTCTTCCAAGAATTTGCGGAAGTCGGGTTCTTTGACGCGCAGCAGTTTGCAGACCTGCCGGAATCCCTTCGACCCGGTGCTATCCACATAGCGGTCCACGAAGTCCAGGGCTGGCTTCGCCGCTTCCAGTTCAGCGGCAAGACGGATTCGCTCGCGCTCGGATGTCATGGCGATTTCCAAGATCTCGATTGTCGATAGCTGGCGGTTATAGGCGACGCCAGATTCGAGCTCTTGCCAGCGGTCGACCAGCCGTGCTGTAAATTCTGGAGACAACTGCGCAACCACTACGTAGGAGTCGCGTTTGCACAAATGGTATTCACCGGCCGGGCGCCCGAGGGCGTCGAGGTATTCCCCCAGTGGGGGATCACCGATCAGCCCGCTTTTCACCAGCCGCTCGATACTTTGCTTCACTTTGTCGTGCCGCGATTCGACCAGCTCCGCGATTTCCCGGCTCGTCATCGTCGGGCCTGCATTGCCTAAGATCATCTGGTTCATCTATCACCCTCCTTGGATTTTGATGTTTTCACCCAATCGCCCCCTAACCCCTGAGTTACTAGGGCAGAGAGGATGAGCGTCACCCCGATAAATCGGACCCCTGTCAGCTAACAGTCGATGCTGTTACGCCCTCGGCCACAGGATTCACGCCAGCCGGCGGATTTTAGGAATTGCACCTCGCGCTCGCGCGCACCGCTACTCTGTTCTTCCACGCCGTCGAGTTGGACGCTTTCTGTCGTGTGGAGTACGGAGATTGGGAGCATGCAGAAAATGAAAAACGCGATGAGTCTGAACACCTCGTGCCGGGGAGGCACGTTGGCAGACTGGGACAGTTGACCCAGCAGGTGTTCAGGCTGATCGCGTTTCTTACTGTTTGCGTGCTGCCAAGCACAAAAGAATTATTGACCGATGACCGAAGAAAAGCAACTACTTTTTGCGAGTCGTTAAAAAAGCCCCATGTAAGGGGCTTGCAAGGGTCATCGAAGGGTATCGCGCACCTGCCGCCAGCGTTCATAAGCGGCATCCCACAAGGCGAACTTCTCTTCTCGCGTGAACTGTGCGCCCTGGTCGAGCTCGGCATGGCAGTGGAAGCAGGCCGGCACCGTGAATTCGTCGTGTGCCTTGATGCCGCGGCCTTTCCCGTGCCGGGACTGGTTGCTGTGCGCCGGCACCACCGTATCGACCTGGTTGCGGCAGACGCCCGGGATGCGCAGGTAGCATGGCTGCCCGCGGCACAGTTCGGCCTCGCCGGTCTTCGGGCGCGGGTCGGCGTTGGTGCGGCTCTTGGTGCGCATCGGCTTGCTGGCGCGCGACATGGGCTTCGTCGTCTTCAGCGGCGCTCCCTGCTTGAGCGTGCTGGAGCCGCGCGCTATCGGCTGCGTGCGGGGTGCGAAGCCCTTGCCGGGCTTCATTGGGCTGCGCTTCACGCTAGAAGCTGCCATGCTGCTGCCGCCACTCGCGGAACTTGTCCATTGCCAGCGGCTCGATGGCGGTCCACCCGATAGGCCACCCCATCTGCCACTCTAGGAATGTCGGATGAGGTGCGCCACCAAGAACACTCTCCAAGCCGACTTGCACCTTCTTGCCGTTGTGGTATGCGCTCTTGCCGCGCCAGTCCGTGATGTGCTTCACGCTCCTGCCGCCGTTCGGAACGTTGGGCGTGGGCAGCAATCCAGATTCGCTCGCGCAAGTGGGGAGCGCCGGTATTGTTCGCAGAAACAACTCCCCATTCCGCATCGAACCCCAGCGCGGCCAAGTCTCCGAGAACAACTCCGAGTCCGCGAGAAGTGAGAACTGGGCTGTTTTCCACGAACGCGAATCGGGGCTGTACTTCGCCAATGATCCTTGCCATATGCGACCACAATCCGCTGCGCTCGCCGTCGAGCCCGGCGCCGCGTCCTGCTGCGCTGATGTCCTGGCAGGGAAAGCCGCCAGAAACGACATCAACAATTCCACGCCATGGCTTTCCGTCAAAGGTCGTAACGTCTGACCAAATTGGGAAAGGCTCAAGGATTCGATCATTTTGTCTTTGCGCCAAAACGGCTGCGGCGTAGGCATCACGTTCAACTGCGCAGACGGTTCGCCATCCAAGGAGGTGCCCGCCGAGTATTCCTCCACCAGCGCCTGCGAAAAGAGCCAGCTCATTCATCATTCCTTCCTTCTGTGCATTGCGTTGTCATGGGGTTCCTCTGTTATTCGGCAAAAGCATCGCGCGCCGGTACGGCGTAGCGGGTATTCGTGTTCAGCGGCGTCAGGAAGGCGTCGAACTTAGGGCGCAGCCCGTTCCTTTTGGCGTGGCGCTCGCGCCGGCGCGCCAGGAACAGGGCATACACCTCGTCGCGGTCGAGCGGCACATCCTCGCCCGCCCCGAGCGCGTAGACAGGTGCCCAGCGCGCGCCGGTGAACTCGTGGCCGCTGATGTGGATTTTTCCGGCGCTGTGCAGTTTCTTGAATGCCTTGTGCGCCGAGGCCGGATGCACTTCCAGCTTGGCGATCGCCTGCACCATCGTGCACGGCAATACGCCCAGCAGCTGGTCCTTGATGTATGGGCGCGCAATGTTGAGCCCGGCGCGGCGCGCCTTTTTCATGAACAGGCCGTAGTGGTGAAAGCACATGCCTCGCGCATAGAGGTCGGTTTTTTGGCAGTCTTCTTTCCTGCATTTCTTTTTTTCATCCATGTCACAGTCCCAGGGCCGCGGCCCATCCGGTTTTCATTACCTTCTTCTCGACGGCCTTCTTCTCGACCAGGTAGGGCGTGCGCTCGACATCGGGCAGGTTGCCCAGCGAGTAGCGCGCGATAGCCTGCGTGCGGCCCGATGCCCAGCTGCTGACGTAGATGCGCCCAGCTTCGCGCAATCGCACCAGTGCGCGGCGCACCAGAGATTCGCTGCGTTTCATCTGGCGCACAAGGTCGCGTGAAGTCATCGGCCTGATTTCCAGCAGCGCCAGCACGCGCGCGTCGTTCTGGTCGTTGATGTCCTTGCGCGTCGCGTTCTTGCGGCGCATCTCGCGCGTCGATACGAACACGGCGTCGGGCTTGTTGCCGGCCAGGTAGCGAGGCGTGCGCGTGCCGCCCTGCGGCTGCGGCTTGAAATGGTCGATATACAGGCGCTTTGGCTTCTCGGCGTGCAGCAGGTCGATGTGGCGCTTGACCTGCCCCAACGACAGCGGCAGCGCGGCCGAAATCTCCAGGCACGTCATCGGCGTCGTCTCGATCAGCGCCAGGATGCGCTCGCGCTGGCGCTTGCTGTGCGTCTTGTTCGGCTTGTAGGGCATCAGCCGCCCTCCTTGTCGTGGCGCACCTTCTCCAGAAACTTCGTCAGCTTTTTCAGTGCCAGCGTATCGACCCGGCGCGGCTCGGCATTGGCCCAGCGGCTGATCGTCATTTGCGATACGCCGGCCTGCGCGCTGATCTCCAGTTGCGAGAACTTCAACCTCTGAAGCTCCTTCACAGTTTTGTGTAGCGATTCCATAACATTTCCTATGTGGTTGAGGGCTAACGCTTTCATTATAGTTTGAATCGTTATCGTTTGAAAAGTCTTGCTTTCCTTTTTTTTGCTTGCTAAGATGCTCCATATCGCATCACAACAACGGGAGAACAACATGCTGCGCAACCAGGTGGAGAAATACGAGATCGACGAGCTGGTCATTGGCCTGACGGGTGGCCTCGATCGTGTGCTCGGCAACGATGTGCCGGTGCTGGTGACGTTCGACTACGACGCCGGCAGCGCCGACGGCGAAGACCTGCCCTCGCTGCACAACGTTGTCGTTCGCTGCGCTGGCGAAACTACGCTAGGCGACGAGGATGCGGAACTGAAGCTGGCCTGTGGCTTCAACCTGAACCCGTACATCACCGATGCGCAGACCGACAAGATCGAAGAAACCATTCTGGCTCGCATCGCCGAGCGCGAAAAAGAAGAAGCTTGATTAACCCGCCGCCCTCGGGCGGCACCTACTGGAAGACATCATGCAAGAGCAATCCGCACTCGTTATCGAACCACAGCGCGCCGTCGCTGCCCAGCCAGCCATCACGCCCGGCCACCTGCTTCAGATCGCCATTGACAAGGGCGCTGACCTGGAGCGCTTGGAGAAGCTGATGGATCTGCAAGTGAAGTACGAGGCGAACGAGGCGCGAAAAGCCTACGTCGCCGACATGGCCGCCTTCAAGCTCAACCCGCCCGAGATCATCAAGGACAAGCAGGTCGGCTACAAGGACAAGAACGACAACTTTGTCGGCTACAAGCACGCCACCCTCGGCGCCGTCACCAGTGCGATCGTCGACGGATTGGCGAAGCACGGCTTTTCCCACCGCTGGGACACGCGGCAGGAAGGCGGGGTCGTCATCGTCACCTGCATCATCACGCACCGCATGGGGCACAGCGAAAGCACCACCCTGTCGGCGCAGAAGGATGACTCGGGCAAGAAGAACCAGATCCAGCAGATGGCTTCGGCGATGACCTACCTGCAGCGTTACACGTTGCTGGCGGCGACGGGACTGGCGACGCACGAGCAAGACGACGACGGCGCGGCCGCCGAACTCGACACCGCGCTGGCCGACAAGTGGATCACCAAGGTCAAGGATGCGCAGACCGACGAAGAGGCGGTCAACGTCTGGAACGCTGGCATCGCCGAGATCGAGGCGGCAAAGGACCGGCACGCTTATGCTGAATTCAAGCAGGCCGTGGCCGCCCGCCGCGCCGAACTGGCGGGGGCGACCTGATATGGCTGGGTTTTCATCAAACCCGGTATCTGCCGGCCAGCGATTCGGCATGCTTGTTGCTGTTGAGGATGCCGGGCGATCCAACGACGGGCACAAGCTCTGGCTATGCCGCTGCGATTGTGGCGGTTCCACAGTCAAGTCGACAAACAACCTTCGGGCAAAACGTATTGCATCGTGCGGCTGCCATGGGGAAAAGGTGCAGAAGGAGAAGCCGATAACCCACGGGAAGAGGTACACCCCAACTTACTTATCATGGCAGGCAGCTAAGGCCAGGTGCCATAACCCTGATAGCAAAGACTACCCTCGGTACGGCGCGAAAGGTATTGCAATGTGCGCCGAGTGGCGCGACTCGTTTGAAGCGTTTTATTCGGACATGGGGGATAGACCTCCTGGAACCAGTCTTGATCGCTATCCAGACCAAAGCGGTAATTACGAGCCGACGAACTGCCGTTGGGCGACGGTCATAGAGCAAGCGCGAAATCGCGCAAACCATATCGAAATCGAGTGGGATGGACAGATCACGGCACTTGTCGATGTGGCGGCTCGGTTGGGAATAACCTACGGCGCTGCGTATATGCGCCTGAAACGGGGGAAGCTATGAGGTTTATCGAATGTCAGCAGGGCACGCCAGAGTGGAGCCAAGCCCGCGCCGGCCTGATAACCGCATCTTGCGTGGCCGACGCCATCAGCCTGTGCTCGCGCAAGTCAGGCAGTCGCAACGTTGGCGACCCGACGGCCGCCGCTGAACGCTACGCCGCCGATCTGGCGATCGAACGCATCAGTGGGAAGCCACAAGGCGAGCCGGTTAAAACGTGGGTGCTGGAGCGTGGGCACGAAATGGAGTTTGCAGCCCGCATGATCTATGAGGCGCGCACAAAAGCTTTCGTTACCGAGGCCGGCATTTGCATCGACGATGAGGGCCGATTCGGTTACAGCTCGGATGGGCTCGTCAATAACGATGGCCTGATCGAGATCAAGGCCCCAGTCGATAGCAGCAAGATTGTCGCCATGTGGCGGACTGGCGACGTGTCTGAATACATTCATCAAATGCAGTGCGGTATGTGGCTTACGGGCCGCGCCTGGTGCGACTTCATCATGTACGTGCCGGATCTGGCCGTCGTCGGCAAGGATCTGTTCGTCAAGCGCATTCCGCGCGACGATGCCTTCATCGACGCCATGGCGATCGACCTGGCGCGCTTTGCCCGGATGGTAGATGAATATGAAACCTTGCTGCGCCGCGTCGGCGCGTCAGCCGTTGCATTACCCGCGCCCGACTGGCGCGCACAATTCGCATAACAACCACAAGGAGAAATGCATGACCCAAGAAGCCACCCCGTTCGCCCTCGCCCCTGCCGACCCGCAGGCATTGATCGCCCTGCCGCCGGCCGAGCGCGCCGCCGTGGCACTCAATTCCAGCGTGGCCGAACAGCAGCTGCGCGAACTCGTCACGCGCTCGGCCGAGATCAAGAGCGTGGTCGACGCGAACGGCCGCAAGGAAGTGCACGCCGCCGCCATGGCGCTGAAAAATGCCCGCGTCGCCGTGGCGAATCACGGCAAGGCGGCGCGCGAGGATGCCACCGCTTTCCAGCGCGCCGTGGTCGCTGAAGTCGAACGCCTGGCCGCGATCACTGCTGTCGAGGAAGAACGCCTGTTCGGCCTGCGCGATGCCTACGACGAGAAGGTGGCCGCAGAGAAGGCCGAGCGCGAGCGCCTGGCGGCGATCCGCACTGCTGAAATCGCAGCTGCCATGCAGTCCATCCGCGAGTTGCCTGTCGTGCTGGCCGGCGCCGATTCGGCGCAATTGGCCGCGAAGCTGGGCGAGCTGGCGAACAAGGAAATGACCGAAGCCGAATTCGGCGACAAGCTGGAAGCCGCAAAGGCGCTGCTCGACGAAACGGCCGGTGCGCTGGTGCGCCTGCACGAAGCGGCCACGGCGCGCGAAGCTGCCGAAGCGGAGCGCCTGCGCTTGGCCGAAGAACAGCGCCTCGAAGTCGAACGCCTGCGCCAGGAAGCCGCCGAGCGCGAGCGCGTCGAAGCACAGCAGCGCGCCATCCGCGAGCAGCAGGAACGCGAGCGCCAGGCCGAAGCCGCCCGCCAGGCACGTGAGCATGCCGAACAGATGGCGGCGATCCAGCGCCAGCAAGCGCAGATGCAGGCGATCATGGACATGCAAGGCCTGGCCGATGCGCTGACCACCGCCGGCCAGGCTGGCGACCGCGCCGCGCTCGAAGCGGCAGTGGCGAAGTCGCGCGCATTCGACCCGGGCGAGTTCGGCGCGATGGCGGCCATGGCCAAGATGGCGCGCGATGCGGCCCTGCCGCTGCTGGAAGGCATGCTGGCGGCCCTGCCAGTGCCAGCGCAGGAAGTCGTGGCCGAACCAGAGCCAGAAGTGCAGGCCGCGCCGGTGCAGGTGCCGGTGCAGGACGAGGCGGAAGCGCCAGCGCCAGAATCTGCGCCATGGCCGGGCATCGACTGGGACGAGCCGCCGGCCAGCGCCGTGCCCGCCGCGCTGCTGGAAGGCCCGACCGATGCCGAGATTGTGGAAATCATCGCCAACTACTACGGCATGACGTTTGCCGAAGCAGCCGAGCGTGTGCTGGCGATCAACGTTGCCAACCTGCAGGAACTGGAGTAAGCGATGACCGCGCACGACACCGAACACGATGCGGAGCGGCGCGCGGGCGAGCGCCGAGTTGACCCAATGGGCGACTCGGCCGCCGAGGAAGCACTGCGCTTTCTTGGGTCGCAGGCCGAAGCAGCTGGCGTCGCGCGCGCCCAGATGACCTACCTTGAACACTGGCGCAAAAGCGAGCTCGCCCGTCTGAAGCGCCAAGCGCCTGAAAAGACCGACGCCGCGCGCGAAGCTTGGGCGCGCGACCATGCCGATTACCGCGTGGTGCTGGATGCGCAATACGAAGCCATCCGTGCCTACGAGGTGCTGTCTTGGAAGAAGACGCAAGCCGAAGCAACCATCGCGGCATGGCAAACCCGCAACGCAAACAACCGCGCCGCCGACCGGATGCGATAGCCCGCGCGGCACCGCGCCGCGCACCCTTTAACGAAACAGGAACCTGAATGGACATGGACATCAAACCGATCTCGCACTTCGCAGCGCCGCCCGCGCTGCCGCCCTTCACGGCCATGCTGGTCGAACACGAACCCGGCATGCCGCCCGACCAACTCGACCGCCTCGACGCCGTGGCCGCGCAGTTCATCGCCGCCCAGCACGCATCGCCTGGCGACGCAAAGCATGGTTCGCGCGCGCTGGCCGCCTTCAACAAGCTGTCAACCGGTGAGCGCGTCTACGTGGCGCTGGCGGCCAACGATCCCGACCTTCTGCGCTTCCTGCACCTGACCATTGCCGAAGCAATCGACCGCCTGGACTGGGTCGATGCCAGCGCCATGGTGGCGCGTTGGCGGAATCGGCGAGGATGAAATGCGGATCATCACCCTGATCCCACTGAACAAGCGGGCCAAGCAGATCATCAAGCAGCACGGCGAGCGCTGGGAGGTAGTCAGGCGGCAGGAGCGGGTTTTGTTCGACGATGCGGCCGGCCCGTGGCTGTTGGTCCAGCCGCTGACCGAAGAGCGCGCGCCGGCCAATGATGTTCGCTCGGCCCGGATCGAAACGGCGTCACGGTGGGTTCACGAATTCAACGGCGATGACTTCAAGGTCGCGCCGTAATAACGGGAAGCCGCGCACCGATTAGCGCGGCACAAAAAATAAACGGAGAAAATGATGGGGCAATCCACCAATGCAATTATGGCTTTTGGCTTCGACCTTGGCGAAGAATTGCCGGACAGCTTTGAAGCGAACGCCGAAGATGACGGCGAAGATGACGGCGAAGATGACGGCGAAGATGACGGCGAAGATGACGGCGAAGATGACGGCGAAGATGACGGCGGTTTCGAGTCGGACGATTTTCTGCTGCGCGATTACGACGCGGGCATACCGGAATGGCAGCCGGGCCTCTCGCCGGACTACTGGAAGGACAAACGCGATGCCTTGGCGAAGATCCCGGTCGATCTGATCCAGCATTGCTCTGGCGACTATCCGATGTATTTCCTGGCAGTCCGCGGCACCCAACGCACGGCGACTCGCGGCAATCCGACACAGGCATCTCAGTATCTGATCGGCCAGGATGAAATCGACGCCCTACGCGCTTTCTGCGACAAGCATGGCATCGAATGGCAAGAGCCGAAATGGTACATTTTCAGCATGTGGAACTAGCAGGGAAGCCGCGCCACCTACGTCGCGGCCACAGGTAGGCACTCGGCTGACTAACCATCAGTATTTCGGGGGATCTAAAACGAGTGCCTACCTGTGAAAGTTGTTGCGCTTTGCGCGCTATATGGCATAATTTCTGGAGAGGTTCCCGGTTCAGGATTGCATGCTTGCGGTCGCCGGGCTGATTAACCCCTGCATGGTGTGCGAGATTATCGGCTGACGATCTTGCGCCGCATGGCTCCCGAAAAGAGCCACCACACCGGAGCGTTTGACGGTTCGGCAGTCACGAGGGCAGCGCTGTGCACAGCGTCCTACGGGCGGCAACGACGAAACTCGAAAGAGTACGCTCCGGTGTGGTGAATGCGAGCCGCGTAACTTCGGGAAAAGCGGGCGCTGCGCAGGCTGATGCGCTACGTGGGTAATTGCTAGGTATCGCAGTACTGCACCGTCTTGACGCTAGAGCACGTAGTGGAATCTCGATAAGCTGCGAATGCGCGGGAAAATCGTGTTAAGCGCCGTGAAATATCAAGGACAGCAATATGCCGGAGATCAGCACCGGCCACCACAATAAGTTCCTGCTCTGCGCAAGCATCAGGCTAGCAGCCTGAAAATGTACAGGCATTGAAAGCCCCGGCATCAAGCGATGCGCGGGGCTTTCTCTTTTACTCGTCCTGCTCGGCGAACCGCCCGAGGTCGCGCACATCCTGGTGCTTCTTGGGCAGGTAGATGCCGCCCTCGGCCTCGTTGATGCGTTGCTGGCGCCGGCGCAGGCTCTGCATCAGCTGGGCCGGCTTGATGCGGCGCGATTCATTCTTCTCGTTGAATTTCTCAATGTGCTCGCGGATTTCCTTTTCGCCCTCGGCGTCGCCGGCGCGGCGCGCATTGCCCCACTGCTCGATCAGCGCCTGGCGACGGTCGTTCAGGCGCCGCTCGGCCTGGTAGACCGCGCCCTTGCCCTCCATCGCCTCGCGCGAGCGCGACGGGCTGAAGCCGATCATCTGGCCGATTTCTTCCATCGCGGTGGTGTCGTCGAGGATCGGGATGCCGCTCTTGTCCTGGACGCCGTCGCGCGCGAAGCGCAAGGCCTTGACCGGGTTGCGAAGCGAGACCGGCAGCATGTCTTCCAGGCCACGCAGATACTGGCCTTCGGCGATCTTGCCCAGGCCTTTTGTCGCCGATACGCCGATGCCGGCCACCGGGCCCAGCGCCGCCGTCATCCAGCTTTCCGCCGCGCGCGCGCCTTCCAGCCCTTCCTGGATGTCCGGCAGGATCAGCTTATCCAGCCCGACGCGGCCCGAGATATCGAACGGCGTGAGGCGCGAGAAGCCGCGCATCATCACCTCGGCCGGCTTCTGGCCGATCAGGTCCGCGATCAGGTTGCGCAGCGCGATCTTGGCGTCCCATGGCTCATCGTCGTCGCCACCGATCAGCGAGGCGGCAGCCAGCAGGGTGCTGACCAGCGGCAGGCCTAGCACGCCGGCCGCCATCGCATGCGACAACAGCAGGCCCGAGATCGTGCGCAGCGCCACCTTGTCGCCCTTGGCCGCCTTTACGGCATTGCGCGACAGGGTATAGATCATGTTCTGGGCGTACTGCTTGAACAGGAACACGACACGCGCCACGTTGCCCTGCATGAAGCGAGGGCGATTCGATGCGGCATAGTCGAAGTGCGATGCATAGACCTCTTCGACCGCCGACTTGTAGCCGGCGGCGTGGTCCATGCCGGCGCCACGTGCCAGTCGGTAGGCCGCAAGCAGGGAAGCCTGCCGGTTGAACTTCTCGCCGTGGTGGAACAGGAACGATGCCCACTTCATCACCGGGCGCAGCTTGCCTTGCGCCTTGGTATCGTTGCCGGCGGCAATGCCGGCCAGGTCGTGCGCCATCGATACGTCGATCACGCCAGCCGCCACCGCTTCCTTGTAGGCGGCCAGTTCGTCGCCGGTCAGCACCTTGCTGATGTCGTTGCCGTTGCCGGCCGCCTGCCGGCTCGCTTCGAGCAGCGCTGCCGAGGCCTTGCCGAAGCCGTACTTCGCCGACAGCATCGGCAGCGTTACCAGCGGCGTCTGCGACAGGTTGACGGCGGCCGACGCTGGCGACAGGCCGAGATAGAACAGGAAGCCCACCGAGGTCAACGTGTTCGACAGCTCGTTGCCTTGCGGGTTCATGTAGGCGTCGTGGCGCTTGTTCATTTCGTCGACCACCTGCTGGGCGCGCACCGAATCGTAGCCGGCGTCGGTCGCCTTCGTGTCCACGTGGTCCTGCATTTCGTCGAGGAAGTCGGCCAGGCGGTCGCCGTAGCGCAGCTTCGCCAGGTAGCGCGCGCCGTGGAACATGTTCTGCGCGAATGCGCGCCGTGCATCCTGGCTGAAGCCAGGCGTGCCCTTGCGGTGGATGCCGTGCTTGGTCCACGACAGGTCCGGCATGCTGGCCAGGTACAGCTGGTTGATGTCGTCCTGCAGCTCGGCGCTGCCCTCGTATTGGTCGAGCACCCCGAACAGTTCCTGCATGAAGCCGCGCGAGACCGCATCGCGGCCGGCGTTGAATTCCTTCTTCTTCGTGATCTTGCTGACCACATGGCCGTCGGCAGCCGGGAATTGTTTAACGAGTTCCTTGCGCAGCGCCTCGGCCTCGTTCATGGTCTCGGCGAAGTTTACCGACTGGCGCTCGCCGGCGGCGTTGTTCACGGTCACCACGTAGTTGCCGAAGCGCGCCAGCGGGAAATAGACGCCCTTGACCTTCTCGTAGAACGTCGCGTCCATCTTCTCGAGCAGCGCGGCTCGGCGCGGCGATTCCGGCATGGCGCGCGCGATGCGGTCGCGGATTTCGGTGCGCACCTGGTTCCAGTGCTTCATGTAGGCGTCGCGCGCCTCCTTGTACAGCGATTGCCCTTCCGGATCCAGCGCATCGAAGCGGCGGCGCAGCGCCGACCACTCGGCCTTGTTGTCGCCGGCCACATGGTCCTTGCCCGGGTCGATCTGGGCCAAGGTCGAATCGTGCATAAGTTCAGCCAGCTTGTCGCCGTCCTTGAACTTGCCCCAGCGGTCGGCGATGTCGTCGGCCTCGGCGCCCGATTCGTTCTTGTCGGCGTCCATCTGCTGCACCAGGTCGCTGTAGCGCGTGAGCAGGGATTGCTTACCGGCGGGTGCGAAGTCGCTTGCGTACAGGTCGACCAGCTGACGCCGGCCCAGGAACTGCAGTCCGATGTTCCTGAAATCCTTCAGGCGGTTGCCGATCTTCTTCGGGATGTCGGCCAGCGTGGCTTCCTGGATGCCATTGCGCAGCGATCCTTCAAGCCGGTCCGGCATCGATGCCCGGATGTCGGCGTTGTTGCGGTCGAAGTTTCCGTTATTGCCAGTAGCGCTCTTGACCTGCTCCGGGCGAAAGGCCACGGCCTCGGTGATGCTGCCATCGGCGTCGCGGATGATGATGCCGTCGGCGCGGCTCTTCGAATAGGCCAGCTTCGCCCAGGCGATTGCGCCGCTCAATCCGCCATCCTTGATCTGGGTTTCCCAGCGGGCGCGGTCCATCAGGTCGTTGATGTCCAGCGGATTTTTGATACTCAGGTAGACCGGATAGATGACGGGATCGGAGCCGCCGCGGCGATTGCCGGCCTGTTCGGCGTAGTGATTCGCCATTTTCTGGCTCTGCGTGAAGTAGGCGCCTGGACCGTAGAACTGGCCGGGCCCGTCCACCTTGAATTCGCTGATTTCTCCGCTTCCGCTGCCGTGGTACAGGACCACGGGCTGCCCCTGCTCGTTCGTCACCTTGCTCGAGCCGAACCATTCACGGAACGCTTTGGTATTCCAGACTGCATTGCCGCGAGCGTCTGCGCCCTGCTCGGCTTGACCCGGCAATGGTCCGCGGGCTTGGTTCTCGGCCATCAAGTCCGGCGCCAGTTCCATGACGCGCGCCAGCACGTTGTCGCTTGATGGTGCCAGGCCCAGCGCCATGCGCACCAGCCCGACCAGCTTCTGCCACAGCGAGCGCTTCGGGGCGCCCGGTGCCGGCGTGTCGGCCAACTGCTGGCGGAAGCGCTGGTTCGTCATGGCCTCGGCGACGAATTCTTCCGGATCGGTGATGCCGTACATGCCCTTGAAGCTGTCCATGCCCTTGACGTGGCCGTGCAGTTCTCGTATGCCGCGCGCTGCCAGCCCGCCGCGCTCTAGCGCGCGCAGACTTGCCGCATGGACTAATTCATGAAGGATGGACTGCTCGGCGCCGGCCACCTGGTGCAGGTAGGCGGTGTCGCTCGATCGGCGATAGGACGCATTCGCCGTCTCGGCGCTGCCGCTGGCGTAGGCACCCTGGCCGCGCTCGAATAGCAGGCCGGTCTTCAGCTGCTGCTGGCGCAGGGCCGTCGCCAGCGCGCGGTGGTCCTTACTGGCCGATCCCGATTCGATCATCGCCAGCAGAGCGTCGGTGTTGATACCGTCGCGGATGGCGTTGGCGATCTGCGTGTCCATTGGGCTGGTAGCCGCCTCGCCGGCGGCGCGCACATCGGCTTCGCCCGGTTCGACAATGGGGCGTCCACGCGCATCGACCGGCCCATCTGCATACTGCTGCCAGAACGCTACCTGCCCATCAAAGTCCGGCGCCACCAGTTCGCCTGCGCTGTTGCGGATCGGGCGGCGCACGCCGTCGACCTCGATCGTGCGCTGGTCCGATATGCTGGCGCGCAGGTCGTCCTTGCCGGTGACGTTAAGGCCCAGGCGCTCGGCATCCTCGTCGATCTTGCGGTTGGCGTCGCGCTCCATCTGCTGGTATTCCTTCCAGCGCGATTCTGCCTTGATGAGTTCAAGGCGTAGGTGCGAATTGCCCAGTGGGTTATCCTTGATTTGCTGTCGCAATTCCTTCACGCGCTTATGCGCTGCTGTCTTGTACTCCTTGGCCATCGCCAGCATGCCTTGACCTGTGCTTTCGATATCCTTGCGCGCGATCTTCTTGTCTCGCGCTTCTAATGCTGGTGCTTTTGGTTTGGCTTCAGCAGCGGGCGCGGCACGCGCAGCGATAAAGTCGGGATAGTTGTCCTTACGCTTCCCTTTTTCGTAGGCGCGCTCCACCGCATATTTTATGTTGGTGACGGAGGCGTCCATTTTCACCCCATATGCGCCACGCTTGCCGGAAAGCGAAATGGTCGTGTCGTTGACGGCTTCAACGGTAACGCCAGTATTGACCTTGAAGTCGTTGAATATCAGCGTTCCGATCTTGTCGCCCACCTTCAAGACCATTTCTTTTTCGACTCGGCGCACCTCGGCATTTCCGCGCTGCTCGTCTACTGCCTTGCCTGCGTGGTAGATGTCATAACCTACGTCGCCGCCCTCAGTTCCGAGTTCCTTTCGTGCGCGCAGTTCCGCGCTAATGTTCAGATCTTTCTCAACAAACGCTTGCACCTCGTCGGTGTAAAACAGCCCTGCATCCTTAGCGCGCGCCGCCGAATCCATGACCATCTGTTGGCGCGGCGTCGGCTTGAAGTCTTCGCGCGCGCTGCCGGCCCAGTCCTTGTAAATATCGTCCGGCAGGGTGTAGCCTTCTTGCTCTTCCTGCATTGGTGCTGGCGCTTCTTTTAACGGTGCCGCCTTCGGTTCGGCTGGTTGCGTCGCCTGCTCTTGCTTGAACTTCTCGGCCAGCTTGATGAACTTTGGCGCTTCCCACTTCACCATCTGCTCGAGCTCGTTGCGCAATTCCTTCTCACCGAAACGCGGGCCGTTCTTGGCGATGATCGCCTCGCCCACCTCATCGAACAGGGCGCGCGCGCGGGCCTTGTCGGCGCGCTTCTGCTGGGCGGCGGTCTTGGTCGCGGCCTTCGCTTCCTTCGCCTGCTCGGCTTTGTAGCGGTCCAGATCGCGGTCGATATTTTTGGTGCGGTTCGGGATGTTCAGTTCGCCGTGGTCGAGCGGCTTCGGCTGCGCCACGGCTGCTGGTGCGGGCTGCGCTTGCGGCGCTGGTGCCGGGCGCGGCCTGCCGCCTGCCGCCTCGTACTGCTGGCGTACCGTGGCGATGATGCTCGCCTCTTCCATTTCAGCCAGCTGAATCTGGTCTTCGACGGCGCGCTGCATTGCCGCCGCCGGCGCCATACCGCCGGCCTGATAATCGGCGGCGATGCTGCGCAGGGCGTCGACGGGCACCGAATCGCGCAGGTTCAGGCTGGTCAGGCAGGAATCGAATTTAGACATGCAGGGCAAGCTCCATCAGGAAGGTGAGCACGATTTCTTCGTCGTCGAATTCAGCCGCGGCGGCTGCATCTTCTTGCTCGTAGGAATGACGCCTATCATACCCGTCGCGCTCCGGTTTAGGCGGTGATTTCTTGCCGCCGCCATAGACCGGGCTCGGCAAGATGAGGGTGACCGGCACCAGTCGCGGCGCTAAGAAGAATCGGTCATCGACCAGCGGCGGGGCGAAGTAGGCGATCTCGCCGCTGGCCATGACCGGCGCCGCCGTCAGGCTCGGTACGTGTTCCGGTGCAAGATAGGGTAGACCACCGATGGTGGTTGGCGCCAGGTATAGCGCATCCGGGCTGGCGCTGCTCGGCGTGGCCAGTGGCGCCGCCCATGGCGTCAGGAACGGGGCGGCTGCCACTTACAACACCGCCACGCGGCCGAGGAAGTGGCGACCATCCGGCGCCAGCACCGACAGTAGGCCGACGCCGCCGGCCGCGATCAAGTTGCCGTCGACGGTGAACGACAGGCGCCCGCTGGCATCGGTCGTGCCGCTTGCCGACTGATAGATTGCCGTACCGGTGGCATGAGGCCCGATGGCGACGTGGAACGACACCATCAGGTCGGTCAGGTTGGCGGCCGGCCCATAGGCCTCGCCCATGACCAGGCTGACCAGGCGCGTGATTGGTTGAGGGCTGCCGCCATCCTTGGCGCGCACCGTGAACGATGCACTGCCGTACTTGGTCGGGTCTTGCAGGCTTGTGGCGGTGACGATGCCGGTCTGTGCGCCGTCCAGTGCGACCGGCGCCGCCAGCAGGCCGGCCGCATTGATAGTGCCGATGGTGCTGCTCCAGGTGACCGCCTGCGCCGGGCCATTGGTGCCGGTAACGAGCGCCGAGAACTGGAGTGCAGCCGCGCCATCGATGATTGACCCTTGCGGGGTGACGGTAACGGCTGTGATGATCGGCGAAGGTGTTGCCCCGCCATCCGGAGTCGAGCTCGAGAAGATGGCGGCATCGCCGGCGCGCTGGGGGGCAAAGAACGCGTCCATTATTGCACCGCCACCGGGCCGGAAAATGCCTTGTGCTGCATCAGCGGGGAGCCGTTGCTGTTGGTGACCACCAGCCACCCAATTTCGCCCACCCACAGATTCGACCCCGGCAGTGGCACCAGCAGATCGCCAGTGCTGTCGGTGCCCTCGCTCGTGCCCTTCTCAACTGGTGCCGTGAACAGGTGCGGCGTGGCTTGGTCGAACCATGCCCAATTCAGGCCGCCGATATTCGGGATCGGCTGGCCATCGCTCCCGACAAGCCGGATCCGCGCCACAGGTGCCCGAGGGATCACCGGATTACTTGGTGCGGAGCTTGCGCTGTAGCCAATTTCATTAAGTGCCTGTACCGTAAAGGTGACTTCGGCATCGCGCGGTACGGTGATTCGCACAGGGCTACCGTTGCCATCGGCAACCTGACCAGTGGAAGATGTGACGCGGAATGCCATGACTGGCCATCCGCCATCGAAATCAGAAGGCGTGAAGGAAACCAGTGCATACCCATTGCGCGCCGCGGCAGTTACCTCGAACGGGGCGCCAGGGACACTGCCAGGGGTAACGGGTGCCGATGGTGCCGATACCGGCGACAAGCCGATAGCGTTGCGCGCTTGAACAGTGAATGTCGCCACCACGCCATCCGGGGAGTCGACCAGAATTGGGCTGCTGCTGCCAACTACTACATCGCCTGTGGACGCCGTAACGCGGTAATCAAGAACAGGGGATCCGCCATCAGAAACTGGCGCTACAAAACTCACCACAGCACCGCCGCTTGATGCATTGGCCGTGACGTTGCGCGGCGCGGTCGGTGCCGTTGGCGCTGGCGTCACGGTGTTGGATGCAGCCGATTCAGGACCGGTGCCGGCAGAGTTGATTGCTGCGACCGTCACTGTTGCAGCTACCCCGTTAGGGATGGACAAGCGGATCGGGCTGGCCTCTGCAGTTGCCGATTGGCCGCTTGATGCCGTTGCCCGATAGTTGGAGATTTCACCACCACCCGTATTGGTAGGGGCTGTGAAAGAAACATCGACGAATCCATTCCCGGCAGTTGCTGAGACACCGGTAGGGGCACCAGGCAGGGTTACTGTCGGAGCATCGCCAGGACCGGATCCTCCGCCCGATACACCGAGGATGGTAAATGGCTGCCCGGAAACCAATACCTTGCCGGATGCGCTGGTCGAGCTGACCACGACCGTATAGTCGCCGGACTCCAGCTGCGTGAGAGTAACATTGATAGTTGCTTCAACAGCATTGTATCCGACATCAACAGTTTCGCTTTTCGAAATTGCGCCATTGCCAGCCGCCACTAGATCAACCGAAATGGAATTGGACCTGGTGAAAGCGACACCGATCGTGATGTTCTGGCCATCTGGCGCACCTTGGCTGGCAATGCGCACCGTGGCTGCTGGCGGAGCTGCCGTCAAGGAAACGCTGTCGGTGATGCTGGTATTATTGCTGTACCTAACTTCAAGAAGTCCTGTGCCGGCTGTCACCGCCGGCATGTTGGCCATGAAACTACCGCCAGACGGATTCGAAACAACCGTGACCCATGATCCGCCACTAAATCGTGCCTGGATACTTGTCGGAACGGTTCCCGAATACGTACCCGAGAATTGAAATCCCTCGCTGTTGACCGTCGATCCAGCTGGTGGGCTGGTGATCTTAATGCCAGGTACAACTGCCGCAGAATTTTCATACCCGGCGTATGGATCGTTATAATGCTGCGTGACTTCGGGTCCGGAAAGAGCGCGTGACCATATAGCCTGGTCAACCAGAATGAGATCGGTCAGCGTGGCCGATGTGATGCCGTGCTGCGTACCATTTGTCGAGCCAGTCCACGCTGTGTTGTACACCACCAATTCCGGGTACGTGATTGACGACATCAGTACGCCATTCAGGTAGGCCGAAAGGGTATCTCCATCACGCACCAGATGCAGGTCGACGATGGTATTCATCGGGGCCCGGAAACTAGTCGTTGTATAGCCGGTCGAGCTGGGCACGTAGGGGCCACTGCCACCGCCTGCGCGCCAGTAAAAATAAACATAGCCCGATGGGTGCTCGAACATGCTCAGATTTACTTTTACACCGCCAGCGTCGGCATAAGCCGCAACGGTGCGAACGCCAGCAGCTGCCAATGTAACTACAGAAGGCGTCCTGTAGCGGTGGTAAATAGTGAAGGAGGCTTTGCCATCGGCACTGCCAAACCCCATAGGCCCGATCGACATCCCGCGATACGCCAAGGCCGCACTTTTCCCATTGCTGGTGTCGCGCCCGAGAATTCCTGGCGCGGCCGTCACAACTGGGAATGTGGCGCCAGAATCTTTCGTCAGCGTACGCGTTCCGATGTGCGGGGCACCGTCGCCCCCGGCGTAGGAATTGGCCGGGTTTCCTGCGAAATCATAAGCTGCCACCAGCCCCGTATTCAGGGCATAGGCAATATTTGATTTAAGGGTGAGCGGATAAGTCCGTTCGGTACGTGCGACTGCCATTACAGGGCCTCCCAATCAGCAGGGTTCGGTGGTGAAATTAATGCGTATGGGATAGGAACGCCCCACTCTCGGCTCTTCAAACTTCCGACAGGCACGCCGTCAGCGATATTCTTTTTCACTTTGTCATCCCACTGCTTGTGGAAATCAGCCACGATGCTCGCGGCCTGCTGGACTTCGGTCCATGCATATTGGCATTCCACATCAGGGAAATAATTCAAACGGATCGACGGCCACTGCGCGCGCAATTGTTCGGACGAATCTGGGGCGTTGAAGGTTCCGTCGGCGTTGTGAATCCAGTCTTCATTCCCCTGCAGCGGATATTTGGTATCCCGCCATTCGCCCCAATTAGCTGCCAGGCGCGGGTTCACCGCCGTGGTATGGTCGAGTGGGATATATGGGCCGCCACCGAATACGCGCTGCGCATCAGGTAGGGCGGAGGACATATAAGACCCGCGTGTCTGAGTAAACCACTGAATGGACCCCGCATCAAGAATCCTGATGATGGTCAGCAGCGCCTTTTGCGGGACCTCCCCCATATTCCACAAGCGTTTAAAAAACCCCGTTTGACGCATGAAGGCCAGGGTGCCGGCCATATAAAACGTCAGGCCGAAGGAGTCAGCAACCCACTTGCCGCTGGTACTGGAAAAGTGGATTGGGACGCCGAACCTCTTAAGTGCTTGGGTTTCCGTATCTTGCCGGTTTTCTATCCACATGGGGATATACCCCTGCTGATAGACGTTTTCAAGCTCCTTCAAAACGCGCGCTTCGATGCTGGTTCGTGTAATTCCCAGGTTCGGATGGTCAGATGCAAGCTTCCACATGCGCGCAGCCTGCAGGAGGCGCCACGCGTGCTGCCGGAATCCCAAGTATTTGCTGGCTGATGTGTTAAGGGATACTTCGGTCAGTGCGCACATCGTGCTGAGCATGTAACGATGCTTTGCCGAATAGGCATGCGCCGGGCTGTTGTAGTGCAGTGCGATGTCTGCCGGCGAGGTGTAGTCGTGCAGCCAATCAACTGCATACCCGCCCCATGGCATGCGGTAATTCGCATCGGTAAAAGCGCCGCCGTGTGGCCGCGAATTGCGGTTTGTCGGGCTCGCACCGACGGCGAACATGGGTACTGCAAAATCCACGCCTCCCGCCGTATAGCTGCGGTTCGAACCGTAGTATGCACGCCCGACACTCCACTTGCCCTGCACTGCTTCGTCGGCGGGGATGGTCTTGAAGTCACGGATATCGCCATCGATCCAGTGGCAGGAGTGGTTGAAATAGTTCAGCTTCCAGTGTTCGTGCAGCTCTTGGATCGATGCGTTCGATCTCAGGTGAACAAAGTCAGGAGCGCCGAGCGCGATCATCGTCGGTCCCGCCATACACCCACGGTCTGGACGAACTCCGCCCGGGCCGGTGATATGGTTGTGCCCGCCAAAATTTCCTGGCTCATAGCAAAGACCGATAAGCCGCGCAACACCATACGAAAGCGAGCCGAATTGCGATGCCGGCAATCCATGTACCGAGGCCCATTCTGGCGTTGATGCCTTGCTGTCGGTGCTGTTATTGGGGTTGATGTCAAACAGGTACGGGTCGAAGGATGGGTCTGCGCGAACAGCATCAACATTCAGCGCATTTGCATACTTGCCGTGGGCGAACCAGTGCTCGAGCGCATGAACGCCGATGCTGACCGAAAAGATCGAATACGCCGCGTAGGAGCCTGCATAGGCGGCCTTTTCCTTGTGCATCGAAGGCCGCAGATTGCGCGTGTCGAAACCTGGGAACCATTTCTTCGACTTGACGCTCATCTTCGGCGTGTTCGATTGCCAGAACAGCATTTGCGCGCAGTTCATGTGAAGGCGCATTGGCTTACTGATGGTCGGGAAATCCGACAAGTCATCCGAGTTGATCGGGAGATTATCCCGCGGCATATCCCACGTATGGAGAAGCACGCCGTCGGCCCTGTACAATTTTGCTTTGAACGGTGGCGCGTAAGTATTCGAGATTCCATAGCTGACAGCAGCGTCGAAAGTACGCGTACCCGTACGGTATCCGCTTTCTCGCGGGTAGTTCGGCCAGCTGCCATCAGCGCCCCCCGTTGGCTTCTGGCCTACCAGCACCTGGTGCAAGGAGCGTCCGGAGGAAGAATTGGCGCTTGCATTCATCGAAAAGAGGATTGCGCCAAACTCGATATCGCCGAACACCACTTTTTCAGTGGAATTCGTCACACGGACATCGCCCATGCCTGCCGCCACTTCTGCATCCGTGAACACCCAGTTTTCCAGGCGGTTGTTGAAGTGGATGCGGCCCGCTTCGCGAATATTGGATGGATCGCGCCAGTCTTCGATAACAACATACGAAGGCGCTTCCGAACTCAAGGCTGGCGGTGCATATCCAGTACCCGAAGGCAGAAATGGCGGTGGCTTGATCCGCAGATTCGGCGTTACCGCGATGCTGTTCGTGGTCGTCGGATTCGACGGCACCACGAAGTCGGCGTTCGACCCGACTAGGCCCAGCGTACCTTCGATCCAGTTGCTGTTGCCCTCGATGCGCAGCACCGCCACGCCAGCGGCCAGGTCGGCAGCCAGCGCAGTGGTGACACCGGATGTGAAGCCATACTTCGTAACGACGCCACCCTCAACGACAACCGTGCCGGTCAGAGCCGCGTCACGGAACTTTGTCCCATTGGCATAGGCGTTGGCTTGCGCCGTTCCTACAGGTGCGATCTTGCATATCACGCGCCGCGTATTGCCAAGCCCGTTTTTAAATGCATTCGACCAGGCGGTATTGCTGGTAGTGGCGGCGCTCAATACGGCCGCGAATTCTGGATTAACGCGCAGGGTCATGTTCTGAAATCTCGCTGGTGGTCGTGATGCGTTCGATCCGGCCCTTTCGGTCCCGAATAATAGTGGCGCGCAGTTTGCGATCGCCTTTCGTGATGTGCATGGTGTCCATGCGCCCCTTGCTGTCACGGGTAATTTCGGCTTGCATTGGCACTTCGCCGCCTACCTTGATGCTTTTTAATGGTTCTGGTGAGGAATGTGCATCTTGATCTGCTTCCAGGGGTGGCGCACGCATCGGCAGGGATGCGATCAGGCGCTGCGTGGCCGACGGCTCTAGTTGCGGTACTGGGGCGGCTGGCGATGGCTCCGGGGGTGGTGCTGGCGGAGCGGGTGCTGGCGCCGGTGCTGGTGGCGCCTGGCGCGCCTGCTGCGTGATGGCTGCCGTAAGCTGGCGCATCTGCTCGCCTTGCGCGCGCACGATGTCGGCTTGTGCGCGCAGCAGGGCGCGGGCTTCGGTATCAATGGCGGGCTGTGGCGTCGGCGCAGATGCGGCTGGCGGCGCCACCTCTGGCACTTCTTGCGCCGAAGGCGCGCGGTTGGCCAGCTTGTCTAGATCGGCCTGGCTCTTGACGCGGATCATGCGCCACCTTTCATGCACTTGAGCAGCGCCTGCAGGTTTTCCTTGTCCTCGCGCACCGAGCGCAGCGCCTGGTCGGCCGGAACCTCAACGGTTTCTGTCTTTCCGGTTTCCTCGACGAAGACTTCGTGCTGAACTTTCACGCGCTTGTAGAAGGCCAGGGGGATGTCGGCGCCGTCGTCGCGGTCGGCATCGGCGGTGCGGGATTCTTCAGCTTGGCGCGCGCCTTGCGCTCGCGGCGCAGGCGCTGTTTCTTCTGGAACTTGCGGGCGTTCGGGCACATTGGCGTTTTCCTTTTCAGCTTGCGGTGCGTATGGCTTCTTCGTGTCTCCGCTTTTTAGCCACGCCTTGAATCCCTCTGAGCTTGTTTCGCTGATGTTCTTGCCGCCCTTCCAGCCCGCTTCGTAATTCGCGGCATAGCCGGCGCTGGCTTCTTCCAGGCTGTCGAAGCCGAGAAGGATTTTATGCTCATCAAATCGTCCCGTTGCCGGGTCGATCTGATCGACGACGAAGACGCGATCACTGTCAGGATTGGGGCCAATGAACGCATCAACATGGTCGCCGTCCGCACCTTCCGTGCGGCGGATGTAGCCATAATGGTGGGCAAGCTGGTTCTCCCATGCAGTGCCGTCCGGTGCCACGCCCTTGCGCGTGCTACCGGCCGGGTTCTCGATGCTGATATCCAGGCCGTGTACCTTGACGCGGCCTACCTTGTAGTTGCCGGCTTCCTTCTGCGCCTGGCTCGGTTCTGGAAGATCGTTCGTCGGGCTGGTGGCTGCCTCGTTCGCAGCCTGCTCGATCAGTGCAGCGTCGGCGTCGGCGCTGCCAGTTGCGCGAACAGCACCAGCGTCACTAACTCCATCGACCGTTCCGACATCGGCTCGGCCTTCTCCAGGCTGTTGCGCATCAGCGCGATCTCCGACGATTTGACCCTGCCCAGCCAGATCAGCAATTTGATCGCTTGATCCTCGGGCAGCGCTATCGTCCTGCGCCAGAACTGCGTCGTTTGCATTCGTCACCTCGGCTTTCGGTTGAAGGATGAAGCCGCCATCAACGGGCAGCAGGTCGTGTGTTTCGGCGTAGCCGCCCTCGGCCATACGGCGCTTGGCTGCGAACTCGGATTTGAATGGACTGCCCGACGGCGCCGTGATGACGTCGTTCAGGACTGGAATGCCATCAGCCGGTGCCAGTTGATCGGTCAGCGTCGGGATCGGGCCGGCGGCTGCTGGCGCGATGCGCGCGCCGTTCGGCACCGACTTGCCCATGTCTCGCTCGCGCTGCGCCAGAAGTTCGCCGGCAGTCTCTTGGTCACGCGCCTCTTGGCCGGTGCGCACCTGATCGCCGTAGGTTTCGCGCGCGGCGCCTCCTTCGCTGTCGACGCGGATCGCGCCGCCCGGCGCTTCCCGGTCCGGGCCCGGCAGCATGCCCTCTTCGCCCTTCTGCAGGGCGCCATATTTTGCCTGTGTGTCGAGCGTCAACCACTTCGAAGGGATGACCGTGTAGTCGGTGCCCTTGGGGTGCGGCACGATCATCAAGTTCATGCCCTTGGCGCCTGGCGCTGCGATCAACGACTGGGCGTATGCTAGTGGCACGCCTTCGTGGCGCGCCCCCCATGCGGCCAGGTTTTGTGCCTCAGCTTCCTCGTTCGGGACGAACTTCTGTTCGGGTTCCGGCTCGGGCTGGATGCGCTTCCCGGTTTCCGGGTCGCGGCCCATGATCTCGCGCTCGCGGCGGGTGCGCTCTTCGCCTTCAGGGAATTGCGTCAGGTAGGCTTGCAGATCCTGCTTGTGCCCGACGGAGCCGTCAGGGAACGAGATCAGCGGTTGCGGGTCGTACTCGAGCTGCAACACCTGCTGTTCGATCGAGGTGTTCGCCGCGCGCGTGAGCGGGCCTGATTCTGGAACCTTCTGACTGCGGATGATCGAAGCCGATCCGCCCATGCCGCCGCCCAGCACGCCGACCCCCACGGAATCGACGTAATCGCGGATGGCGTCAGCGGTATTCAATTCCTGGCCGGCGCCATAGCGCTCGATGCCGGTCTGGATGCCCTCGGTTACGCCTTCGCGCGTGGCAGCCAATGGAATCTCACGCAGACCAGCTTTGACGATACCTTCGCCGCCGCGGCGCGCGCCGGTCATCACGCGACCCAGCATCAGTGCATCCATTGCGGTATCGACGCCGGCAGCGGCCACGGCCGAGCCGACCACGCGCGCCTTGTCCTGGCCGTCGAGTTCACGCCCTTCGGCTTTGGCCACGTGCAGCGCTTCAGGGTAGATCGATCCAGCTTCCTGGCTTAGGTTCGACCCGAACAGCGCCGTGGCTGCGCCGGCCTTGGCCCCACGCGACGCCACCTTCTGCGCTACCTGGCGCGCGGCCAGCGATTCGGCGCCACGCGCAACCACGCCGGCAATGCCGCGCTTGGCCAGTTGCGAGCCGATGAAGCCGCCCAGACCGCCGGTGGCCACGGCCTGCAGCGCCTGGCCGGCCACGTAGCCGGAATTATTCGCCAGCCAGTCGCCAGCCGACGCATCCCCGTCGAGTACATTCGACAGCGAATCGGCATCCTTGGTGATAACCTGGATTTTGTCGCTGTTGTTCTGGTAGACGCCGAGGCCGTATTCCTTCAGGCCTTCTATCCCAGCCACGTCGCCGGCCAGCGCCAGCGTTCCGCCAAGCGTTTGCGGCACCTGCAACATGGCCTTTTCAAAGCCACGTGAAAAATTACCCTGTTCTTGCACGGGCTCTTCCTGCTGCGCGGTTTCCAGCGTACGGAATCGGATGCCTTGCTTGGCCAGGTCGGAGAAATTCGGCATATAGTTTATCGCTGGAAATGTACCCAAGCGATGCTAGTTCCTGTGTTGAATTTTGGCAACCGGTTTATTACTTCGGCGCCCGCTCGTAGGCAGAAATGATGCGCTTTTCGTTCGATTGATCGCGGCGGCGCGCCGCGTCACCAAAGCGCGCATTCCATTCGGTATAGGCTGGGTTCACCACATAATCGTTTCCCACCCATATTTTTTGCTTGGGTGCTGAAGGAATAGCGCCAACGCTGCGCACAGTTTGCTGGAATGGGTTGGTCACGGTGCTGGTGGGCGGCTTGTATCCCATCGCGCCCAGGGCTGCATCGTCCAGCCCGATCTCCCTGGCCAGCGCCCACTTCGCGGCGTACTGAGGCGAATCGGGCTTCAGGCCGCTGAATTCCTCGCGCACAGCTGCTTCGACCTGGGCGTTTTCTTTGACAGCACCAAACGAACTTTCGAGCTGCGCGCGGTAGCTGGCGATCTGCTGCGGCGTGGCGCTCGGGTTGTTTTCCTGGAACGTCTTGATGCTGTCGGCGACAATCTTGCCAGTCAGCTCGTCGGCGCTCTTGCCGCTGGTCTTGCCCTTGCCGATGCCGGCAAACGCTTTCTTTTCCTCGGTGCTGAGTTTGACGCCAGTGGCGGTTTCGATCTCGGCGATCTGACCGGCCAGGGTCTGCTTCTTGAACTGCTGGCGTTCCAGCGTCAATCGTTGTTGCTTGATGCCCAGCTGTGCCGCCTGCTGCGCGCGCGTGGCCTGGTTGTTGGCCGCTGCTTCGGCTTCGGCCACCCGATTGTGGCGCCCGGTCTCGGCGATCTGCTGGCCGGTCTGGTAGGTCTGGGTATCCTGCTGCTGGGCGGCCATGCGGGTCTTCATGTCGGTCAGCAGCAGGGAGGCGCCGCGCACGCTGTCCACGACTGGTTTCCCGTCCTTGCCTACCACCCGCGAATCGACGATTTCGCGTCCGGCCGCGTCCTTGGTAATGAAGTGCTCGATCATCGTGTTCGGGCTGACGTTCCAGCGCCCGCCCTTGGCGTTGAACACGTCGGCAGCCTGCTGGCCCACAGTTCCGGACAGCTTGCCGCCGGCCTTCTTGATGTCGTCGACGGATGGCGCCGCAGCCTGGATCGCGCCCAGGATCTGGTCGGTGCCTTCGTCGAGCGCCGTCTGCGCGAACTTCTCGTATTCGCGTGCTTTATCGAGCTGGCCGGCGCTGCGCAGCACTGCTGCGGCACGCTTGTCCTTGGCCGATTGCGAGTTCACCCCGACCAGCGCCTGCTCGGCGCCGGTGCGATCGGCGAATACCTGGCCGTTGGCCTTGTAGCCTACGGCCGGTTGATGCGTCGGATCGCCGCCGCTCATGCTGCTGATGTCGTAGCTTGGCACATCTTCGACGGCCTGATCGGCTTGCGATGCGGCCAAGTCAGCTTCCAGCTTATCGGCCTTGTCCATCTTGGCTTGGCGGCGCTCATAATCCGCATCATCGCGGTCGGCGAGCCGCTTATCTCGTTCGTTGCGTTGGAATTGCGCCCGCCCTTGGGCATAGCCGGACATGCCAACACCGATACCTGCGATCAGGGATGCAAGGGATTTCAGGCTCATTTTTTTGTGTCCTTGTTCGGTTTTTTGATCTGGTCCACTTTCTTGTCGAGCGCACGCACAGCGGACATCACGATGCCCACTTCGCTGATGAGGTCGACCATCTTGCCTCCCGGCGCCACCTTGTCGCCGAAGTTCTTATGCACGTCCTGCGCCATCGGCCCGATATGCTTTTGCCCGCCGTCGGCGGCCGGCGAATCACTCTTGTAGCGCCAGCTTTCCACCGGCGTTTTGCGGATTCCTTCCAGCGCGGCATCGTCGCTCACCGGTGCGCGGTCTTCCTTCATGTTCTTGTCGGATAAGGTCAAGCCCATGGCGCCGAGGCCACTACCGAGAGAACCTGCAGCGCCGAGAATTTCACCCAGGCCCCCGCTGTTTTGCGCTTTTATTTGGTATTGCTGGTTCAGGATAGACGCCGCCGAATTGTTGCCGTTCATGGAGCCGCTGAAGCCCTGGCCCATGGTGCCGGCGGTAGCGTTAGCTGCGCCGATGGCCGAGCCAACTGCGCCAGCCGCCTGACCGCCCGCCGCCGAGGCGACACCGAACGTCTGTGCGGCTGTGCCTGGCATGCCGCGCGCGGCCGATGCGGCGTCCTTGCGCAGCATGATGCCCATCTGCTCACGCTGGTTGCGCGCCTGATTCATAGCTGAAGCCTGAGCCAGCGCGCCGGTAGTAGCCGATTCCTCGCCAACGGCCAGCGCGCGGCCATCGGCAGGGTTGACGCCCATGCGTGCCAGGTTGCGTTGCTGTGCGTCACGCGCTTGCGCCAGTGAAGCCTGGACATCATTGGCAGCGTCGCCGGCAGCCTTGTCCATGTTGGACTGGCTGTCATACTGCATGGCCTCGTTGTTGACGCGATCCTCTATAGGCACGCCGGTCGTCTGGTAGCGGTCCCACAGCGCGCGTGCCTGCTCGTCGTTGAATTGCGATGTGGCGATCTGCTGATTCGCCAGCTTGGTCGTCAAGGCATCGAGCGCGGCCTGGCGCGGCGCCTGTTTGGCGTCGTTCTCGCGGTAGTACTGGATCATTTCACGCGACAGCGCAACGTTATCCTTGGCTGCCTGACCGATGGCCGGGTCCGGTTTGGGCGACGATGAGCACACAGTTACCTCCTGAGAATCTTGGTGAATTGGTTTGCCACGTGCCGGTAACCCATGTAGGGGAACAGCCTGGCCATTTTGTTGCTGGTCTTCGTGTTGGCGCTGACCTCGACCACTTCATCCAACTGGGCCAGCGCCCGCTCGACGTAGCGCACAAATTCGATCGCATTGCGTCCGCGGCGCGCGGCTGGCGCCAGGTAGAACGTGTCCTCTTCGGCCATCAGGTGGCCTGTGTGCAGACTGCGGTTGACGTACATGCGCAGATTGCCAACCAATGCACCGGCAGCGTCTCGGGCTGTGAACTGCAGCAGGCACCCCATCCTCTCGCGCTCTGCCATGTAGCCGTAGTCTGGCGCCATCGCCATGCCTTCCAGGTGGAGCTCGGTCTCGGCGAAGTGCGCCGCGTGCAGTGGCTCGAGCTCGGCGATGATGTCGCGGAACGATTCGGCGGCAAAGATCAACCCAGCGTAGTTGCACGACGCGAACCGGGCCGGGTCAATGCACCGGTCCTCACGGTCTACGGCGGCGCAGATGATGGCGGCCGCCATCTCGGGCGTCAGCACCGAGCCCATGTGCGCACCCAGCGCGTCGCGCAGCCCCTCCAGTGTCATCCGCATCCCATCCCCTTTTCCGTTGTGCAAGATTATAGGCGGGAATGCAGTGCTTGAATGCACTCAGGAAACGACAGCAGGCGAATAATTCACGCCGGTGAGGGTCGATGCCAAGGTGGCCGGGTCGTAGCGCCAGGCATCAGCGATGCCGAGCGAAGCGGCCACGGCTTCCGAGCAGAACCATTTGTCGTGGCTGTCCGGAATGCAGGCGATGATGAATTGCAAATTCCCGATCACGTCGTATTTTTTGCCGACGTGCTGCTCGAACCATGCGCGCGCACGCGACTCTAGTTCGGCCGGCAGGTCGATGAAGTCCCAGCGCGCGGCATCGAAGGCGATCATCTTGAAGCGCACGCCGCCGTCTTCTAGCGAGGAAGATGCAGCCACGCCGTCGGAGAACACCAGTTCGCAATGCGAGTAGGGCGAGCGCGTCCACCAGCGCACCAAGCGGTTGTAGATGCCCTTGATGCCGGGCCGGGTTCCCTTGTACAGCGCGATGCGAAAAGCCATGTGTTTCTCCTGCAGTTAAAGGCCGAGCACGCCGCGCAGCCAGGTTATGAATTCGTTCCACGACGCCACGGTCGCGTCGAGTTCTTCGTGCGTAGCGGCCTCGCGCATGCTGCTCTGGTGCGCGAACCGAACATTGCGCATCTGCAGCGCAGCCCAGCGGAAGGCGTCGGCGCGCTCGATGATCTGCTGCGCCGCCCATGCCTCGGACTGCACTTGCCCGGTCGGGTTGTTGAGCGCGTGGCCGGTGATGTAGTCGGACGCGATAATCGGCTTCGGATCGGCTGCCAGGAAAGCAATTGCCGCTTCTTCAGCGCTGGTGTATTCGGCGGTACGGTTGCCGATTGCGGTTTCGTAGACCGCATCGACGTCGAGATAGGTTTGCGCGACACAAGAGGCGACACGCTCGGCCAGTGGAAGCGTTTCGCGCCATTCTGGTGCGCCATCATTCCAGTGCAAAACACAGGTTGGCCGCGGCTGAGCCGACCACAGAATGGGTTCTTCCAGCAGGTGATACGTCAGGCCATCGTTTGGGAAATTCGGCCCATCATGCGGCACGGTGAAACGGCGCTGCATCCGAACTGCGCCATTAGAATCAACACCGGCAAAATAATCGTAGGCCATCAAATAGTCCCGAATTGGAATACAAACACGTCAGAGTAGTTCAATGTTCTACCGTCAATCCCAGTGATAACCGCACTTACCTGAAAACTAATTGTTGTATTAGATGCAGGGCCAACAGCAATACCAAAACTTTTATCAGGATTTGGATCAATATAACTTGGGGTCGATGGAGGTCCGCCAATTAACCTTGAATAAGTCCAAACGACTTTAAAAGGCCCATTACTTCCAGTGATTGATAAATCTACCGAGTTTCCTAGTATTTGGTTATTTGGCCCGGCGACATAACCACCTCCTACCACAGTAAAAGAGAAAGTGTCGTAGACCGGCTGTGAAATGCGCGTACCATTCAGCGTCACGCCATTGAATTCGAAGGTGTCAGTCGATGGCCGAATGCGCAGGTATTTCCCGCTGGCCGAGCGCATGCTGAGGTACGGGTTACCTGCCGCATCCGTGCCCAGGCGCAGGCCATTGCCTACGTCGTAATCAGGCTGGCCGGACCACAGTGCCCCACCAGTGCCAAGCTCTACCGAACCGAAGAACCCTGACAGCGCAGCAAGATACGGAATGAAAACCCGGTTTTTCGCGTTGGCCGTGGTAACGATGTCATCCGACCATGCCGTGTCTTTGGCGCCAAGCTCGACCTTGACGTTTGCAATAATGATGGTGCCAGAGGATGCTGGACCGGCGGCGAGGCGAAGTCGGGCAAGTGGAGCATCTGCGTTATTCGGCGCAGTCTCCGTGAATTTGTAATGTCTCATCGTGGCATCGATTGTCGGCCCGATGCCATTGCTGTCAAACCCGGGGCCAGCATAGACATCGGCATTGAGTTGCCGCGTACCGTTGATGCAGTACGCATCAAAGCTGACGGTATAGACCGCGCCCGCCGGAATTCCCATCGGCGGACTGTCAACGCCGATGTATGGGTCAGCCCCGGGCGATAGTGCAAAATACTGTCCATCCCCAAATCGTGGATCGCCATTTCGATTGCGCGATGCCGGACCTGTTGTAAAAGGCCAGCCCATGCAGTTCGGCACCAGGTTCGGATTTGATGCTGTCTGCTGGGCTAGGGTCTTCGATGCGTCCAGCACCACAGTGCCGTCTTCCATAATGACCTTCAGCGCCTGCGCGATCAGGTTCGTGACCTTGACCTGGTTGCCGACGATGGAGAACGGCGCGACGGCACCAGCATCGGTCAGGAACTGGATGGCCTGTGCCAGGAAGATCAGCGAACTAGTGCCGGGCCCGGCCACCGGCGAATTGGCAGAAAGCGAGATACCGGCGATCACTGGCGGCTGGCCGTTGACCGGATTGGTCTGAACCTTCAGTGAGTATTGCGCGCTCAGCCCTTCGACCAGATCGGCCACCGCTTCCAGTCTCTGCTCGATCTCGGCGCTGCCGCCGCCGTCGATCTCTGCCGCCACCTGCTCGATGCGAAGCGCCACAGCGCGCAGGCCGTCGGCATAGGCTGAATCGAATTCGCGCACGCCAGCGGCGGTGCCTTCAAGCGAGGCGGTCAATTCCGTCAAGCGCGAGGCCATTGAAAGGCTGTCGGTTTGGATGCGTCGCTCGACGCTCTGGATGTCAGCTTGCCGATCGCGCGCGAGGTCAGTTAGCGCAAGGCTCAATTGCGTCCGAATCTCGTCCGGGAACCCTTCCAAGGTTTGAAGCGCGCCGACCTTAGCGGTCAACTCGCGGTAGGCCTTTGACTTGCGAATCAGGGTGTCGACTTGTGCGGCAGCGGACTGGTCGCCCGCCGCTTGGAAACCCCCTGTTTCATATCCTGCTGGCCCATCAACAAAGGAGGCGATGCCGGCCGTGTTCAGATCGCGGAAGGTGACAGCGCGGTCCCAGCTCGAGCCACGCTGGCCCAGCAGCACTTCGACGATCTCCTTCAGGCGCGCGAGGAATTCGACAGACAATTCCGGCGCCGGCAGGGCTGGGGTGCGCCCGCGCGCCGGCGGCAGATTCTCGTTCGGTAGGGTGGTCAAGTCGCCCATTACAGCACCGCCTTCAGTTCTTCGGTGGAGGTGGCCAGCGCCACGCCGTTGACGATGACGGCCGCTTCGATCTCGATTTGCCAGGTGGTAAAGCGACCTGGCGGCAGGCGCACAGGCTTTCCGCTCGAGACCTGCGCGGTATGGCGCAACACGCCATCGGCGAACACGCGCACCGTCACCGCCTTGGCGGCGCCGGCATCGGCAAACGACGAATCGACGTGCAGCCACAGCATGGCTTGCGGCTGGTTCAGGCGAAACACCTTGCTGCGCCACAGGCTGGTGCGGCGCGCGCCGTCGGCGGGCAGCATGTCGCGCACCTGGATGCCGTCGAGCACGTAGATGCCGCTGTCGTCGGCGAACACGCCGTCGGCAGCCTGCGCCAGTTCGGAGATCGTGCGGCTGGTGTAGTCGAACACCAGGCAGCCGCGCACGCCATCGGTGCGCTTGTAGAAGGCGAAGTAGCGGCCATCGAAGCCGGCGCCCACCATCGTGGCCGGGTTGTAGGCGGCCCATGCCGCGCGGTCGATGATCCCGCTCGTCACGACCACTACCTGGCCGTTCTCGTATAGCGCCAAGCCGTCCGGGCTGGCGTAGAAAACAGCGTTCGAGATCGTCACCATGGAGCGCGCCGACACGCACGGCACCAGGTTCGGCAGCTTCTGCTCGGTCAGGCTGGCCGAGTCCGAGCCGGATACCAGGTAGGGGAATTTCGACGTACCGACGAAGGCGCTTTGCCCCATCGACACCACGCCCATGATCTTGTGCGGCAGCGGTTTGTCGTACTTGGCCGGCCATGCATAGGGCGCGTAGGGCTCGCAGGCGTGCAGGGTATTGCCGATGTAGCCCAGCATGATCCCGTTCGACATGCCTACCAGCCCCTTGAGATCGGCCAGAGGCTCAATCCAGCCGAAGGTGGCGCACACGTCGTTCAGTTCCTTGTCGAGTTTCTTGTCCTCGATGACGGTTTGCGCGACTGGGTATTCGCCTTGCAGGCGGTAGGCGCCGGTCGTGGCGCCGGTGGCCGAGCGGTACAGTCGGCGCTTGGTGATGAATCGCCCGGCCGGCGCCGAGCTGCCGGTGACTGTTGCATAATCGTTCTGGTCGAGCGTCACCAGCGCCGACACAGGAGACGGCCGCGATTCCTCGCCGCGGTCGGTGACGAAGGTTTCGATGTAGGCGCGCGTTACCTCGTTCAGGTCGATGCCATCTGGGATTGCCGACGAAGCAATGGAAGCAAAAGCGCTGCGCGCGCTGTTGATGAGGCTGACCTGGAAGGTCTGATAATCGCTTTCCATGCGCTGCACCTCGGCCTCGATGCTGGTGCGCAGTGCGACTAGGCGATCGCGCATCTTGACGCCGTTGGCCGCCGCGTCGGGCGAATAGTTGGTGCCTGGATCGCGGTAGATGCCTAGGTCCACCTTCAGCGCCTGCGCGATTTCTTTTGCGCGTGCGGTGGCGGTGGCCAGCGACATGGCGCGGCCCGATGCGGTGCCGCTTGGCAGGATGTAGCTGAACTGCTCGGCCAGCCACGTCACCATGTCGTTTTCGTTCAGGGCCGGCTCGCCGGACGAACTGGTGCCGATGAACTGGCGAACGAACCCTTCGACGACAGGGACGGTGGAAGTGGGGGTAATCTGCTGGGCCATGCCTGCCTTATGAAACGTAGTTGCGGCCGCCAGGATTCGGCGAGACGGAGACCGGCAGACCGGCGTTCGTGTTGCTGAAGTCGTAAAGGGCGCTGAAGATTGATGTCACCGCGCGGTTCACCGCCGCCGTCACCTGTGCTTGAACTGTCACTGGGTTGGTATAGGACGCATCGGCGGCATCGCTGCCATTGTTCGCCAGTGCGACGAATTCCTTCATCATTGCGTCGATCTTAGCCGCCGTGGCGTCGCGCGCAGCGTCGCGGGCGCGCAGCCCGGCGTCGAGCGTGGAGCGCGTCGCGGTGATCTGCGTTTCGGTCATCAGCTGTTTAGTCGGGTCGTCCGTACGCTTGATCGCTGCCAGGTTCGCGTTCAGGGTGTCGTCGAACGCCGCCGTGGCGCCGCGCGCCGCGATCTGCACAATGCCGACCACCGCGCCGTTGAACGTGTCCAGCCGAAATTTCAAGCGGTCATCCATTATCAGGCGGTGGTAGGGGTTGGTCGGCACGAAGTTCCCATTCACCAGCGCGCCCGCCGCGTGGAACTCGAAGACCCTGCCGCCCACCACCGGCCAGAAATTCGGCGTCGGCAATGATCCGATCGTTGCGTCGGAAACGCCAATATAGGGCCGCAACAGGCTGGCCTGGATGACGCGCACATATTCCGCCTGCTTTTGCTGGCGCGCCATTTCCGCTTCCTGCGGTCCGTACTGGGCCACGCGGTTGACGACGATGGCCGGCGCTGCGGCTGGCTGCGGCACGCCCAGCTGGCGCACCTCGCCGTTGATGTCGATCACCTTCGGCACGCCGTCGCCGGTGTAATAGGTGCGCTCGGTGGCCTCGTTCGGAATCGTACCGCGCACGTAGTTGACCTCGGCCGCATTCGTGATGAAGGCACCGTTCGTGTCGAACCGGTACAAGGTCTTGCCGGCGGTCTTGGTGGCCGTCAGCGCAGCGGCCGAGAACGGGCGGAAGTCGGCGAAGCGCAGGTTCATGTCGCGCACCAGCGTGGCCTGACTCTCGGGAATCGTCGTTGGGTTGGCTGATGGCGCCATGCCTCCGAAATTGCGCAAAACAAGCGAGGCCATTAGGCAGCCCCTTGCGCTTTGGCTTCGCTTTCGTCCTTGGTGCCCAGCAGGGCCAGGAACTCGGCCCGGTGCGCGATGGCGTCGGCATTGTTCTGCAGCTCGCCTTCCTTCAGGTAGGCGCGATAGAGCACGTAATGCACTAGTGCCGTCTTGTAGATATCGTCGAGGATGATGGGCGTGGATTCGGCGCCCAAGTCGGGCGGGATCGCGCAGAAGGTGACGTCAACCTGGCCGCGCCCGGTCAACGGCTGCGGCGGCGACACATAGAAGGCTTTAGGCTCGCGCAGGTCGAACGCATACTCGAGCACCACTGGGTTTGATACATCGCTGTGCCAGTTCGGATTTTCGCGGTCCAGCGTCTCGATCGCCATGGCGCGCGGCGCGCGGCCCGGCGTTTGACCATCCTGCCCCATGTTGCGCACCAGGCGGATGAAGGCGGCGCCGGCTGCCGGCAGAAGCTGGCGCGTGCCGGCGACTAGCACCAGGGTCTGGTTCAACACGTAGGCGTCAGGCTTGACGATGCAGGCGTCGCGCTGGCCATCGTTCACGTATGCGAAGAGTTCGGCGCGCGGCCAGGTGACCGCCGCAGGGTCCTGCAGCGTTGAGACGGCTTCGTCAATGATCTGTGCGGCGGTGATGGTGCCCATGCGCTTCCTCGTGGGGTTGTTCGGGTTGCCCGGGCAGCTTGGCTGGACTAGGGCCGGCCGCCCGGGTCATCGACGTTTTAATGGCTGGGGCACTAATCGCTTATCCCCTGGCTTTCGCCGGCGCTGCACAATGCGCCACCGCCCCATGATCTTTCAGCAGAAATGCGCGCGCACGCGCAGCGGTGCGTTCCCGTATTTAGTCGCCAGGTCGGTGAGGACCTGATCGATATCCATTTGGAAGGCGGTGCGCATATCGATGGCGCCGGCCATATCCGAATAGGGCTTGTTCGATTCGCGCATCAACTCGGCCTTTGCGCCTTTGGCGATGATGCGCGCGTACTTCGCAAACAGCACGTCGTCGATGCCGGTCGCTGTATTCGCCGGCGCCAGTGCGACATCGATCACGATCTCTTGGCCGTCGGCCGGCTCGGGGTAGATGATGAAGCTGCGCAGGCCTTGCGGCACAATGCCGCGCGCGCCCGGGTGGCGCTGGTCGGCCAGTAGGATCGGGTAGCATTCGCCGTCCAGTTTGACCTCCATGACGCGCACCAGCTCGGCGTCGAGCGGGATCGGGTAGGCGTATTCAGCCTGGCCCTTGATGGTGACGACTGGGTCGAGCTTCTGGCGCCATGCGCGCGTGCGCTCGCAGAACACCTGCGCGGCAATACGCGATGCCTCGGCGATTGCCGTCAGGCTGGCGCCGGTGATGCCCTTCAGGTAGGCGTCGTGAATCTCGATCCAGGTCTTCATCGTGGTGGCCTTGGCTTAGTCGGCGGCGCGGGTGGCTTCGACGATCTTGCCGATCAGTGTGGCGTCTGACCACTTGTGGTGCGCCTTGATGTCGAAGTTGTCCTTCGCAAAGGCGACCAGGGACTCGCGGTCCATAGCGGTCAGGTCAATTTTTTCGCCGGCGTCGTTGGTGATGATGACGGGTTCCGTCGGCGCTTTGTCGACGGGCGCCGCGGCGCGGTCAGCGGCCATGGTCTGCGTGACTTCGGCCTTCGGCTTGGCTGGCAGCTCGACGTGCGGGTCGACCAGCTGGAAGCCTTCCTTGATGGCGAGGAAGCGGTGAATTGCGGCAGCGTCGTCGAACGGCAAGGCGCAGGTATGGATCGATTCAGGGTCGGCAGCGTTTTCGGGCGCGAAGTGGTAGGTCTTGCCGTACAGCGGGATCTTGCTGCCGCCGGCGCGGCGAATCAGACTCTGGATCAGGACGGATGCGGTTGGGGTGCTCATGCTGGTCTCCGTGGTGTTAATGCCGGCAGCTTATCGGCTGCCGGCGGGTTACGGCGCGTTCTGCGCCAGGGTGCTTAGCCTGCCGCGAAGACGACGACCGCCACCTTCTTGCCGACGCCGGCGAAGGTGGCCGGGCCCGCCACAACCTTGATGCCCAGCTGGCGCGATTCCGCCGACACGCTCGACAGGTACGGGCTGGCGCTGGTGGCGCGCGAGTGGCCGCCGGTTTGCGCCGCTGTCGACGCTGCGATCCAGGTGCTGGTTGCAGCTGCGTCGATGTCGGTTCCGGCCGCGTTCAGGATGCCGACGGTCAGCGTGATGGTCGGCGTGCCGTTGGTGTCGAGGTCATCGGTGATGAGCAGCGCGTCGACCGGCTTAACGCCAGCTTCCAGGGTGCCCATCTGGATGATGTCGCCAGCGGCCAGCGCGGCGCCAGTGACGTACTCGTACAGCAGACCGGCCACCAGTGCCGAGTTCAGCGACTGAACTGGAGCTTGACCCAGTGCCGCCTTCGATTTGTAAATTGCCATGTGAATCTCCTTGAGTTCAGGGAAGCGGAACGGGCGAGCCAGGCGGCCCGCCCATCAGCGATCAGGTCGGATCGGCGACAGCGGTGTCCAGGGCGATGACGCCCGAGTCGCGCGAGACGCCATCGATCACGAAGGCGGTCTTCTTGATGCCGAAGATGGCCGAGGTGGTGATGACGACCTGGTTGCCGCGGTCTTCCATTTCTTCGTGCCAGTCGAAGCGCAGGCCAGTGCCGGCGGAACCGAATGCCACGACAGCAGCCTGGCGGCCCAGGAACAGCGCGCGAGCCGATTGCACGTTTGCACCAGCGCCGTAGTCGTTCGACAGGATCACCGCCTTGTGCTTGTGCAGGATCACGTCGTTGTACTTGCCGGCGTTGCCCTTGAAGATCGGGTTGTTGCGGCCCTCGGCGGCGGCAGCTGCCTTCTGGATGTCTATCCACTGGCCGGTCGCGGTGTTGGTGCGCAGATCGTATTCCTGGTACGGGTGCATCACCACGACGAAGTGCTCTTCGCCTTCGATCATGCAGGCCTTGATGGCCGGCACGCCGCCAGTGCCGCCGCCCATGGTCTGGGCACGGGTCTGGGCACGGTCGATCAGCTTCAGGTCGAACTTGTCGGCAGCGGTCAGCGTGGCCTTCGAAGTCGCGGCGCCGCCATGCATCAGGTGCATGTTGTCCGGCGCGACCAGGGCGTTGCCTGCGAAGCCGGCGTAGTCGGTCGAGAAGGTGTAATCGCTGTTGGTGCCGCGGCGACCCGACAGGTACATGAAGAAGAGCTCGTCGAACAGGCGCGCCCACCATTCGGTCTGACGCTCGCGTGCGATGCGGCGCATGTCGTGCAGGGTGCGCTTGCGGCTCATCTTGCCGCCGGTGTTGACGCCACCACGCATCTGGTCGATGGTGATCTTGTCGGTGTAGTACTTCAGGTCTTCTTCTTTGCCGCGCAGCAGGTTGTCGCCTTCGACCGGCTGCATCTTCAGCGCCATCACCAGGTCATAGCTGATGGTATCGCCGGCATCGTTCTGCAGTTCGAGCAGGGTCTGGATGGGGGTTTGCGCGTTCGCGCCCACGCCCATCATCTTCTTGTTGAAGTAGGACTCGCGGCCCACGTCGACGGCCAGGAATGCGCCGAATTTTTTCACAGCAAGGGGCGAGTTAACACCCACGATAGTTTGCGCCATGGCAATCTCTCTCTCAAAAGTTAAATGAAAGAGCACTGCTGCGCTCAAACTACGGTGGGCTTTCGCCCGGTGCTGCTCTCGCCTCAAGCGGCCTTTGCTGGCTCGGAGCGGGGATGCTTACGCCGCTCCGGTCCGGTGTACTCGACCTTTGCGCCAGCGTGTTCGATTCGAAGCCGGGCAAGCTGCCCCGACTTCTGCTCGAGCGTCACGGTCGTCCCGTCGATCGTCAGCGTGCCGCCGACTTTCAAATCCATGAACAACCGCTGTGTTTTTCCTGCCATCACTCTGCCTCGAATCGTGCACGTTGCGCTGCCGACATACCAGCAATTGCTTTCTCGAATTCGGCGCCGCTCATCCTGGAAAGGTGATCGAATTCGCCTTCATCGCCACTTGCAGCCGGTGCTGCAGCCGGAAGTCCGCTAAGTGTAGGCGGAATATTGTTCAGATTGGGGGTTCTGGCGGTCTTTTGGGCAACTTTTTTTTCATCGGCAACAGTTTTCGGCTGTTTTTGCGATGCTGGCGCCGGTTGCGCGGCAATTCCGTACTCGACCATCACCTTTTTGTGGGCTTCGGCCATGAACCACTCGCCGGACTTGTCGGCGTTCTTCAGGTTGCCGGCCAGGTGCTTGACCCAGGCGTCGAGCGACTCGGCCTTCTCGGTGTCGGTGAAGTAGTTGATGCCGCTGTCCTGCGCCGCCTTGACCTGGAAGTTGTGCACTTCGGTGCCCCATTGGGCTTCGCTGGCTTTCTGGTCGCGCAGCGTGTCGCGGTCGCGCAGGTATTGGGCCTGCTTCGCGGCATAGTCTTCGGGCGACAGGTCGCCGTCCATCAGCGACTTCAGGCTGGTGGCGTTGGCGGTGTCGAGGTCCTTGAGCTTGGCATCGTACTTTTCGGCCAGGTATGACAGGTCCAGCGCCGGAACGTCGACAGCAGCCGGTGCGGCCGGTGCTGGCGTGTCGGCTTCGGCAGCAGGTGGCACTTCCGGCGCGGCAGCAGCCGCATCGGGGTCGTCCTCGTCCTGCCCCTGATCGTCGCCCGCTTCGTCATCGTCATCCTCTTCGGACTCCTCGGACTTCGCTGGGTCGGCGTCGGCGTCGCCCTTCTCTACTGGCGCGCCAGGCAGTTCGACGGCCTTGCCGGCGTCGAGGATGGACTGGATCACGGCGTCATGGTCGGCGTCGTCACCCATCATGCCGCGCAGTTCCTCGGCCGAGTTCAGGGCATACGCATCGCGCAGTTCTTGGGTTGCTTCTTGGGACAATGCCATGGGGTTCTCCTGGTTATGGCGGTCAGCGGATGCCGTCGGCGCCGGTCATGGTTTCGATGCCGCTCATGGCGCCATCGGCTTGCTGCAGTTCGGGTAGTGCTTCGGGGGCAGCATCGGCTGGCATATCCATGCCGGCCGGCGCGCCGCCGATGAACACGCCATCCTTCGGCTGCGGGGTCATTTCCGGCAGTTCACCGGTCTGTTGCGGGATATTCGGGTCTTGCCCGCCCTTATCCTGGTAGCCGGCGCCGGCCAGGATCGCGTCAGCCGTCGGCGTGACGCCCGGGATGGTAGATACGATCTGCGCAGCCTGCAGCGCCTGGTAGGCGGCGCGCACGCCCTTCTCGACCGCATCGGCCACGGCGCGCTCGGTGTCGGCAGCGGTCAGTTGTGCCTTCGCCAGCAGCGCCTGCGCTTCGTTCTGTGCCTTGGACACGTCGGCGCGCAGCTTGTCGATGCTCAGCTGCTCCAGCTCGGCGGCCTTCTGCTGCTGCACCGCCATGGCTTGCTGCTCTTCCGGCGTCGGCTTGCGGCTCGGGTCGGCCTGGCCGTTGAGCTTGCGGATGCGCGCCACCATTTCGTCCTTGTTCGGTACGTCGGCGAAGTCGATCACCATGTCCAGCATCGCCAGGCCCACTTCCGGCGGCAGCTTGCCCACCAGGTCCATCATCGATTCGAACATGGCTTGGCGCATCGATGCGCGGAAGTCCTGCTCGGCCACGATGAAGTCGGCCTTGCTGCGCGTGATGTCGTTGACGTATCGGCCTTCGGCCTCGTCGTATTGGTTGACCTTCAGCCACTCGATCGGCTTGTTCTCGCCGATGATGCGCACTACTTTCGGCGCCGTGTAGAACTGCTCGAGCAGCGACAGCTGGATCTCGGTTTCGATCTGCACCGCCAGGCGCAGGTTGTCGAAGATGGCGGCGGTGACGATCGTGCCCTGGTCCTGCAGCTTGCCGATGGCCTTGCCGGACATCGATCCCTCGCTGTTGCCCAGGTTCTGGTCGGTCACGCCGCCCACGTCGCGGATCATCTGGCCATCGAACTGCATCAGCTTCAAGTGCTGCTCAGCCAGCTGTTTGTCCTGTGAGATTTCCAGCTTCTTGCCGGGGTTGACCGTGATGATCGAGTCGGGCCGAGCCACCTCGGCGCGCAGCTCGTCGATGTCATCAACGGCACCCTTGTCCATCACAACGCGCACCGTGGAAAGGATGTACAGCGCCTTCGATGCGCGCTTGTTGTAATCCATCTGCGCGTCGCGGATGTCGCGCACCACGCCGTATGGCATGCCATCGCGCGCGCGGCGGTAGCACCACAGCGGCGTGTAGGGGAAGCGGTTGTGCTTGTACGGGCTCTCGCCGTCGAATAGCAGCACGCTTTCAGTCATGATCGCGCATCGCACTTCCTGGCGCACGTGCGAAGCCACCGACAGGAAGCCGTTGCGGTAGGCCTCGGCCATTTCCGGATTCTGCGGGTCCCACTTCTCGCCGCTCAGGTGAGCCGCTTCCGGGTCGTCCGAGCGGCAAACCTTGCACGGCACCGGCATGCGATACCAGCATTCGATCAGCTTGACGCGCTCGCGGCCGCCGTTGTCGAAGCCGCCGCCCATGCCGCGGCGCAGCGTGCGCGCGTAATCTCCGGTGCTTTCGCTGTTGACGCGCTGGCCCATGTACCATACGTCGTCCTCGTCGTTGCCGACCTGGTTGTCGTCGAGCGCGGCCGCGCGCAGCGTGTTCTCGCGCGACGGGATCATGGCGATGGCCTGGTCGAGGTCAACCCAGGTCCAGCGGAAAACGTAGCGCCCATCCGACAGGTCGAGCTCCTTGCCGTTGCTGTCGTGGTAAATCTGCTTCCAGTCGACGAAGCGCGTGCGCAGCAGCTCTTCCGACGGGTCGGTGCTGATCCCGTCTTCCATCCAGCCCAGGCCGGCCACCACTTGCGACTTGAACGCCTGCGAGCGCGAGAACGGCGTGCGGTTCACGTCCGACAGGTACTTCAGCAGCTTCGATTTCACTTCGGCACCGGCTTCGTCAGCTTCTTCACGGGGCAGCACCTTGCCGTCGAAACGGGTGCGGCGCTCGGTGCCCAGAAGCCAGTTCACGGTCGGCTTGATCTGGTTGAAAACGAGCGGCGCTTGGCCGCGCTCGATAAGCGCCTGTACGTCTTCATCGGACCATTGCAAGCCGTCGTAGAAGTCCTCGTCGATCGCCATTTCGGCGCGGTTGTAGGACTGCTTGTCGCGCTCCTGCAGGAACCAGTTCATCAGCCGGCCATGCAGCTTCTGCTCCTTGGCGGTGTCGGCTTCGCTGCGCCGGCGTTTGGCCTTGTTCTTCGGTGCCGTGCCGCCCATGCGGTGCGGGTCGTTGGATACCGTATCGCTTCGCACGTTCTCGAACATTACAGCAGCTCCTTCAGTTCTTCGATGTAGCCGGCCAGGCTCTCGCGGCCGAGATCGACGAGGCGCTGGGCTTCGGCCAGGTCGCCGTCAGCAATGGCGCGCCCGACAATTTCCAGGCTGTCATCGGCGTCGGTGATCGCCTGATGCCAGGCCAACAGCTTGGTGCTGCCGTTCTGGGTGCGCTGGCGCGTGGCGAACGCGAAGCGGATATGGTCGAGCAGCACCAAGATGCGGGTCATACCTGGACCTCGAAGACAGTCTTACCGTCGATCTTCATCGACAGCTCGTCGTGGCCGGTGGTCGGACGGTTGGCGATCTCGATGGCCTTCGGCTCGGGCGGCATCTTGAGCAGGATGTCCAGGCCCTCGACGATGATGTCGATCAAGCGGTACAAGGTGGCCTTGTCGTTCTCGGCGCGCAGCGTCTTGGCCGCATCGAAGCACAGCTTCGACAGCAGCAGCTTGGTCGGGCCGCCGTTCGACAGCGCGTACTGGTGGGCGTCCTTCATTTCGATCATGTAGGCCGGCGTGTTCGCACCCAGCACGCGCTTGTACAGCAGCATGACAGGCTCGCCGTCGACCCACTTGTATTCGTGCACGATATCGCCGGTGACCTTCTGGTCGAACACGTCGCCGCCCAGCATGACCATCGACTTGCCGCTTGCGTGCAGCAGAGTTGTCTTCAGAATATCGCTCACCAGTACGCCTCGCTAATATTTGCCATCGTTTTTCTCTCTTCGCCGCTGGACGGCAAATATATTGCTGCATTGCTTACTGCATGTTTTCGTGGGTCCATACGCATGGCAGCTAAACTTAGCGCCGCAGCAGATGCAGCTGCGCTCTTCCTGCTTCACCGGTTTTGACCTTGACCTGCAATTGTCAGAACAGAACTTTGTCTTGTTCGGGTACGGTGTCTCAAATTTAGCTTTGCAGAATGCGCACGTCTTTCCGTAGAGTACTCTATTTTCCCATGCTTTGTGCCCATTGGAAACATGATGTTGATGGCCTGCTTCGGTTTTATGCCATGCTTTCGCCAAATGGTTGACTGATGCAAGCTGCGCCAAATTTTCAGCACTCCCTACCCATCCACTTGCACGCGAATGCATGGAGAGGTGTTCAGCCGAGGGAATGCATTCAAGATTCTGGATGTCGTTATTAAACGTGTCTTCATCTTTGTGATGCACATGGTGATCTGGCGGTATTGGGCCATGAACTGACTCCCAGATCGCACGATGAAGTGTCGTAGGAACACCCTTCCTTCCATAGTTATAAAGAGTGTAATAATTCCCAGAAAGTCCATATTTATTACCGTTGAAGGTGATGATTTTTTCGCGCGACATAAGGCTCTCCAGATTGGGGTTTGTGCCCATTATATCGCAAAGTGTCTGCCATAGATTAAGCGACTCTCCAGCTTCCTCGCTTCGGTTTTCTATTGGTACTTGCTACGGTCGTAATGGATGGTCTGTAACCTTGACCGTAGCATCTCCACGAATCGGCCCCATTAGAAGCCCAGTTGTGCAGCGGCACATTGGTGAACTGGCCCAGCTGCGCGTTCCACTTGCGCTGGTAGGAATCGAGCGCTGCGATGCCCTTGGCGCAGCGGTCCTTG
>Ga0265797_10001056_pt1 | contig 49592 bp, 50 predicted proteins | sample P2T30metagenome_FD_192433 | JGI IMG/M metagenome (GOLD analysis project Ga0265797, IMG submission 192433) | Plant litter microbial communities from East Loma Ridge, Irvine, California - P2 T30 | ecosystem: Environmental > Terrestrial > Plant litter > Unclassified | place: USA: California...
CGACCTCGACGACCTCGAGGGGCAGGTCGGCGCGGCGCTCGGCCCAGGCGCGCGACCACTTCGACAGCGTCACGCCCGGCACGGCCCCGACGCGGAAGCTCGTCTCGGTCATCCCGCGAGGCTACCGCGACCACCGCGCGAGCACCGTAAGCCACCGGCACCACCGCGGGACCAGGAGGCACGGTGGCACGGGCACGTCGGCGCGGGCACGTCGGGCGCGGGCCCGGCCGGTACCCTGGCCCCATGACCGACAGCACCCCGAAGCCCGGACCGCAGACGCTCAAGCCCGCGACGGCCGCGAAGAAGCTCGGGGTGTACCTGCCGGCGACGCCCGACGACTTCCAGGAGCGCGGCGTGAGCCACGCCGAGCTCGCGCAGCTCGTCGCCGAGCCGCCCGAGTGGCTCGCCGAGCTCCGCCGCACCGGCCCGCACCCGCGCCCCGTCGTGGCGCAGAAGCTCGGCGTCTCGGCGTCGGGCCTCGCCCGCGCGGGCGTCGACGACGTCATGACGACCGCCCAGATCAAGGAGCTGCTCGAGCGCATGCCCGACTGGCTGCGCCAGGAGCGCGCCTCGCTCGCGGCCGTCCGCGAGGAGGACCAGCGCGTCAAGGAGCGCGACGCCGAGCGCGCCGCCCGCGCGGAGCGCGAGGAGCGCACCGGCCGCTGAGGCCGGAGGCGGCGCGGGGCCCGACGCCCAGCCCGCGCGGCGCCGTCCCGGCTACCGTCGACGGCATGCCCTCCTGGATCGAACACGCCCTCTGGTGGCACGTCTACCCGCTCGGCTTCGTCGGCGCCGACACGACCGGTGCCGACCGCTCCCGGGCGGGGGCGGGCCTCCGGCAGCTCGAGCCGTGGCTGGACCACGTGACGTCGCTCGGCCTCAACGGGCTCGCCCTCGGCCCTGTCTTCACGTCGTCGACGCACGGCTACGACACGCTCGACCACGGCTCGGTCGACCCGCGCCTCGGTGACGACGACGACCTCCGCCACCTGCTGGCCGCCGCCCGCGAGCGCGGCGTGCGGGTGCTGCTCGACGGCGTCTTCAACCACGTGGGGCGCGAGCACCCGATGGTGCGCCGTGCCCTCGACGACCCGTCGTCGACGGAGGCGGGCATGCTGCTCCGCGACGCGGACGGCGGCCTGGTGCCCTTCGAGGGGCACGACCTGCTCGTGACGCTCGACCACTCCTCCCCCGCCGTGGAGGACCTCGTCGTCGACGTCATGACGACGTGGCTCGACGCCGGGGCCGACGGCTGGCGCCTGGACGCCGCCTACGCCGTGCCCACCGACTTCTGGGCGCGCGTGCTGCCGCGGGTGCGCGAGCGCCACCCCGAGGCGTACGTCGTCGCCGAGGTGCTGCACGGCGACCACGCGGCCTTCGTCGAGGCCTCGGGCGTCGACTCGGTCACCCAGTACGAGCTGTGGAAGGCGATCTGGAGCAGCCTCGACCAGCGCAACCTCTACGAGCTCGACTGGTCGCTGCAGCGGCACGCCGCGTTCGTCGAGGCGTTCTCGCCGTGGACCTTCGTGGGCAACCACGACGTCACGCGCATCGCCAGCCAGATGGACGACGAGCGCCACCTGCCGCACGCGGTCGTGCTGCTCGCCACGCTGCCCGGCACGCCCGCCGTCTACGCGGGCGACGAGCTCGAGCTGCGCGCCGTCAAGGAGGAGCGCGTGGGCGGCGACGACGCCGTGCGCCCGGCGTTCCCGGCGACCCCCGCCGACCTCGACCTCGAGCCCCGGCAGCGTGCGATGCTCGCGCTGCACCAGGAGCTGTTCGGCCTGCGACGTCGGCACCCCTGGCTGCACGACGGCGTGGTGCAGCGCACCGCGCTCACGAACGAGACGCTGGTCTACGAGGTGACGGCGCGCGAGGGCGAGGGCTGCCTCGTCGTGGCGCTCGACCTCGACGACGCCGAGCTCGTCGTCGAGGCGTCGACGGCGGGCAGCTCCCCTGCAGGAGGCGCGCCCTCCTCCGTCGGACTGCTCGCCGGCCACGCCGACCGGCGCGGCGACGCGTGGGTGGTGCCGGCGCACGGGTGGGCGGTCCTCGGCTGAGCGGTCGCGACTCCTGCGCGACCTCGAGCACCGGGGTACAGCCTGGGCACGGACGTCGAGGCCGGAGGTGCAGCGTGGGTCGTGCACGGAACGCCCGTGCACCGCGCGGGACGACCGCGCACCTCGACTCCAAGGAGCACCTCATGGCAGGCATCGGCGACAAGGCCAAGGACTTCCTCAGCAGCGACAAGGGCGAGCAGGTCAGCGACAAGGGCCTCGACGCGGCGGGCAACGCCGCCGACAAGGCGTCCGGCGGCGGCCACGGCGACAAGATCGACAAGGCCACCGACGCGGCCGACAAGAAGATCGGCTCGTAGCCTCCGCTCCTCCGCGACGGCGGGTCCACCTCCGGGTGGGCCCGCCGTCGTCGTCCCCCGACCCTCTCCCCCAGGCCTTCGCTCAGCGGACAGCAAAACACCGCGCACAACACAGTTGTGCACGACCGTGCTACGGTCGGTGCCATGACGACGACGGCCCCCGCAGCTCCCCTGCTCGACGAGCAGGTCTGCTTCGCGCTCTACTCGGCGTCGCGGGCGATCACGGCGACCTACCGCGACCTCCTGGCCCCGTTCGGCCTCACCTATCCGCAGTACCTCGTGCTGCTCGTCCTCTGGGAGGACGGCACCACGAGCGTCTCGGGCCTCGGGCGTCGCCTGCAGCTCGACTCGGGCACGCTCTCGCCCCTGCTCCGGCGGCTCGAGGCGAGCGGGCTCGTGGAGCGCACCAGGTCGCGGTCCGACGAGCGGAGCGTCGACGTGTCGCTGACCCCGACGGGCGACGCGCTCCGCGCCGAGGTCGGCAGCGTCCCCGACCGCATCTGCGCCGCGACGGGCCTCGACGCCGACGCCGTCGCCGCGCTGACGAGCGCCGTCGCGACCCTCGCCACGAGCGTGCGCGGGCACCAGGAGCTCGGCACGCCGGGCCCCGACCCGCTCCTGCCCTGACGGGCACGCAGGCCTCCCCTCGACCCACCTCCCCCGACGGCGCGCACCCGGCCGCCGCACACCCCACCGCACCGCCCGACGAAAGAGAGACCACATGCCCACGCGCACCGCACGCACCGCCTGGAACGGCAGCCTCGAGACCGGCGAGGGCCAGGTCGAGCTGACCAGCTCCAAGGTCGGCACCTACGACGTCTCGTTCCCCAAGCGCGCCGCCGACGACGCCAACGGCTCGACCAGCCCCGAGGAGCTCCTCGGCGCCGCCCACTCGGCCTGCTACGCCATGCAGTTCTCGGCCGTCCTCGGCGAGGCCGGCGGCACCGTCGAGGCCCTCGACGTCAAGGCCGACGTCTCGCTCGGCCAGGACGAGTCGGACGGCGGCTTCAAGCTGACCGGCATCCACCTCGTCGTCCGCGGCGAGGTCTCGGGCATCGACGCCGACGCGTTCGCGAAGGCCGCCCAGACCGCCAAGGAGACCTGCCCGGTCTCGAAGGCCCTCACCGGTGTCGAGATCACGCTCGACGCCGAGCTCGAGTCCTGAGCACCAGCAGCACCAGCAGCACCAGCAGCACCAGCACCAGTCGCAGCACCTGCACCGCCCGAGGGCGTCGCCACCGGTCCCGACCGGAGGCGGCGCCCTCGTCGCGTCGCGGTGCACCCGCGCCGACCTCCGGTGGCGGGCGCCCTCGCGCCCCGGCCCGGCCGCCCGGGCCCGCGCGCCGGTAGCGTCGGCCCATGACCTTCGATCCCGACGCCCGCATCGACGGCGGCAAGGTCCGCCGTCGCGGCCGCACGGCGGGCGTCGCCGGCGGCGGCATCTCGCTCGCCGCCGTCGCCGTGTTCCTCATCGCCCAGTTCACGGGCGTCGACCTCAGCGGCCTCGTCGGCGGCGGGGGCACCGGCACGGGCGGCGGCGCGCAGCCGGTCGCCGAGGAGCAGCTCGACCAGTGCGACACGGGCGCGGACGCCAACGCGGACATCGAGTGCCGCATGGCCGGCGCCGCCACCTCGCTCGACGTCTACTGGACGCAGGAGGCCCCGGCCCTCGGCGTCGGGGACTACGTCACGCCCGACTTCTTCCTCTTCACGGCCTCGACGAGCACGGGCTGCGGCGGTGCGACGAGCGCGACGGGCCCGTTCTACTGCCCGCCCGACCAGGCGCTCTACGTCGACACCGACTTCTTCGACCAGCTGCGGGAGCAGTTCGGCGCGACCGCCGGGCCGCTCGCCCAGATGTACGTCGTCGGCCACGAGTGGGGGCACCACGTGCAGCAGCTCACCGGCGCCTTCGACCGCGCCGACCGCAGCGGCACCGGGCCGAGCTCGGACTCGGTGCGCCTCGAGGTGCAGGCCGACTGCTACGCCGGCGCCTGGCTGGGCGCCGCGGCGAGCACGGAGGACGTCCAGGGCGTGACCTTCCTCGAGCCGATCACCGACGAGCAGATCACCGACGCCCTCGACGCGGCCGCCGCGGTGGGAGACGACCGCATCCAGCAGGCCTCCGGCGGCCAGGTCGACAGCGACTCCTGGACCCACGGTTCGGCCGAGCAGCGCCAGCGCTGGTTCCGCACCGGCTACCAGCAGGGGGCGACCGCCTGCGACACGTTCGCCGTCGCCGGCGACCGGCTCTGACCTCCTGACCGGCCCCTCAGGAGTCGCGCCGCCCGCCCGTCAGGACGGCTCGCGCAGCAGCGCCCCCGGCGCGCGCACGGTCGCGGCGGCGACGTCCATCGCGCGCTCGAGCGCCGCGGCCCAGTCGGTGCCCCCCGCGCCCTCGGTGCGGGCCAGGAGCGACGCCACGATCGCCGCGAAGGTCGCGTCGCCGGCCCCCATCGTGTCGACGACCCCGCCGGGCAGGGCACTGATCCCCCGCCGGATCGGCTCGTGCCCCGCGCGCTCGAGCGTCGCGCCGTCGGCGCCGTAGGTGGCCAGCACGGCCCCCGCGCCGGCGTCGAGCAGGCGTCGACGCCACTCGTCGACGGACGTGCCGGCGACGAGGGCGGCGTCGTCCTCGCCCACCTTGACGAGCAGGGCGAGGCGGGCGGCCCGCTCGAAGCCGGCGACGAAGCGCGCCGCGTCGCGGAGGAACCCGGGGCGCGGGTTCGGGTCGACGACGAGGCGCGGCGGCCGTTCGCCGACGACGTCGAGCAGGCGCTCGGTGGCCCGGGCGTCGTCGAAGGGGTACGAGCTCACCGCGACCAGCGGGGCGGTGGCGATCGCCGCCTCCTGCGCGGGCGAGAAGTCGAGGGTACGGGCCACGGCCGCGTCCGAGAAGGCGTAGGTGGGCTCGCCGTCGACGCGCTCCGAGACGGCGCGGCCGGTGCCCAGCGGGTTCACCGTCGCGACGAGCTCGACGCCGTGCTCGGCGAGGTGGGACCGGATGCTCGCACCGTCGGCGTCGTCGCCGACGGAGGCCAGCAGCGTGGTCGGCACCCCCAGGCGCGCGAGCCCGACGGCCACGTTGAGGCCGGCGCCGCCGACGTGGTCGTCGGAGCCCTCGGGCGTGCGGAGCTCGTCGATGAGGGCGTCGCCGACGACGACGACCCGGCCTGCGGACTGGTCCATGGCGGCCACCCTAGCCCCGGCCCCACGGCCCCACGGCGCGCGGGACGGCGGCCGGCCTGCCGGCGGCCGAGGGCTCCGCCGCTACCCTGCTGGTCATGCAGCAGTACGCGCTCGCCGTCGACGTCGGCGGAACCAAGGTCGAGGCGGCCCTCGTCGCCGCCGACGGCACCCTCTCGCCCGACAGCCGGTCGCGCCGCCCCACGGGCCCCCGGGCGACCGCCGACGAGCTGGCCGACGCCGTCCGCGAGGTGGTCGCGCACGCGCTGGCCACCCTCGACGACGACGACGTCGTGGTGGGCACCGGCATCGGCAGCGCCGGCCCGGTCGACCTCGTCGCGGGCACCGTCTCGCCGATCAACCTGCCGGCCTGGCGCGGGTACCCGCTGCGCGAGCTCGTCGAGGGACTCGTCGCGGCGAGCGCGCCGGACGCCGCCCCGACCGTGCTGCGCCTCGACGGCACCGCCCTGGCCCTCGCCGAGCACTGGGTGGGCGCCACGCAGGGCGCGCGCAACTCGCTCGCGGTGACCGTCTCGACGGGCGTCGGCGGCGGGCTCATGGTCGACGGACGCCTCCTCTCGGGCGGCACGGGCAACGCCGGCCACATCGGCCAGGTGCAGATCGCCGACCGCCCCGAGGGCGAGAGCGCCCTGCGGGCCACCCTCGAGAGGATCGCCTCCGGGCCGAACGTCGTCGCCTGGGCGCAGGAGCGCGGGTGGCGCGGCGAGCGCGGCGAGGACCTGGGCCGCGACTACGTGGCCGGCGACGAGGTCGCGGTCGCGGCGGTCCGTCGCAGCGCGAACGCCGTCGGCGAGGCCGTCTCGTCGGTGGCGACCCTGCTCGACCTCGAGGTCGCGGCGATCGGCGGCGGCTTCTCGCGCGTGAGCGAGGACTACCTCGACCTCGTGCGGGCGACCGTCGCCGAGGCACCGGTCAACGAGTACGCCCGGCACTGCCGCGTCGTGCGCTCCGGCCTCAGCGACGAGAGCCCGCTCGTGGGCGCCGCCGCCCTCGTCTGGCAGCGCGACCTGCTCGGCTGACCCGGGCCTCCTGCCCGGCACGGGCCGCGGCTCGACGCGGCCGCGTGCTCGACGCGGCCGCGTGCCCGGGGCGACCCGCGACTCCTGGTCAGTCGATGGCGCTGCTCACCTCGGCGAGGAGCGACGCCATGCACGACTCCGCCCTCGGTCCGTCGCCGTCTCGGACGGCGGCCGCCACCTGCTCGTGCGTGCGGAGGGCGTGCTGCTCGGGGCGCCGCGGCATGAGGCCCTGGCGCGTGCGCCCGGAGAGCACCTCGGCGATGACCTCGCGGAGGGCGAGGAACATCTCGTTGCCGCTCGCCTCGAGCACGAGGTCGTGGAACGCGATGTCGACCTCGAGGAAGTCCAGGAGCGCGCCGGCCTCGCCGAGACGGCGGAGGTCGGCGGCGAGCGCGACGAGGCGCTCGCGCTGCCCGGGACTGGCCGCCGACGCGGCGAGGGAGGCGGCGACGGGCTCGACGGCGCGGCGCAGCTGCGTGAGCGAGCGGTACTGGTCGGCGCGGCCCGGCCCCTCGAGGCGCCAGCGGATGACGCGGCGGTCGTAGACGTTCCAGCGCTCGGGGCCCTGGACGACGATCCCCACGCGGCGTCGCGGCACGATGAGCTGCATGGCCTCGAGCACGCGCATGCAGTCGCGCACGACGGTCCGCGAGACGCCGAAGCGCTGCTGCAGCCCCTCGATGGTGAGGCGCTCACCGGGCGCCAGCACGCCGTCGACGATGTCGCGGCCCAGGGCGTCGATGATGCGCGTGGGGAACACCGCGGCGCTCTCCGCGGGCGGCCCCCCGGGGACCGACTCTGCCGTCATCGTGCTCCCTGGTCGCGTGGGCCGCCGAGCGGCCGAGTCCACCGTAGTGCCGCGCGACGGCGCGGAGGACCCCTGCCCCGGCACCCCGAATGGTGTTACCTTTGCCCCAGTCGTGCCCGCCCGGCATCCGGCAGCACCCCTCGCGGGGCGCGGTCGTCGACCGCCCCACCACTCAACGGAGAGAACCATGACCCTCGAAGGATGGACCCAGAGCCTCACGGCCGGCCCGCTCCTGCTGATCGCCGCGGCGGCCATCGCCGTCCTGCTGTTCCTGATCATCCAGCTGCGCGTGCACGCGTTCGTGGCGCTGATCCTGGTGAGCCTCGCCACGGCCTTCGCGACCGGCATCCCCACCTCGCAGATCGTCACGGTGCTCGTGGGCAGCTTCGGCTCGACCCTCGGCACCGTGGCCCTCCTCGTCGGCCTCGGCGCGATGCTCGGCCGCCTCGTCGAGACCAGCGGCGGCGCCCAGGCGCTGGCCGACACCCTCATCCGCGCCTTCGGCGAGAAGCGGGCCCCCTTCGCGCTCGGCGTCGCCTCGCTCCTCTTCGGGTTCCCGATCTTCTTCGACGCGGGACTCGTCGTCATGCTGCCCATCGTGTTCTCGGTGGCCCGTCGCCTCGGCGGCGGCGTGCTCCGCTACGGCCTCCCGGCCGCGGGCGCCTTCTCGGTCATGCACATCTTCGTGCCGCCGCACCCCGGGCCCGTCGCGGCGTCGGCGTTCTTCGAGGCGAACGTGGGCTTCGTGATCCTCGTCGGCCTCGTCGCGGCCCTGCCCACCTGGTTCGTCACCTCGTACCTCTACGGCCTCTGGGCCGGCAAGAAGTTCGTGCTGCCCGTGCCCGAGATCCTCGGCCAGGCCGACGAGCACGCCGAGGCGAACCCGCCGAGGTTCGGCACCGTGGTCGGCGTCCTGCTGCTGCCCCTCGTGCTGATCTTCCTCAACACCGGCCTCAACGCCCTGGCCCAGGGCGGCGCCTTCGACGCGGCCACGCAGGACCAGTTCTGGTTCCAGCTGCTCCGCACCCTCGGCGAGACCCCCGTCGCCCTGCTGATCTCGCTGCTCGTCGCCGCCTTCGTGCTCGGCCGCCGCCGCGGGATCGACAAGAGCGCGCTCGAGAGCACCCTCGAGTCGGCCCTCGGCCCGGTCGCCTCGGTGATCCTCATCACCGGTGCCGGCGGCATGTTCGGCGGCGTCCTGCGCACGAGCGGCATCGGCGACGCCCTGGCCGACGTGCTCGGCGACCTCGGCATCCCGGTGATCCTCGCGGGCTTCCTCATCGCGGCCATCCTGCGCATCGCCCAGGGCTCGGCGACCGTGGCGCTCACGACGGCCGCCGGGCTCATCTCGCCGGCGATCCTCGCGGGCGACTACAACGCCCTGCAGCTCGCGGCCCTCGTCGTCGCCGTGGCGGGCGGCTCGGTCGTCGCCAGCCACGTCAACGACTCCGGCTTCTGGCTCGTCGGCCGGTTCTTCCAGATGGACGTCAAGACCACGCTGAAGACCTGGACCGTCATGGAGACCACCATCGGCGTCATGGGCTTCGGCATCGCGGCCGCCGTGTTCGGCCTGGCCTCGCTGGCCTGACGGCCCGGCCTCGCCGGCCTGACGGCCCGGCCTCGCCGGCCTGACCGACGCCGCGGCCCCGCGCCGGCCGCTCCCTCCGCTCCGCCCCCGTCGCCGCGACGGGGGCGGAGCTGTGCGGGGCCGCCCGCACCGGGCGTAGGCTCGGGCAGTTCCCCCGACGCCCGTCGCACACTCCGACGCCCGTCGCCGAGGGACGCACCCACCCACCCCGACCCCCCGGGAGGCCCCCCGTGTCCACCACCGTCTCCGCACTCGTCACGCCGTCCGCCGGCGCCCCCTTCGAGCGCCGCACCATCGAGCGCCGCGACCTCGGCGAGAACGACGTCCGCATCGAGATCGCCTACGCCGGCATCTGCCACAGCGACATCCACCAGGCCCGCGAGGAGTGGGGCAAGGCCATCTTCCCGATGGTCCCCGGCCACGAGATCGCCGGCGTCGTCGCCGAGGTCGGCTCCGCCGTGACCCGCCACTCGGTCGGCGACCGCGTCGGCATCGGCTGCTTCGTCGACAGCTGCCGCGAGTGCGAGAACTGCCTCGCCGGCGAGGAGCAGTTCTGCTCCAAGGGCAACGTCGCCACCTACAACGGCCGCGAGTACACCGGCGAGGAGACCTACGGCGGCTACAGCACCGAGATCGTCGCCGACGAGCGCTACGTGCTGTCGATCCCCGAGGGCATCTCGCTCGACGAGGCCGCTCCCCTGCTCTGCGCCGGCATCACCACCTACTCGCCCCTCAAGCACTGGGGTGCCGGTCCCGGCACGAAGGTCGCGGTCGTGGGCATGGGCGGGCTCGGCCACATGGCCGTCAAGATCGCCGCCGCGATGGGCGCCGAGGTCACGGTCATCAGCCAGACCCTGTCCAAGCAGGCCGACGGCACCGAGTTCGGCGCGCAGCACTACTACGCCTCGAGCGACCCGTCGACGTTCGACCAGCTCAAGGACTCGTTCGACCTCATCATCAACACCATCTCGGCCGACATGGACATCGACGCGTACGCGCGCACGCTGCGCCTCAACGGCACCATGGTGTTCGTCGGCCTGCCCGAGAACCCGCAGTCGTTCGGCGCGGGCTCGCTCATCACGGGCCGCCGCAGCCTCGCCGGCTCGAACATCGGCGGCATCCGCGAGACGCAGGAGATGCTCGACTTCTGCGCCGAGCACGGCATCGGCGCCACCATCGAGACGATCTCCGCCGACGAGGTCGACGACGCCTACGAGCGCGTCGTGTCGTCGAAGGTGCGCTACCGCTTCGTCATCGACACGGCCACGATCCCCGCGTCGTAGCCCCGGCCCTCTGACGCACGAAGGCCCCCTCCCGACCGGGAGGGGGCCTTCGTCGTGCGGGGCGGGCAGGAGGCGCGGTGCGGGCGGCCCCGCGCCTCCTGCCCGTCAGTCGGTGCCGTTGAAGCGGCGCAGCCAGCCCGCGAACTCGCGGAGCTCGTCGTCGGTCCAGCCGTCGACGTGGCTGCGGAACGTCGCGCGGTGCTCGTGCCGCAGGGCGAGGAGCCGCTCGCCCGCCCGCTCGGTGACGCTGAGGTGCAGGACGCGGCCGTCGGACGCGTCGGGCACGACGTCGACGTAGCCGTGCTCCCGGAGCGACGTCACCTGTCGGCTCACCGCGCTCTTGTCCATGTTCATGGCCCGGGCGACCTCGCCGGAGGTGCACGGCCCGTGCTTCGACACCCAGCGCAGCACGTAGAACGCGCTGGGCGGCAGCTCGACGTCGAAGCGCGTGGCGGCGTCCTGGATCGTCTTCTTGGCCGAGACGAGCAGCGTGCTCACCTCGTCGACGAGCGTCGCCATGACGCCCTCGCGGTCGTCGTCGCCGGGCACCGGCAGGGCCGGCGCGGCGAGCGCGCCGGCCCTGTCGTGCGGGGCGGGGTCAGCGCCGGGGCGCACCGTGCTGCTGGTCACGGGGACCATCCTCCACGCTCTCGCGCCGCTCCGCGGGGTGACCCGCGACCTCCGCGGCCTGCGTCGCGATGACGGTGTCGACGGCGCCGGTGTCCGTGGCCGGCGTGCCGCCCTCGGTCGGGCGGGTCGTCCCCGTGACCGGGCTGCCCTCGGCCGCGCGCTGGATGCCGGTCTTGGTGCCGAGCTCGACGTTCGGCAGCAGGCAGACGAACACGATGGTGATGATCGCCAGCGGGGCGGCGATGAGGAACACGTCGGCGACGCCCTGCCCGTAGGCCGACTCGATGATGGTGCGGATCGGGGCGGGCACCGTGCTGAGGTCGGGGATGCTCGACGTCGACTGTCCGCTGCCCAGGGCGCTGGGGTCGACGCCCGCGTCGGCGAGGCCGTCGGTGATGTAGCCCGAGACCTTGGTGCCGAGGACGGCGCCCATGACCGAGACGCCGATGGTGCCGCCGAGGCTGCGGAAGAACGCGACGCTCGACGAGGCCGCGCCGACGACGCTGACGTCGACGGAGTTCTGCACCACGAGCACGAGGTTCTGCATGACCATGCCGATGCCGATGCCCATGAGCGCCATGTAGACGGACACGATCGCGAAGTTCGTGTCGTACTCGATGGTCGACATGAGGAACAGCCCGGCCGCGAGCAGGATCGAGCCGACGATCATGTAGGGCTTCCAGCGCCCGAACTTCGAGATGAGCGCACCCGCCACCATCGACGAGACCAGGAGGCCCAGCACCATCGGCAGGGTGAGGACGCCCGCCATGGTCGGCGACTGGCCGCGCGCGAGCTGCATGTACTGGCCGAGGAAGACGCTCGTGCCGAACATGGCGACGCCGACGCTGAGCGAGGCGACGACCGCGAAGGTGAAGGTGCGGTCCTTGAAGAGCGTGAGGGGGATGATCGGCTCCTTCGTGCGGAACTCGACCAGGACGGCGAGCGCGAGCAGCGCGGCGGCGCCGAGGCCCATCACCCAGCTGGTGGCGCTGGCCCACTCGAACTGCTTGCCGCCGAGCGACACCCAGATGAGCAACAGCGAGACGCCGCCGGCGATGAGCCCGGCGCCCCAGTAGTCGACGACGACCTTCTTCTTGGGCTTGGGCGGCAGGTGCAGCGTGCGCTGGATGACGATCAGGGCCGCGATGCCGACGGGCACGCCGACGAAGAAGTTCCAGCGCCAGCCGATGGTGTCGGTGAGCACGCCACCGAGCAGCGGGCCGCCGATGGTGCCGACGCTCATGACGGCGCCGAGGTAGCCCATGTAGCGACCGCGCTCGCGCGGGCTGATGATGTCGCTCATGACGACCTGCACGAGGGCCGTCAGGCCGCCGGCGCCGAGGCCCTGGAAGACGCGGAAGGTGATGAGCGTCGCGGTGTCCTGCGAGAACCCGGCCGCGACCGACGCGAGCACGAACAGCACGAGCGCCACCTGCAGCAGCACCTTGCGGTTCGTGAGGTCGGAGAACTTGCCCCAGAGGGGCGTGCTCACCGTGGTGGCGAGCAGGGTCGCGGTGATGACCCAGGTGTACGAGGTCTGGCTGCCGTTGAGGTCGCTGACGATGCGGGGCAGCGAGGTCGACACGACGGTCGACGACAGGATCGCCACGAGCATGCCCATCAGCAGGCCCGAGAGGGCGGTGAGGACCTCGCGGTGGCTCATGCCGGGCGCTTCGCCCGGTTCGTGCGGGGCGGCCGTCGAGCGGCTCGCCGAGGTGGTGCTCTGCGTCACGGGTGCGTTCCTCCAGGAATCAGTTGCGATCCGTCAACCATACGCGGAAGTTGACGGAACGCAACCATCTCGCTGCAGATCGTGCACCTTTTCTCGGCCACGGACGACGGCGGGCCGGAGGCGCGTGCCCCCGACCCGTCGTCGATCTCGCGTCCGCCGCGTCAGCGGACCTCTTCGGGCCGCTTCTTCCGCCACATCTCGGCCGGCTGGTGCTCGCCGTTCCAGACCTGGACCACGCCCCAGCCGGCGGCCAGCAGCGGCACCGAGAGGACGGCGCCGACGATGCCGCCGAGGACGGTGCCCGCGGTCAGGCCGACCAGGATGACCAGGCCGTGCAGCTTGAGGGTGCGGCCCATGAGGACCGGCTGGAGGAAGTTGCCCTCGAGCTGGTTGACGAGCACGACGATGCCGACGACGATCAGCGCCTGCACCGGGCCGAGCGCGACCAGGGCGACCAGCGCTGCGAGGATGCCGGCCGCCGTGGCGCCGACGAGCGGGATGAACGCCGTGATGAAGACGACGACGGCCAGCGGGATCGCCAGCGGCACGCCGACGATGAGCAGGCCGACGCCGATGCCGACCGCGTCGACCGCGGCGACGGTCGCGGTGCCGCGGACGTAGCCGCCGAGGGTCGTGACGACGCGGTCGCCGATGCGACGACCCCGCGCGTACTGCTGCCCCTTGAAGGGGCGGAGCAGGAACTCCCAGAGCTGGGGGCCGTCCTTGAGGAAGAAGAACAGCACGACGATCATGAGCACGAGGCCGGTGAGGAAGTTCGCGGTGGCCGAGACGCCCGCGATGGCGCCCGAGCCGAACTGGGCGCTCGTGACGAAGTCGGTGGCGGTCTGCGTGACGTCCTCGATCTGCTGCTCGCTGATCGAGAACGGCAGGGTCGTGACGAAGTCCTGCAGCTGGCCGAAGCCCTCGACGGCCGAGTCGCGCAGCTGGCCCCACTGGTCCTCCACCGCGGTGACGATGAGCCAGGTGACGAGGCCGAGCACCACGAGCACCGCCAGGAGGGCGATGACGGTCGCGAGGACCGAGGGCACCCTGTGGCGACGCAGCCACCCGACGAAGGGGTGCAGCGCCGACGCGAAGATGAGGGCGATGACGACGGGGATCGTCACGAGGCTCAGGGTCCGGAAGGCGAAGATGAGCGCCGCCGCGACGACGACCACGACGATGACCTGGACGGCGCGGCTCGCGAGCTTGCCGAACGGGTCGGACCAGATGCCGCCGATCTCGGACACGGCGCGCTCGGCGTCCTGGGACTGGGGATGGGAACTGCGGAAGAGCGCCACGCGGTCCTCGTCTCTCTCGTCGGTCGTGCAGGTGCGTCGTCGATCGCGGGCACGTCGACCCGGACGGACCCACTCAACCCCGTCACGGACCTCCTGGCCCGTCGCGACGCCGTCGAGGCTACCGTCGAGCCGTGCCCACCACCGTCGTCGTCGTGTCCGACACCCACGTCCCGCAGAAGGCCCGCGCCGTGCCGCCGTTCCTCTGGCCCGCCGTCGAGCGGGCCGACCTCGTCGTGCACGCGGGCGACTGGGACGGCCTGCCGCTCGTCGAGGAGTTCGAGCGGCGCTCGTCGCGCCTGCTCGCCGTGCACGGCAACAACGACGGGCAGGAGGTCCGCGACCGGTTCCCCGAGGTCGCCACCGCGACCGTCGACGGCGTCCGCCTCGCCGTGGTGCACGAGACCGGGGCGAGCGAGGGCCGCGAGCGCCGCATGGACCGGCGGTTCCCCGACGTCGACCTGCTGCTCTTCGGGCACAGCCACATCCCGTGGGACACGACGACGCCCGCCGGGCTCCGGCTGCTCAACCCGGGCTCCCCCACCGACAAGCGGCGTCAGCCGCAGGCGACGTGGCTCTCGCTCGTCCTCGACGCCGGCACGGTGCGCGACGTGGTGCTGCACCCGCTGCCGACCCCGCCGCGGGAGCCGCGGATCCGACCGCACCCTCGCCTCCGGAGCTGACGCCGAGCGACGGCGCGGGCCCGCCGCGGCCCGACGGGCCCCAGGTCAAGAGGCCGGGGCCTCCTCCGCCGGGGACGGCTCGGCCGCCGGCTCGCTCGGCTCCGGCGTCGCGGAGGGCGTCGGGGTCGGGGTCGCGGTCGACGGCTCGGCGTAGCTGTTGCCGGCGGCGGTGACGACGAAGTTGCTGAACTCCTGCTGGCGGAAGGGCGTGCTGTAGTCGTACCGCTGCCCGTTGACGAGGACCAGCGGCGGGGTGCCGAGCGCCGCGACGTCGCTCTGCGGGATCGGGCCGTCGACGGCGCGCTCCGTCGCCGCGGACACCCACGAGCGGAACTGCTCGTCGTCGATGCAGCCCTCGATGTCGCTCGTGCGCTGCAAGCCCTCGACGCCCGTGACGACGTCCTTGAGCCCGGCGTCGTCGAGCCCGCGGGAGCCCTCCTCGGGCTGGGCCTCGAGCAGGGCCGAGTTGACGTCGAAGAACGACCCCGGCGAGTAGTTCGCGACGCAGGCCGCCGCGTTGGCGGCACGGTCGGAGTAGCGGGTGCCGCCCGAGCGGTTCGTGAGGACCGCGACCGGGTGGTACTCGACGGTCGCGGCGCCGGACTCGACGAGCCCGGCGAGGTACTCGCCGTTCGCCTCGTCGAACTGGGCGCACTCCGGGCAGAGGTAGTCGAGGTAGACGACGACGTCGACCGTGTCCGCGTTGGTGGTGGTCTCGGTGGGCGTGGGCTCGTCGTCCGGGCCGAGGGCCTCGGTGGGCACGGCCTCGAAGCCCTCGCCGATGCGGATGCCGTCGCTGGCCATGTTCTCCGGGCCGGGGCCCGCCGGGCGCACTCCGTTGCTGATCACGAGCACGACGACCGCCACGATCGCGAGGGCGACCAGGGCGACGCCGCTGGTGAGGGCCCACTTGGCGGTCGTCTGGCGGCGCTTGCGCCGCTGGCGGGCCACCCGCGCCTTGTCGCGGGCCACGGCTCGGCGCTGGTTCTCGCCGGCCTCGCCGGCGGGCTGGTCGTCCGCGGGCTGCTCGCCCACGGGTCGGTCGTCCCCGGGCTGATCGCCCGTCGGGCGGTCGTCCTGGGGCTGGTCGTCCTGGGTCATGGGGGAAGGTCTCCGCTGCGCGTCGAGGGATGCGTCGCGCCGTCGTCTCGGGGGTGGGGCGGGGTGGTCGGGCGGGTGGCCCGGGCGTCGCGCGGACCCGTACATCGTAGGGGTGCGATCTGCGTGACGTCCGAGCAGCGCCCCGGGGACTCCTGCCCGAGCCCTCGGTTGTGCCATGCTGTGAGCAACGGTCATCGTGGACCCCCACGGTCGATCGCCGTCCATTCACTCGGATCGTCCGGCACGTACCTGCCGGTGAAGGAGAAAGTCATCATGGCGTCCGTGACGTTCAGCAAGGCCACCCGTCTCTACCCCGGCTCGACCCGCCCCGCGGTCGACGCGATCGACCTCGAGGTCGCCGACGGCGAGTTCCTGGTCCTCGTCGGCCCCTCCGGCTGCGGCAAGTCGACCACCCTCCGCATGCTCGCGGGCCTCGAAGAGGTCAACAGCGGCGACATCTACATCGGCGACCGCAACGTCACCGACGTGCCGCCGAAGGACCGCGACATCGCGATGGTGTTCCAGAACTACGCGCTGTACCCCCACATGACCGTCGCCGAGAACATGGGCTTCGCGCTCAAGATCGCGGGCGTCGGCAAGGAGGAGCGCGCGACCCGCGTCCTCGAGGCCGCGAAGCTGCTCGACCTCGAGCCGTACCTGTCGCGCAAGCCGAAGGCGCTCTCCGGCGGCCAGCGCCAGCGCGTCGCCATGGGCCGCGCCATCGTGCGCCAGCCCCAGGTGTTCCTCATGGACGAGCCGCTGTCGAACCTCGACGCCAAGCTCCGCGTCCAGACCCGCACCCAGATCGCCTCGCTGCAGCGCCGCCTCGGCGTCACCACGGTCTACGTCACGCACGACCAGACCGAGGCCCTCACCATGGGTGACCGCATCGCGGTCCTCAAGGACGGCCTCCTGCAGCAGGTCGGCACCCCCCGCGACCTCTACGAGAAGCCGCAGAACGTCTTCGTGGCCGGCTTCATCGGCTCGCCCGCGATGAACCTCCTGCCCGCGGACGTCGTCGACGGCGGCATCCAGTTCGGCACCGCCGTCACCGCGGTCGACCGCGACGTCGTCGGCCGTGCCAACGGCTCGAGCGTCACCATCGGCGTGCGCCCGGAGGACGTCGTCGTCAACACGTCGGGCGAGGGCCTCGCGGTCACGGTCGACGTCGTCGAGGAGCTCGGCGCCGACGGCTACCTGTACGGCCACACCGAGGTGAGCGGCGCGCGCGTCGACATCGTCGTGCGCGTCGACGGGCGCAACCACCCCAAGCTGGGCGACACCATCCACATCACCCCGCAGGCGCACCACGTGCACGTCTTCGACAGCGAGACCGGCGAGCGCCTGGGCGACCAGGCCGTCGTCAGCGCCTGACGCCACCCGCAGGGCCGGCCCGTCGCGCGCCTCCGAGCACCAGCCCGGAGGCCGTGGCGGGCCGTCCCCGTTCCCCCCGCCCGACGGAAGGCACCATGAGCGACTCCCTCACCATCACCGCCGCGACCTCGGACCCCGCGCTGCTCGACCTGCCCTGGTCGCTGCCGCTCGAGGCGTGGCCCGACGAGGCGATCGCGACGCTGCCGAAGGGCATCTCGCGGCACCTCGTGCGCTTCGCGCACCTCAGCGGCTACGTCATCGCCATCAAGGAGACCTCGGGCGAGATGGCCCGGGGCGAGTACGAGATGCTCCGCACGCTGCAGCGCATGGACATCCCCTGCGTCGACCCCCTCGCCGTGATCACGAACCGGCGCGACGCCGACGGCGCCCTGCTCGACCCCGTGCTCGTCACCCGGCACCTCAAGTTCTCGCTCCCCTACCGGGCCCTGTACTCGCAGACGCTGCGGCCCGACACCGCCAAGCGGCTCGTCGACGCGCTCGCGCTGCTGCTCGTGCGCCTGCACGTCATCGGCTTCTACTGGGGTGACGTGTCGCTGTCGAACACGCTGTTCCGTCGCGACGCGGGCGCCTTCGCGGCGTACCTCGTCGACGCCGAGACCGGCAAGCTCTACCCCGGGGGCCTGTCGAACGGCCAGCGCGAGAACGACCTCGAGGTCGCCCGGGTGAACATCGCGGGCGAGCTGCTCGACCTCGAGGCCGGCGGCCGCCTCGACGACAACCTCGACGCCGTCGAGGTGAGCGCCGGCATCGTCGCGAAGTACCGCAGCCTCTGGACCGAGCTGACCGGGGCCGAGACCTTCGACGAGTCGGAGCGCTGGCGCATCAACGACCGCGTGGAACGGCTCAACGAGCTCGGCTTCGACATCGAGGAGCTCGCCATCCGCACCACCGCGGGCGGCACCCAGGTGAAGATCCAGCCCAAGGTCGTCGACGCGGGCCACCACTCGCGCCGGCTGCTGCGCCTCACGGGGCTCGACGTCGAGGAGAACCAGGCGCGGCGCCTGCTCAACGACCTCGACGCCTACCGGTCCAAGGGCGACCGCTCCGCGCAGGACGAGGAGATGGTGGCGCACGAGTGGGCGGCACGCGTCTTCGAGCCCGTGGTCCGCAGCGTGCCCCGCGAGCTCCGGGGCAAGCTCGAGCCGGCCGAGGTCTTCCACCAGCTGCTCGAGCACCGCTGGTACCAGTCGCAGGCGCAGGACCGCGACGTGCCCCTCGCCGAGGCGCTCACCTCCTACGTCAACGACGTGCTGCGCCACCGCCGCGACGAGCAGACCGTCATCGCGCCCGTGACCGGGGCGATCACCCTGCCCACCGCCGCCGACCTCTCCGACGACGAGGTCGACGAGGACTGGCGCAGCAAGGTCTGAGGCCTGCCGCCCCGGGCACGACGACGCCCGCCCTCCCGCTGGTCGCGGGCAGGGCGGGCGTCGTCGTGGTGCTGCGCAGGAGGCGTCAGTCGCGCCCGGCGCGCAGCTTCGAGATCTCGTAGAGGGTCACCGAGGCCGCGATGCCGGCGTTGAGCGACTCGACGGCGTTCGTGATCGGGATCGACACGATGGCGTCGCAGGTCTCGGCCACGATGCGCGAGAGCCCCTTGCCCTCGCTGCCGACGACCACGACGAGCGGGCGGTCGGCGAGCTCGAGGCCCGGCAGCTCGACGTCGCCGCCGCCGTCGAGCCCGACGACGAACACGCCCTGCTGCTTGAACTGCTTGAGCGTCTGGGTGAGGTTGGAGGCCATCGCCACGGGGACGCGCGCGGCGGCGCCGGCGGAGGTCTTCCAGGCCGCGGCCGTGAGGCCGACCGAGCGACGCTGGGGCACGATGACGCCCTGTCCGCCGAAGGCGCCGACGGAGCGGATGATCGCGCCGAGGTTGCGCGGGTCGGTGATGCCGTCGAGGGCGACGAACAGCGGCGTCTGCTGACGCTTGAGGCTCGCCTCGAGGAGGTCCTCGGGGTGGCGGTACTCGTACGGCGGCACCTTGATGGCGACGCCCTGGTGCACCGAGTCGGGGCCCGTGAGGCGGTCCAGCTCGGGGCGCATGACCTCCATCACGGGCACGCCGCGGCGCGTGGCCAGCGCGAGGATGTCGCGGACGCGGTCGTCCATCTCGATGCGCGCCGCGACGTAGAGCGCCGTGGCGGGGATGCGCGTGCGGAGCGCCTCGAGCACGCTGTTGCGCCCGGTGACCATCTCGTGGTCGTCGGCCTGGCCCGGACGGCGACGGGGCGCCTCCTGCCGGCCGCGACCGGCGACCACGCCGCTGCCGGTGCGCCCACCCGCGCCGCCCGAGCGGCTGCGGGCCGCCTCGAGGCGGTCGTTGGCGAGCTTGCGCTTGCCGGCGGGGTGGTAGGGGCGGTCCTCCGCCTTGGGGGTGGGCTTCTTGCCCTCGAGCGCCTGCCGGCCCTGGCCGCCCGAACCGACCTGCTTGCCCTTGCTGCCCTGGCGGACGGCGCCGGGGCGGCCCTTGCGGGCTCCTTCGGTGTTCTTCACTGTTCGAGGCTCCAATGCGACCCGCTGGGGGTGTCTTCGATGGTGATGCCGGCGCTCGTGAGCTGGGCGCGGATCTCGTCGGCCCTGGCGAAGTCGCGCTCCGCGCGCGCCCGCTGGCGTTCGGCCAAGAGTACGTCAGCGAGCACGCCGAGCGCGCGGTGCGCCGCGTCGTCGCCCTCGCCCCGCCACTCCGGGGCCGTGGGGTCGATGCCGAGCACCGCGACCATGGCCCGGACCTGCTGCCACGAGCGGGCGCCGCCCTCGAGGTCGTCGCCGTCGAGCGCCGAGTTGCCGGCCCGCACGGCGTCGTGCAGCACGGCCAGCGCCTGCGGCACCCCGAGGTCGTCGTCCATGGCCGCCGCGAACGCGTCGGGCACGGTCGGGGTGCCCCCGGCGAAGCGCGTCTCGGCGAGCCGGCGCTCGGCGCGGACGAGGAACGTCTCGATGCGGTCGAGCGCGGCCTCGGCCTCCTCGAGGGCGCCGTCGTGGTAGTCGATCGTGGACCGGTAGTGCGCGGCGCTGAGGAAGTACCGCACGACCACGGGCCGTGCCGCGTCGAGCAGCTCGGCGGCGAACACCGAGTTGCCGAGCGACTTCGACATCTTCTGCCCCTCGACGGCGACGAGGCCGTTGTGCAGCCAGTGCCGCGCGAACCCGTCTCCGGCCGCCGTCGACTGCGCCAGCTCGTTCTCGTGGTGCGGGAACCTCAGGTCGAGGCCGCCGCCGTGGATGTCGAACTCGGCGCCGAGGTAGCGCCGCGACATCGCGGAGCACTCGATGTGCCAGCCGGGACGGCCGTCGCCCCACGGGCTCGGCCAGCTCGCCGAGGCGGGCTCGTCGGCCTTGCGGCCCTTCCAGAGGGCGAAGTCGCGGGGGTCGCGCTTGACGCGGCCGGCGTCGGCGGACGAGACGACGTCGTCGCCCGACTGCCGGGTGAGCTCGCCGTAGGGCGCCCAGCTCGCGGTGTCGAACCACACGTCGCCCGAGGCGTCGTCGGCGACGTACGCGTGGCCCGCGTCGAGCAGCCGCCGCACGATCTGCTGCATCTCGCCGATGCTCGCCGTGGCGCGGGGCTCGTAGGTGGGCGGCAGCACGCCGAGGCGGGAGTACCCGGCCGTGAACTCGAGCTCGACGCGGTAGGCGCGGGCCCACCACTCCTCCCCCGTGCCCTCGGCGAGGGCGAGGACCTTGTCGTCGACGTCGGTGACGTTGCGCACGAGGGTCACCTCGAGGCCGCGGTGCGCGAACCAGCGGCGCCACAGGTCGTAGACCAGCGCCGAGCGCAGGTGGCCGATGTGCGGCGAGGACTGCACGGTCGGCCCGCAGACGTACATGCCGACCCTGCCGGGCTCGAGGGGGGCGAAGTCGACGAGGGCCTGCGCGCGGGAGTCCCAGAGGCGGATGGTCACCGCCCCAGGCTACTGACCGCCGCGGCGGGGGTGCGCGACGAAGGCGACGAGCGCGGTGGCGATCGCCGTGAGGCCCTCGCGGCGCCCCGTGAAGCCGAGGCCGTCGGTGGTCGTGGCGCTCACGCTCACCGGGGCGCCGACGACCTCCATGAGGCGCGCCTCCATCTCGGTGCGGCGGCGGGCCAGCCGCGGTCGGTCGCCCACGACCTGGACGGCGACGTTGACGACCTGTGCGCCCACGCGGGTGAGCTCGTCGAGGGTCGCCTCGAGGAAGACCTCGCCGCTCGCCCCCGCGAAGCGCGGGTCGTCGGTGCCGAAGAGCGAGCCGATGTCGCCGAGGCCGGCCGCCGAGAGCAGGGCGTCGACCATCGCGTGCGCGACCGCGTCGCCGTCGCTGTGGCCGGCGAGCCCCGGCTCGCCCTCGAAGCGGAGCAGGCCGAGGTGCATCGGCTGGTCCGCGTCGTAGCCGTGCACGTCGACGCCGATGCCGGTCCGGAGGCTGCGGTGCCGCTGCAGGGCAGGTCCCGTCGACGCGTCCCCGGCGCCCTCGCCCGCACGCGCCGCGTCGTCGGCGCCGCCGCTGCGCCCCGCCTCGCGCTCGGCGACGAGCGCCTCGGCCCGGCGGAGGTCCCACGGCGTCGTGATCTTGAACGCGGCCGCGTCGCCCGGCACGACGACGACCCGGTGCCCGGCGGCCGCGACGAGCGCCGCGTCGTCGGTGTGCTCCGCGGTCGCGGCGGCGTAGGCGGCGACGAGAGGGCCGCGCGGGAACCCCTGGGGCGTCTGCACGCCGACCAGCTCGCTCCGGTCGACCGTGCCGAGCACCTCGGCGTCGGGCGCCACGCGCTTGATGGTGTCGGTGACGGGCAGGCCCGGCACGACGCCGTCGCCGGTGCGCTCGACGGCCTCGGCGACCCGGTCGAACTGCGCCGTCGGGGTGAACGGGCGGGCGCAGTCGTGCACGAGGACGGTCGCGACGGCGGGGGCGAGCACCTCGAGGCCGGCGGCCACCGAGCCCTGCCGGGTCGCGCCTCCTGCGACGACCGTGGCGTAGGGCGCCGCGGCGCCCGCCACCCGGGCGACCAGCTCGCCCGCCTCGTCGACCAGCTCGGCGGGCACGACGACGACGACCTGGGTCGGCACGGCACTCGCGAAGGGCGCCTCGAGGGAGCGCTCGAGCACGGTGCGGCCGGCGACGGGGACGAAGCCCTTGGGGCGACCCTGGGCGAGGCGCGTGCCGCTGCCCGCGGCGACCACGACGACCGCTCTCGTGACGGTGGCCAGCGGGTCGACCCGGGGCTCGCGCCGCGCGTGGCGTCCGTGCTCGGCGGGGGCCTCGTCGACCTGTGGCTGCATCGCGGGGGCTCCGATCTGAGAGGCGCCAGGCTACCATCGGGGCAGCGGCCGAGGCGTCCCGCGCGCCTCTCGGCACGCCCGCCGCTAAGCTGTCCCGAGGGCCCGTGCGGCCCCGCTGCACCCCGGCACCGACCCCAGGAGGACCCGTGAAGATCGCCCCCGTGACCCTGCGCACCGCAGCGGCCACCGTCCTGGCCGGCAGCGTCGCGGTCCTCGCCGCGGGGTGCAACTTCATCGCCCCTCAGCACACCTTCGACATCGACCACGTGGTCGACGGCCGGAACGTCACCATCGGCGACGTGGCCCTCCGCAACGTGCTCGCGATCACCGACGACGGCGCCGAGGCGAGCCTCGTCATGGTGCTGCTCAACTCCGGCGAGGAGGACGCCCAGGTGCGCTTCGAGTACGACACCGAGGCCGGCACCGAGTCGCAGGTCGTCGACGTCCCCGCGGGCACCGAGGTCCGCCGCGGCACCGCCCCCGACGAGGAGCAGCTCGTCATCGAGGACCTCGACGTGACCCCGGGCGCCCTGCTGCCCGTCTTCGTGCAGTACGGCGCCGAGACCGGCGAGGTCGTCGACGTCCCCGTGCTCACGGGCGGGCTCCCCGAGTACTCCACGCTGCTGCCGACCCCGGTCGACACCGGCTCCGCCACGCCCACCCCGCTCTTCGAGAACGAGGACGGCACGCCCTCCCCCGAGGCCGAGGTCGGCTGACCACCTGCCCTCGCGGACGACGACGCCCCCCGGTCCTCGGACCGGGGGGCGTCGTCGTGCCGCCGTCAGGCCTCGATGCGGTAGCCGAGGCCGCGGACCGTGACGAGCGCGCGCGGCTCGCTCGGCACCTCCTCGATCTTCGAGCGGATGCGCTTGATGTGCACGTCGAGCGTCTTCGTGTCGCCGAAGTAGTCGGAGCCCCACACCCGGTCGATGAGCTGTCCTCGGGTGAGCACGCGACCGGCGTTGCGCAGCAGCATCTCGAGCAGCTCGAACTCCTTGAGCGGCATCGCGATCTCCTCGCCGCGCACGGCGACGACGTGGCGCTCCACGTCCATCCGGATGTCGCCCGCCTCGAGCACGCTGTCGGGCACGTCGTCGACGTCGACGCGGCGACGCAGCACGGCCCGGATGCGCGCCAGCAGCTCCCGGGTCGAGTACGGCTTGGTCACGTAGTCGTCCGCTCCGAGCTCGAGCCCGACGACCACGTCGACCTCGCTGTCCTTGGCCGTGAGCATGACGATGGGCACCTGCGAGCGCGTGCGGATCTCGCGGCACACCTCCGTGCCGGGGATCCCGGGCAGCATGAGGTCGAGCAGCACCAGGTCGATGCCGCCGGCGTCGAAGGTGGTCACGGCGGAGGGGCCGTCCTCGGCCACGCTCACCGTGTAGCCCTCGCGCTCCAGGATGTACGCGAGCGGTCCGCTCAGCGACTCCTCGTCCTCGACGATCAGGATGTGCGTCATCTCGGGGTGTCTCCTCGGGCAGGTGCCGTCGCCCGCTCGGGCGTGCGGCTCGGGTGGACGGTGGGTGCGGGGCGCCGTGCGGCGTGGTGCGCGCCCGCGGCGGGGTCGGCGGGCAGGAGTCGCCGCCCGCCCTGGTCGGCGGCGTCGCCCCCGCCGTCGTCGACGTCCGGCGCCTCCGGCCCGGACTCGACGACCGCGGCGGGCAGCCGGACCGTGAACGTCGAGCCCTTGCCGAACTGCGACCAGACGCGCACGTCGCCGCCGTGGTTCTGGACCACGTGCTTGACGATGGCCAGGCCGAGGCCCGTGCCCCCGGTGCGGCGCGAGCGCGCGGGGTCGACGCGGTAGAACCGCTCGAAGACGCGGTCGATCTCGTCGTCGGGGATCCCGTCGCCCTGGTCGGTCACCGAGATCTCGACGAAGCCCTGCGCGTCGACGGTCGCCCCGACGCCGACCCGGGAGCCGTCGGGCGAGTAGTGCACGGCGTTCGACACGAGGTTGTCGACGGCGGTCGTGAGCAGCGCGGGGTCGCCCGTGACGCGGGCCCGGCGCCCGGCGCGCCCGACCAGCTGGATGCCGCGCGCGTCGGCCTCGACGCGGTTGCGGTCCAGCGCGGCGGCGACGACGTCGCGCACGTCGACGAGCTCGCTCTGCTCGAGCACGTCGCTGGCCTGCAGGCGCGAGAGCTCGATGATGTCCTGCGTGAGCCGGCCGAGCCGGCCGGCCTCCTTGGTGAGGCGGGAGGCGAAGTAGCGCACCTGCTCCTCGTCGGCCGAGGCGGACTCGAGCGCCTCGGCGAGCAGCCCGACCGCCCCGATGGGGGTCTTGAGCTCGTGCGAGATGTTGGCGACGAAGTCGCGCCGCATGTCGTCGAGCCGGCGGCCCTCGGTGCGGTCCTCGGCGAGCACGAGCACGTACCGCCCGCCGAGCACGGCCGCGCGCACGTGCAGGGCGAGCGTCGCCTCGCCGACGCGGGCCCGGGCCACGGAGAGCTCGCGGGCCTGCGGCTCGCCCTCGCGCCGGACGGCGGCGACGAGCTCCTCGATCTCGGCGTGCACGATCTGCTGCTGGGCCGAGACGAGGCCGAGGGCGCGCGCCCCGGGCGAGGCCTTGACGACGTTGCCGGAGGGGTCGACGACGAGGCCCGCCGACTCGAGCGCCTCGAGCACGGCGTCGATGCCGTCGGGCAGGGCGATCTCGGTGAGGGCCGCCGCCCGGCGGGCACGGCGCTCCGCCGAGAGCACGAGCAGCACGACGGCGACGCCGACGACGGCACCGAAGGCCAGCGACAGCGGCACCAGCCAGGGCGAGTCCATGTCCCTCACGATAGTGACCCCCGCCGCCGCGGCCGCACCCCGCTGTCGGTGGCCCGTTGTACGTTGGACAGAGTTCAGGCGCAGTTCACCCGTCGTTGGCCTCGAGGCGCGAGGCTCGTCGGGACTGTGCGGGCTGCTCAGCCCCGGTGACGAGAGGGTCGGTCGACGACATGCGCGAAGTGTTCCAGCAAGAGCTCCAAGAGGTGCAGGAGCGGCTCGTCGAGATCGCGTCGCTCGTCGCGGTCTCGATCGAGAACGCGACCACCGCGTTCAACGACTCCAACGTCTCGCTCGCCGAGCAGGTCATCGCCGACGACGTCAAGATCGACGAGCGGGCGGTGGCGCTCGACGAGCTCGCCATCGACATCCTGGCCCGGCAGAACCCGGTCGCCCGCGACCTGCGCATCGTCGTGAGCGCGCTGCGCGTCAGCGCGTCCCTCGAGCGCATGGGCGACATGGCCGAGCACATCGCGCAGCTCGCGCGGTACCGCTTCCCCGAGAAGGTGGTGCCGAAGTCGCTCCGGCCCACGTTCCACGAGCTGGGCCAGCTCGACGTGGCCATCGCGCGCAAGCTCACCGAGCTGCTCACGACGGAGGACGTGCGCCTCGCGGAGGAGATCCGCAACGACGACGACCGCATCGACGAGCTGCACCTCAGCGTCTTCGACAAGGTGCTCAGCGAGACCTGGAAGGGCGCTGCCGTCGACACGGTCGACTCGACGCTCGCGTCGCGGTACCACGAGCGCTTCGCCGACCACGCCGTGTCGATCGCCAAGAAGGTCCAGTACCTCGCGACGGGCGACTGGGTCCCCGAGTCCTGAGCCGCTGCGCCGCACGGGGGCCCGGGTCGAGTCGTCGACCCGGGCCCCCGGCCGTCAAGATGGGGGCATGGCCTCCGTCGCGATCCTCGTCAACGGCCTTCCCGGCTCCGGGAAGACCACCCTCGCCCGCACCCTCGCGGCGGTCCTCGGCTGCCCCGCCCTCTCGGTCGACGTGGTGCAGGAGTCCTTGGCCGGCCTGACCGGGCCCGTGGTGACGCCGGCGGGCCTCCGGTCGGTCGCGTCCGACGCCGTCTGGTCGCTCGCCGCCGAGGTCGAGGCCGGCGTCGTCGTCGAGGCCGCCTGGCACGCCGGGCGCGACGGCGACGCCGTCCGCGCCGGGCTCGAGCGGGCCGGGAGCCCGCGCACCGTCGAGGTGTGGTGCGACGTCGACCCCGACGAGGCCCTCCGGCGCACGCTCGAGCGCGTCGAGACGGGCGCGCGCGCCCGAGCGCACGGCACCGCTCAGGAGGTGCGCGACGCCTGGACCGACCTGGTCGCGGGCGGCGCTCCCCTCGGGACCTGGCCCGTCGTGCGGGTCCCCGCCGACGGGGAGGTCGACCTCGACGCGCTCGTCACCGAGATCGGCGACCACTTCGGCTGACCCGGGCAGGCACCCCGGACGCACCACGGCCCGGCACCCCCGAGGGGTGCCGAGCCGTCGTCGTGCCGGGCGGGCGTGGGGTCAGAGGCCCGACTTCTTCTCGCCCTGAGCCGCGACCGCGGCGGCACCGGCGGCGGCGGCCTCGGGGTCGAGGTACTCGGCCTTGCCGACCGGGCGGTGCTCGTCGTCGAGCTGGTACACGAGCGGGATGCCGGTGGGGATGTTCAGCTCGGCGATCTCGTCGTCCGAGATGCCGTCGAGGTGCTTGACGAGCGCGCGCAGCGAGTTGCCGTGCGCGGTGACGAGCACGGTCCGCCCGGCGGCGAGGTCCTTCGTGATGTCGGACTCCCAGTAGGGCAGCATGCGGTCGATGACGAGCGCGAGCGACTCCGTGCGGGGCAGGTCGCCGTCGATGACCGCGTAGCGCGGGTCGTGCGCCTGCGACCACTGGTCGTCGTCGTCGAGGGGCGGCGGCGGCACGTCGAACGAGCGACGCCAGGTCTGGAACTGCTCGGGGCCGTACTCCTCGAGCGTCTGCGCCTTGTCCTTGCCCTGCAGGGCACCGTAGTGGCGCTCGTTGAGGCGCCACGAGCGCTTGACGGGCAGCCACGCGAGGTCGGCCTCGAGGAGCGCGATGTCGGCGGTCTGGATCGCCCGCGTCAGCACCGACGTGTAGAGCACGTCGGGCAGCAGGCCGGCGTCGCGGATCAGCTCGCCAGCGCGCCTCGCCTCCTCCTGCCCCTTCTCGCTGAGGCGGACGTCGACCCACCCCGTGAACAGGTTCTGCTGGTTCCACTCGCTGTTGCCGTGCCTGAGGAGGATGAGCGTCGAAGTCATGCCGCCACCCTACCGATCGAGGGGTGCGGCAGACTCGACGCATGCCCATCGGAGCCGTGACCCGCGGGACCACCGGCACCAACCGCCTCCGGCGCGTGGACCGGTGGATCGCCGCCCTGCCCGCGCTCCGTCGCGCCGACGACCCGCTCGTCGTCGACCTCGGCTTCGGGGCGAGCGCGACGACCCCGCTCGAGCTGCACCAGCGCCTGTCGCGCGTGCGCCCGGACGTCGAGGTGGTGGGCGTCGAGATCGACCCCGAGCGGGTGCGGAGGGCTGCCCTGTCGGCCCGACCGGGCGTGAGCTTCAGGGTGGGCGGCTTCGAGGTGCCGCTCGACGACGGGCGTCGCCCCGTCGTGGTGCGCGCCTCCAACGTGCTGCGCCAGTACGACGAGGCCGACGTCCCCGGGGCGTGGCAGCTGGTCACCGCGCGGCTGCAGCCGGGCGGCGTGCTCGTCGAGGGCACCTGCGACGAGATCGGTCGGGTCTCGAGCTGGGTCGACGTGGGCGTCGACGGCCCCACCACGTTCACGATCAGCCTGCGCCTCGCCGACCTCGACGTGCCGTCGATCGTCGCCGAGCGCCTGCCCAAGGCCCTCATCCACCGCAACGTGCCCGGGGAACGCGTGCACGACCTGCTCGTCGACCTCGACCGGCAGTGGGCCACGGCGGCCGGCTGGTCGACCTTCGGACCGGTGCAGCGTTGGGTGGCGACGGTCGAGGGGCTGCGCGCCGCCGGCTGGCCGGTCCTGCACGGGCGCACCCGCTGGCGGCTGGGCGAGCTCAGCGTGCCGTGGTCGGCCGTGGCGCCCCGCGACTGAGCCGGCGCGCCCCCTGCTCCCCTGCCGGTCCGCCCCCGCTCGTCGTCAGAGCGGTGCGAGCAGCGCCCGGGCGTGCTCGTGGGTCAGGCCGGTGGCCATGAGCAGGTCGACCACGAGGGGCCGCAGCATGAGGACCACGATCTGCTCCGTCACCGGCTGACCGGCCACGAGCACCGTCGGGTCGAGCCGTTCCGCGAGGGCGGTGAGCTCCCGCCGGGCCTCGCCGCGACGGTCGCCGTCGTGGCCCAGCCCCTCGACCGACGAACCGAGCACCTGGACCGCCCCGCGCAGCGACGCGAGGGCTCCGGCGAGCTCGGGCCTCGCCCTGCCGTCGCCGATCGAGGTGTCGACGCGCCGCGCGATGACGCGCAGGTTGCGCACGGCCAGGTCGAGGTCGCGGTGCAGCTCCGCGACCTGCAGGAGGTGCGCGGAGCGGGACCGCAGGACCGGCGAGAACCGCGCGGTCGACCGCGCGGCGTCGAGGCTCGACCCCCAGGCGTCGAGCAAGGGCTGCGTGCCGCGCAGCCGCCGTACGGCCGCGTCCGCGCGACGCACGTCGTCGGCGAGGAGGGCGTCGACGAGGGCCTCGAGGGCCGCGTCGAGCTCGGCGACGAGGGCTTGCGCGTCGCGGTGGACCGTGCGGACCACGCCGCGCGGCACGAGCGCCGTCACGGCCAGGGCCACGAGGCCGCCCACGCTGCCGTCGACGCTGCGGACGAACGGACCGCCCTCCGGGTCGGGCAGGAGCATGACGAGCATCGACTGGGTCGCGGCGGCGATCGTGAACCCCGTGCTGGGCGACGCGAACCGTCCGGCGACGAGCACGACGAGCAGGACCACGCCGACCTGCCACAGCCCCTTGCCGAGCACGAGCAGCAGCAGCTCGCTGAGGGCGATGCCGCTGACGACGCCGAGGGCCGTCTCGAGCACCTGGCGCGGGCGGGCGTCCCTGGCCAGCCCCAACGAGGTGATCGTCACGGTGACGGCGAGCAGCGGCACGGCGTGGCCGAGCACGACGTGGGTGAGCGCGTACGAGACCGACACGGCGAGCACCAGCTGCACGATCGCGGGCAGCGAGCCCACGGTGCGGCTCCAGGCCCCGCGCGGGTCGAAGCCCGCGGCGACGAACGCCCCGCCCGCACGGCCACCGGCGCGGCGGAGGCGGCCCACGTCGGGGACGGCGACCGGAGCGGTCGCGGGGGCCAGGGCGCCCGGGCCGCTCGGCCGCGCCGGTGGACCGCTGGGCCGCGCCGACGGACCGCTCGATCGCACCGGTCGCGCCGGCCGGCCGCTCCGGGACGGCCCGCGCTCGCCCCGCGGCACGGTCAGCGGCGCACGGCTCCGAGGCGGGGCAGGCGCGGCACGCCGGCCGACGCTCCCGCGCTCGGCGGCACGATCGTCTGCGGGGCGGCGGCGACGACGACGTCGCCCGCGAGGACGGCCAGCGGAGCGGCCTCGTCGGTGCCGCGCTTGACGAGCGCGAGCGCGACGGGGCCGAGCTCGTGGTGCAGGGCGGAGGCGGTCACCGCGCCGACGGGGCGGGCGGACGCGGGGTCCTCGCCGGGCTCGGCCACGACGACGACGTCGCCCCGCGACGGCAGGACGGCGTCCGAGCCGTCGAGGTGGAGCAGGACGAGCCGGCGCGGCGGGTGCCCGAGGTTGTGGACCTTGGCCACGGTCTCCTGCCCGCGGTAGCAGCCCTTCGCGAGGTGCACGGCGGTGCGGAGCCAGTCGACCTCGTGCGGGATCGCCCGGTCGTCGACCTCGGTGCTCCACCGGGGGCGCCAGGCCTCGATGCGCAGGGCCTCGAGGGCGAGCTGCCCCACGACGGGGAGGTCGGAGGCGGCCAGCGCGGGCAGGTCGGCGCGGTCGACGAGCACCTCGCGCCAGGTCCAGGCGGCACCGGGGTGCCCCTCGTCCGCCGCGTAGCCGTGGCCGCCGGGAGCGACGCCCGGCCAGGGGTCGACCCAGACGACGGGGACGCCCGCGGGCGCCAGCACGGGGACGGGCAGCTCGACGTCGGCGAGGGCGCCGAGGGTCGCGACGTCGGCGCTGCGGTCGGCGACCTCGACGCGGAGCATGAAGCGCATGCGGTCGAGCCACGCGGCCAACGGCGCGGCCTCGGGTCCGTCGACGAGCAGCCAGGTCGTCTCGCCGTCGTCGACGACGCGGGCGGCGTGCTCGAGGCGGCCGCTCGCGTCGAGCAGGAGGGTCTCGGTCGACCCGCCCGGCGCGAGGGACAGCAGGTGCTGGCTGGTGAGCGAGTGCAGCCAGGTGAGGCGGTCGGGCCCCGTGACGGTGACCACGCCGCGGTCGCCGAGGTCGACGACCGCGCGACCCGCGACGAGGGGCCGCTGCTCGCTCATCGGGTTGCCGAAGTGCGCCGCCGCCACGGGGCCGTCGGGCACGACCGGGTCGAGCCCGACGAAGCCGGCCCGCCCGGCGAAGGCGGGGGCCGCAGCGCCGGAGGCGCCGGTCGCCCCCGGCGCGGCCGCGTCAGTCGACACGGGCGAGCCGCCCCGACGCGTGCGTGCGGAGCTCCTGGCCGAGCGCGGCGATGTCCCAGGCCCAGAGCAGGTGGTTCTCGACGAGGCCGTACATGCGCGTCGCCGCCGAGTACTCCTTGGCGTTGCTGGACCGGAGCACCGCGTCGGTCGAGAGGTCGATGCGCGGTCCCGCCACCCGACCGAGGTAGAGCTCGTTGACGCCCGTGGGGTGCACGAGCTGCACCTCGAGGCCGAAGCCGTCGTCGGGCCGGCGGAGGATCTCCACCGTCTGGGCCGAGGTGTACGGCTGCACGCCCACGCCGGGCAGCATGCCCGGACCACGGTCGCCGACCTCGGCGGGCCGCTCGAGGCGCCAGTAGCCGGTCTCGCTCGCCAGGGGCGTGCGCTCGTCGTCGAGCAGCCACGAGAACGAGCTGTAGTTGAGGAACGGCAGGCCGTCGTGGCTGAAGCTGATGCGCTGCCCGAACTCGTGGGTGCGGCGCTCGGTGCCCGGCTCGAGGTCGGGATCGCCGTCACCGATCTTGTAGTCGACGACGCCGGTGCCCTCCCACACGCCGATGAGCCAGGACAGGGGGACGAGCTCGGCCGGGAGGCCGGTGGGGATGTCGATCATGGACGGCTCAGCGCTGACCCTTGAACAGCTTCACGAGCACGACGACGGACACGAAAGCGATGGCGAGCGACGCCAGGCCGAGCAGGCCGACGTAGAACACCTCGAGGGCGAGGAGGGAATCCATGCCCCCAGCCTACGCGGAGACCACCGACAGCAGTAGGGCAGGCGCCCGAGCGCCCTCAGGCCAGCTCGAGCACCAGGGTCGCGACCGCCAGGATGACGAGGCTGCCGCAGGTGCTGAGCATCGTGCGCGAGACGAGGCCGTCCTTCTGGCTCGTGGCCAGCTGCAGGACGAACGTGACGACGACCGACCCGGCGAGCGCGAGGGGCAGCCACAGGTAGGCCTCGGGCACGGGCGAGAGCACGCCGATGACGATCGCCGCGGCGAGCGTCAGCAGCCACACCGGCACGATCGTGAGGGGCTTGAGCCGGCGCGGTGCGCCGACCGTCGCCGCGGTCGCGCCGGGCTCGGCATCGGTGCTGCGGTCCACTGTCGTCCTCCGTCCGGGCCGGGCGATGGCCCTGGCCGTCCGCGCCGTTGTCCTAGACTCCAGGACAGTCGAAACCCCTGGAGGTCGTGTGGCGCAGCTCTTGGTACTGACCTCTGCCGCGAGCACGGACGTGCTCCCGGCGCTGGCCCTCCTGAGCCACCGTACCCGGCAGATCCCGGCCGAACCCGCACAGCTGGTCTCGGCGCCGCCGAGCGACGTGGTCTTCGTCGACGCCCGCTCCGACCTCGCCGCCGCCAAGTCGCTGTGCAAGATCCTGCGGACGACGGGCCTGGCCGTGCCCCTGGTGCTCGTGCTCACCGAGGGCGGGCTCACGGCCGTGAACGCCGAGTGGGGCGCCGACGACGTCGTGCTCGAGACGGCGGGTCCCGCCGAGCTCGACGCGCGCATCCGGCTCGTCACCGGGCGCGCGGCGCAGACCGACACGGGCTCGAAGATCCAGGCGTCCGGCGTCGTCATCGACGAGGCGAGCTACTCGGCGAAGGTGCACGGGCGCACGCTCGACCTCACCTTCAAGGAGTTCGAGCTGCTCCGCTTCTTCGCGACGCACCCGTCGCGCGTCTTCACCCGGGAGCAGCTGCTCAGCGAGGTGTGGGGCTACGACTACTTCGGCGGCACGCGCACGGTCGACGTGCACGTGCGGCGCCTGCGCGCCAAGCTCGGCGAGCTCGACTCGCTCATCGGCACGGTCCGCAACGTCGGGTACCGGTTCAACCTCTACGACGAGGAGGCCGGCGCGGTCGTGCCCTGACCGGGTCGTGCCCCGACGCGGTCGTGCCCTGACCCGGTCGTGACCCGACCGGGGCGGGTGGCGGGACCGGCCCCGGGCGGGCCTCCTGCCGCGCTCGTAGGCTGCGGGGGTGACGTTCCTCGACGACCTGGCCCGTGCCTCCTCCGACGCCGACGGCGCCCCGCCCTTCTCGGACCAGGCCCTCGTCGACGCCCGTGCCGGGCGGGCCACCGTGCTCGGCGACGAGCGTGCGGCGGCGGTCCTGCGCGACGGGGAGGTCGAGCTCGCCGTGCACCCCGACCACCGGCGGCGGGGCCTGGGCGGCGAGCTGCTCGCCCAGGTGCTCGACGTGACCGAGGGGTCCCTGGCGGCGTGGGCGCACGGTGACCTCCCGGGCTCGCGCGTCCTCGCCGAGCGGCACGGGTTCCGGCCCGTGCGGACCCTCCTGCAGCAGCGCGCCGCCGTGCCCGCCGCCCCGCGCGCGCCGCGACCGGCGGACGGCGACCGGATCGAGGCGTTCCGCCCGGGGACCGACGAGGAGGCCTGGCTCGACCTCAACCGGCGCGCCTTCGCCGACCACCCCGAGCAGGGCGGCCTCGACCGCTCCGACCTCGACGCCCGCCTCGCCGAGGACTGGTTCGACGCCGGCGACCTCCTCCTGCTCCACCGCGGGGGCGAGCTGCTCGCCTCCTGCTGGCTCAAGGTCGAGCCCGGCGCACCCGGCGAGTTCTACGCGGTCGCCGTGGCGCCCGGCCACCAGGGCGAGGGGCTCGGCGGCGCCGTCGTCGACGCGGGCCTCGTGCGCCTGGCCGAGCGCGGCGTCGTGACCGCGTCGCTCTACGTCGAGGGCGACAACGCCGCCGCGCTGGGCCTCTACGCGTCGCGGGGCTTCACGGACCACGCCGTCGACGTGCAGCACCGGCTCGACCGCTGACGCCGAGGGGTACAGCCGGGGTACGGCGGTGCGGGCAGGAGTCCCTACTCCCGGCCTCGGCCCGGACGGTCCCGTCGCTCCCAGGGCGACGGAGTGTGCTCAGGGCAGCGCAACTCGTCCACCACCAGAAGGAGCACCTCGTGAACCCCGTCAAGTTCCTGTCCGACGTCGGCCTCCAGAGCAAGCACGCGTACTGGGGAGGCTTCGGTTCCATCGTCGTCGCCCTCGTCGCGTGGATCGCCTCGCAGGGGAAGGACTCGAACGACAAGGCCCAGTCCGACCGCTGGGGCATCTTCATCGGCCACTGGGCCCCCACGTTCTTCGCCCTGGGCCTCGCGCTCAAGCAGGAGGAGAAGCACTAGGGACCTCCCTCGGCACCCGCGCCGCCCGCTCCTGCCCAGGGGCGGGCGGTGCTGCGTCATCCACCGTTCACCGGGAGCGGCCGCCGCCCGCCCTGCGCGGTGGCAGGATGACGGGATGGACAGCGAACCCCGCGTGGACGGTGCCGGCGTCACCCCCGACTTCCTCGACGACTTCGACGAGATCGTGAGCTTCGAGGAGGGCGGGCTGCCCGCGGAGCGGTACCTCGACCGCGAGCTCAGCTGGCTCGCCTTCAACCAGCGGGTGCTCGAGCTCGCCGAGGACCCTTCGACCCCGCTGCTCGAACGGGCGAACTTCCTGGCGATCTTCGCGAGCAACCTCGACGAGTTCTTCATGGTGCGCGTCGCCGGCCTCAAGCGGCGCATCGCCACCGGCCTCGCCGTGCCCACCAACGTGGGGCGCGGCCCCAACGACGTCCTCGCCGACATCAGCCGCACGGCGCACGAGCTGCAAGAGAGGCACGCCCGGGCGTTCCTCGACCTCGTCAAGCCCGACCTCGACGACGCGGGCATCCACATCGAGAACTGGTCCGACCTCGAGGAGGCCGACCGCGTCCGCATGCGCGAGGTCTTCAGCGAGCAGATCTTCCCGGTGCTCATGCCGCTCGCGGTCGACCCGGCCCACCCCTTCCCCTACATCTCGGGCCTGTCGCTCAACCTGTCCGTCCGCGTGCGCAACCCCAAGACGCGCCGCCAGGAGTTCGCGCGCCTCAAGGTGCCGCAGGTCCTGCCGCGCTTCGTGCAGCTGCCCGACGACGAGAGCGGCCGCGTGCGGTTCATCGCCCTCGAGGACCTCATCGCCAACCACCTGCAAGACCTGTTCCCGGGCATGGAGATCGTCGAGCACCACGTCTTCCGCGTCACGCGCAACGAAGACGTCGAGGTCGACGAGGACGAGTCCGAGAACCTCATCCAGGCGCTCGAGCGCGAGCTGCTCCGCCGTCGCTTCGGACCACCCATCCGCCTCGAGATCACCGACGACATGGACCCGGTCACGCTCGAGCTGCTCGTCCGCGAGCTCGACGTCACCGACCAAGAGGTCTACCGGCTGCCGGCCCCGCTCGACCTGGCCGGGCTGTTCGAGCTCACCAAGCTCTCGCGCGCCGACCTCAAGTACGCCAAGCACCTCCCGGCCACCGCCGTCCAGCTGCAGCAGTCCGAGCCGAACATGAAGCCCGACATGTTCGCCAGCATCGCCCGGCAGGACGTCCTCGTGCACCACCCGTACGAGTCGTTCGCGACGAGCGTCCAGGCGTTCCTCGAGCAGGCCGCGGCCGACCCCAACGTCCTCGCCATCAAGCAGACGCTCTACCGCACGAGCGGCGACAGCCCGATCATCGAGGCCCTCATCGACGCCGCCGAGGCGGGCAAGCAGGTGCTGGCCCTCGTCGAGATCAAGGCGCGCTTCGACGAGCAGAACAACATCACCTGGGCGCGCAAGCTCGAGAAGGCCGGCGTGCACGTGGTCTACGGCCTCGTCGGCCTCAAGACCCACTGCAAGCTCGCGCTCGTGGTGCGCGCCGAGAAGGGCACGCTGCGCCACTACAGCCACATCGGCACGGGCAACTACAACCCCAAGACCAGCCGCATCTACGAGGACATGGGCCTCTTCACCGCGGACGACCAGGTGGGCAAGGACCTCACCCGCCTCTTCAACGAGCTCTCCGGCTACGCCATCGAGAAGAAGTTCAAGCGCCTCCTCGTCGCACCGCGCTACCTGCGGCGGGGGCTGCTCAAGCAGATCCAGACCGAGATCGAGCACGCCGAGGCGGGCCGCCCGTCGGGCATCAAGATCAAGATCAACTCCATCGTCGACGAGCAGGTCATCGACGCGCTCTACCGGGCGAGCCAGGCCGGGGTGCCCGTCGACGTCTGGGTGCGGGGCATCTGCGGCATCAAGCCGGGCGAGCCCGGCCTCAGCGACACCATCCGCGTGCGCTCGATCCTCGGCCGCTACCTCGAGCACTCCCGCCTGTTCTGGTTCGCCAACGACGGCGACCCGCAGGTGTTCATGGGCAGCGCCGACATGATGCACCGCAACCTCGACCGGCGGGTCGAGGCCCTCGTGCGCCTCACCCAGGAGGACCACGTCGCCGAGCTCGCGGCCCTGTTCGACCTCGCGATGTCCGACGAGACCGCCTCGTGGTGGCTCGCCTCCGACGGCACCTGGACCAGGCACGCCCGCGACGCGGAGGGCAAGCCGCTCGCCGACCTCCAGAACGCCCTCATGCGGCAGATCTCGCAGCGGAAGCGCTCCTCGCGGTGAGCACGGTGACGAGCACGACGGTCGTGGCCGCGGGCGCGGTCTGCTGGCGCGAGCAGCAGGGCGAGGTGCTCGTGCTCCTCGTGCACCGCGACCACCACGGCGACGTCTCGTTGCCCAAGGGCAAGGTCGACGAGGGCGAGTCGACCCCGCGCACGGCCGTCCGCGAGATCCACGAGGAGACGGGGTACCGCGTCGCCCTGGGTGCGCCGCTCGGCACGGCCGAGTACATCCTCCCCGGCGGCCGGGACAAGGTCGTGCACTACTGGGCGGCCGAGGTCACCGACGCCGAGCACCGTGCCGTGGGCGAGTTCCGGCCCAACGACGAGGTCGCCGCGATCGACTGGGTCCCCGTGGCCCGCGCCCGCGACATGCTCACCTACGAGCGCGACGCCGAGGTGCTCGACCGCTTCGCCGACCGGGTCGCCACCCGGTCCGTGCGCACCTTCGCGCTCGTCGCCCTGCGCCACGGCGCCGCGACCTCGCCCTCCGAGTGGTCGGGCTCGGACGCGACCCGCCCCCTGCTGCCCCGGGGCCGCAAGCAGGCCAAGGCCGTCGCCCCCGCGCTGGCCGCCTGGGCGCCCGAGCGCCTCGTGAGCAGCACGGCCGCCCGCTGCCTCGCCACGCTCGAGCCCGTGTCGCACCTGCTGCACCTGGGCGTCAAGCAGACCGACGACCTCAGCCAGGACGCCTTCGAGCGCGGCGAGGCCGACGTCTCGGCCGTCGTCAAGAAGAGGCTCAAGAAGCAGCGCAGCACCGTCCTGTGCAGCCACGGTCCCGTGCTGCCCGAGATCGTGCGCGAGATCACGAAGCACACGCTCGGCGGCGAGCGCCTCGACGTGCGGCGGGCGTCGTCGCTGGGGACGGCCGACTACACGGTGCTGCACGTGTCGGTCGACGAGCACCGTCTCGTCGCGGTCGAGACGCACGGGCCCCTCGCCTGACCGGGGACGCGGCGGGAGCGGGGCGGCGACCGACGGCGGGCGTGACCGACCTGTCGGACCGCCCGCGACTCCGGCCTGGACCGCCAGCTGTTGGGGCCTCGTTCACCTGCCGTTCACCGAGGCAGACGACCGTGGTCACCGGCCGGACGTAGCGTCACGGGCGGGTCGGCACCAGGCCCACGCATCCTGACATCACTCCCGAAAAGGAACCCCTGTGAACTTCAAGCGCACCGGCAGCATCGCGGCCATCGCCGCGGTCGGCACCCTCCTCCTCGCGTCCTGCGCGGCCAACGAGGGCGGTTCGTCCACCGACGAGGCCAGCTCGTCCGACCTCTCGGGCACCGTCGCGGGCATCGGCGCGTCCTCGCAGCAGGCCGCCCAGGAGGCCTGGGTCGCCGGCTTCCAGACCGCGAACCCCGACGTCACGATCAACTACGACCCGCAGGGCTCCGGCGGCGGCCGTGAGAGCTTCATCTCGGGCGCTGCCGCGTTCGCCGGCTCGGACCGCGCCTTCACGACCGACGAGATCTCGTCGAGCACCTTCGCGGGCTGCACGCCCGACACCGGCATCGTCGAGCTGCCCGCCTACGTCTCGCCCATCGCCGTGGTCTACAACCTCGAGGGCGTCGACGAGCTGAACCTCACGCCCACCGTGCTCGCGAACATCTTCAACGGCTCGATCACCAGCTGGGACGACGAGGCGATCGCCGCGGACAACCCCGACGCCGAGCTCCCCTCGACGCCCATCACGGCCGTCCACCGCTCGGACGACTCGGGCACCACCGAGAACTTCACCGACTACCTGTCGGCCACGGCGCCCGACGCCTGGACCGAGGAGGCCGACGGCGTCTGGCCCCAGGGCTTCGGCGGCGAGGGTGCCTCCGGCACCTCCGGCGTCATCGACGCGGTGACCAACGGCACCGGCACCATCGGCTACGCCGACGCCTCGCGCGCCGGCGACCTCGGCGTCGCGAAGATCCAGGTCGGCGACGAGTTCGTCAGCTACTCGCCCGAGGCCGCCGCGGCCATCGTCGACGCCTCCCCCGAGGAGGAGGGCCGCACCGAGGGCGACATCGCCATCGAGATCGACCGCACCTCGACCGAGTCCGGCGTCTACCCGATCGTCCTGGTGAGCTACCTCATCGCGTGCGAGTCCTACGAGGACGAGGCGCAGGGCGAGATCGTCAAGTCGTACCTGTCCTACGTCACCAGCGAGGAGGGCCAGCAGGTCGCGGCCGACGCCGCCGGCAGCGCGCCCATCTCGAGCGAGCTCTCGGACCAGGTCGCCACGGCCGTCGAGCTCATCAAGTAAGACGCTCCACCCCGGGCCCGGGACCGCCTCGTGCGGTCCCGGGCCGTCGGCCTGACAGGGCCACCGCCAGACCCGAACAGCACGGCCCCAGCTCGAGACACGGAGGAACCCGGCCGATGACAGCCCCCGCCACGACCCCTGCGACGGCGCGGACCCCGCGCGTCCGCCGCAGCCCGGCCGACCGCATCTTCTCGACGAGCACGGTGGTCGCCGGAGGCCTGATCCTCGCGATCCTCGCCGCGGTGGCCCTGTTCCTCGTCGTCCAGAGCGTGCCGGCCCTGACGGCCGCGCCCGAGGACGTCTCGCTCTCGGGCTACCCGGGCTCCTTCTGGCAGTACGTCGGGCCGCTCGCCTTCGGCACGGTCTACGCCGCGGCCCTGGCGCTGCTCATGGCCCTGCCGGTGGCCGTCGGCATCGCCCTCTTCATCTCGCACTACGCGCCCCGCAAGCTCGCGCAGGGCCTCGGGTACGTCATCGACCTGCTCGCCGCCGTGCCCAGCGTCGTCTTCGGCCTGTGGGGCAGCATCGTGCTCGCGCCCGCGATCCAGCCCTTCTACACCTGGCTCGTCGACGCCTTCGGCTGGTTCCCGCTCTTCGCCGGTCCCGTCTCGGGCACCGGGCGCACGCTGCTCACCGCCTCGATCGTGCTCGCCGTCATGATCCTGCCGATCGTCACCGCGCTGAGCCGTGAGGTGTTCCTGCAGACGCCGACCCTCCACGAGGAGGCGGCGCTCGCCCTCGGCGCGACGCGCTGGGAGATGATCCGCGTGGCCGTGCTGCCCTTCGGCCGCCCCGGCGTCATCTCGGCCGCCATGCTCGGCCTGGGCCGGGCGCTCGGCGAGACCATGGCCGTCGCGCTCGTGCTGAGCCCGGCGCTCGTGATCAACCCCGCGATCCTCACCTCGACCAACTCGTCGACCATCGCGGCCAACATCGCCCTGAGGTTCCCCGAGGCGCACGACATCGGCATCAACACGCTCATCGCGACCGGCCTCGTGCTCTTCGTCATCACGCTGGTCGTCAACTCGATCGCGCGCTACGTCATCAACCGCCGCAAGGCCTTCTCGGGAGCGAACTGATGGCCACCACGACCACGACGGCGCCGCCCACCCGTCCCGCCGCGCCCAGCGTCAACGCGCTCACCACCGGCCGGCTGCCCAAGTACAGCCCGCTCGCGATCCTCCTGGGCAGCTGGGTCGTCATGCTCGTCGTGTTCGGCCTGCTGGCCGCGGCCGGCGTCACCGAGGGCTTCGGCTGGACGACGGCGATCATCCTCGGCACGGTGCTCTACGCCGTCCTCGTCTTCGTCGTCTCGTACATGGTCGAGGGCGTGCGCCGCGCGAAGGACCGCATCGTCACGACGCTGGTCAGCGCCGCCTTCGTCATCGCCCTCGTGCCGCTCGTGTCCGTGCTCGTCACGGTCGTCACCTCCGGTGCCGCGCGCTTCGACGGCGACTTCTTCTCGATGTCGATGCGCAACGTCGTCGGTGCCGGCGGCGGCGGCCTGCACGCCCTCACGGGCACGCTGCTCATCACCGCGCTCGCCACGGTGATCTCGGTGCCGATCGGCCTGCTCACGGCGATCTACCTCGTCGAGTACGGCCGCGGCCGCCTCGCCCGCGCCATCACCTTCTTCGTCGACGTCATGACGGGCATCCCGTCGATCGTCGCCGGCCTCTTCGCCTACGCGCTCTTCGTCATCTTCTTCGGCGAGGGCGTCCGCATGGGCGCCGCCGGCTCCGTGGCCCTGGCCGTGCTCATGATCCCGGTCGTCGTCCGCAGCACCGAGGAGATGCTCAAGCTCGTCCCCAACGAGCTGCGCGAGGCCTCCTTCGCCCTCGGCGTGCCGAAGTGGCTCACCGTGCTCAAGGTCGTGCTGCCGACGTCGATCGCCGGCATCGTCACGGGCGTCATGCTCTCCATCGCCCGCGTCATCGGCGAGACCGCCCCGCTGCTCATCACGGCCGGCTTCACGGCGAGCATGAACTACGACCTCTTCGACGGCCGCATGCAGTCCCTCCCGGTCTTCGCCTACAGCTCGTACGTCAGCCAGGGCACCGACGCCGCCGCGTACATCGACCGCGCCTGGACGAGCGCGCTGACGCTGATCCTCATCGTCATGGCGCTCAACCTCGTGGCCCGCCTCATCGCCCGCCTGTTCGCCCCCAAGCTCGGCCGCTGACGCCGCCCTCTCCCCCGAAAGAAGCAGCACATGTCCAAGCGCATCGAGGTCAGCGACCTCAACGTCTACTACGGCAAGTTCAAGGCCGTCGAGGACGTCAACATCACGATCGAGCCCCGCACGGTCACCGCCTTCATCGGCCCCTCGGGCTGCGGCAAGTCGACGTTCCTCCGCACGCTCAACCGCATGCACGAGGTGATCCCCGGCGCCTACGTCGAGGGCAAGGTCCTCGTCGACGGCAACGACCTCTACGGCCAGGGCGTCGACCCCGTGCTGGTCCGCCGCCAGGTGGGCATGGTCTTCCAGCGGCCCAACCCGTTCCCCACCATGAGCATCCGCGACAACGTGCTCGCCGGCGTCAAGCTCAACAACCGCCGCATGGCCAAGTCCGACGCCGACGGCCTGGTCGAGAAGTCGCTCCAGGGCGCCAACCTCTGGAACGAGGTCAAGGACCGCCTCGACAAGCCCGGCTCCGGCCTCTCGGGCGGCCAGCAGCAGCGCCTCTGCATCGCGCGCGCCATCGCGGTGTCGCCCGACGTGGTCCTCATGGACGAGCCCTGCTCGGCCCTCGACCCGATCTCGACGCTCGCCATCGAGGACCTCATCGAGGAGCTCAAGCAGCAGTACACGATCGTCATCGTGACCCACAACATGCAGCAGGCCAGCCGCGTGAGCGACAAGACGGCGTTCTTCAACATCGCGGGCACGGGCAAGCCCGGCAAGCTCATCGAGTACGACGAGACCGCGAAGATGTTCTCGAACCCCAGCGTCCAGGCGACCGAGGACTACGTCTCGGGCCGCTTCGGCTGATCCCCGCCCGCCCGGCAGGGCACGACGACAGGAGGCGGTGGTCCCGATCGGGACCACCGCCTCCTGTCGTGCCGCCGGCTGCTGCCGGTGCCCCGCCTACGCGCTCTGGATGGCCGCGATCGGCTCGGTCGTGGGGCTCTCCGAGCCGCCCTGCGGCTCGATGGTGATGCCGATGGTGTCGCCGGGTCGCATCGTGCCGTCGAGGACGTGCGTGACCGGGGCCGACGACGAGACGCCGAAGGTGCCGGCCGGGGTCGCGCCGGACTCGTTGATGTACCAGAGCTCGTACGTCTGGTCGCCGGGCAGCGAGGTGAGGCCGTCGAGCACGACGGCCGACCGCTCGAGCTCGTTCGACCAGACCAGGGTGGCCGTGCCGCCGGTGCTCACGTCGGTGACGGCGCGCTGGAAGTCGCTCGCGGCGTAGATCTCCTCGATGCCGGACGCCTGCTGCTGTTGCTGCTGGGCGGGCCCGGTGAGCTGGCCGAGGACGGCGCCGCCGCCGAAGAACAGCGCGGCGGCCGCGGCCGACGCGGCGAGGATGCCGACGGGGCGGGTGAACCACCGGGCGCGTGCCGCTCCCGTGGGGGCCAGCACCGTGCCTCCTGCCGTCTCGCGCTCGGTGGGCTCGACCTCGGGGGTCGGCACGTGGGCGGGCTCGGTCGCGGCGGGAGCAGCGGCCCCGTCGAGCGGGCGGAGCTGCGGCGTCGTCGCGATCGCGGCCAGGAGGCCGGCTCGCAAGGACGCCGACGGCGTCACCGGCTCGAGGGCGTGCGCCATGAGCAGCGTGGTCTCGGTCAAGCCGGTCACCTCCTCGGTCAGGTCGTCGGACTCGGCGAGCCGGGCCTCGAAGGCCCGACGCTCGTCGTCGGTCAGTGCGTTCAGCACGTACGCGCCGGAGAGCGCGTCCGTGTCGTGGTCGTCACGGGCGTGCCGCCCGGTCGTCGTGGGGTCGTCGGGACCTGTCACGATGCCACCCCCATCTCGTCGCGCAGGCGGATCATGCCGTCGCGCAGTCGTGTCTTCACCGTGCCGAGCGGCACGTCGAGCATGGCGGCCACCTCGCTGTGGCTGTAGCCGCCGTAGTAGGCCAGTTCGACCGCCTGCCGTTGCAGCTCGGTGAGCCGCGCCAGGGCCCTGGTCACGCGTTCGTGCTCGAGACGGATCTCGACCTTCTCGCTGACCTGGTCGTACTCGGTCTCGTGGTCGCGGATGCCGATGCGCACGTCGCGGTCACGGCCGGCCTGCGAGGAGCGGACGCGGTCGACGGCGCGACGATGCGCCATGGTGAGCATCCAGCTGGCGGCGCTGCCCCGCGTCGTGTCGAAGCGGGTGGCGGTCTGCCAGATCTCGAGGAACACCTCCTGGGTGACCTCCTCGGACTGGGAGTGGTCCTTGAGCAGCCTCTTGACCAGGCCGAGCACGCGAGGTGCCGTCTGGTCGTAGAGGTCGGCGAAGGCCTGCTGGTCGCCCTGCGCCACCTTCACGAGCAGCTCGTCGGGCGTGGCCGGTGGCACGTCCGCACTGGTGTCGATGTCTGGGGTCACGAGCGCAAGCATGTCAGGTCCACCTCCTCGTCGGTGCTGTCGTCGGGTCTCGGACGTGACCAGCCCTCCACGGGCGCCGTCTGGGACGGCCTCACGGAGGCCCGACGCCCATGGAGGACCGGCACGGCGGCCGCCCCAGGGAGTGGGCGGTGCCGGGAGATCTGTCGATCCCTCACGCCATGGAGTTCGGCACCGTGCGCCTCGCGGATTGGCCTTCGCTGCAGGAGATGCAGCGACTCGTCGGGTGACGCAGAGGTGACGGCCAGGTGGTCACCGTCGCCGGGGTGCTCGACCTCGAGCTGCAGGCTGCTCGACCTCGACCTCGACCTCGACCCGGGGGCGGGGAGGGAGGAAGGGGTGCCGGACCGCAGAAACGCCTCTCGGCGGAAGGCCGCTCGCAGCGGCGAATTTTGGAGCCCGGGGTTTGCTGCGGCCCGGCTCGATCGAGTGTAGACGACGGTCGGCGGGCCCGGTCGGCGCGTTCGCGGGGTGCGAACGGGGGTGGCGCAGGAGTCGCGACGGGCCCCGGCGGGCCGGGTCGCGACTCCTGGTCAGTCGAGGCTGCCGTCGCGCCAGAGCGCGGCGCAGGCGGTGAGGTCGACGGCCAGCTCGGACCAGCGCAGGGCACGACGGGTGAGCTCGCTGCCGCGGGCGTCACCGGCGTGCTCGTCGAGGTCGTCGGCGACCGACGCCGCCCCGTCGGCGGTCAGGCGGCAGAACGCGGCACCGCGGTCGAGGGCGAGCGAGAAGTCGCCCTCGAAGGCGCCCCGGAGGATCAGGTCGGCCAGGGCGAGGATCTCGTCCGGCGACGCGGGGTCCGGGGCGCCGGCCACGACGGGGTCGATGGTGCGCGAGGCGTCGCTGCCCCGCTCGAAGAGCAGGGTCGTCTCCGCCGGGTTCGCCCGGATCGCAGCCCGGACCAGGTAGATGCGCCACAGCGCGCCGGGGAGCGTGTGCGGGCTCGCCCGCGCCCACAGCTCGGCGACCGTGTCGATGCCGTGCGCGTCGGTGAAGGTGACGAGCCGGTCGAGGATCTCGGGCGCGGGATCGTGCTTCACGCGCGCGACCAGCGCCGCCGCCGACTCGTGGGCGACGCGGTTGAGCAGGGCGGGGTCGTCGCCGCCCTGGTACGCCTCGAACTCCTGGTTCGTGAACTGGGTGGGGCGATGGAACTCTCTGGGCACCGGGCCACGATAGGCGTCGCCACCGTCATCCGCATCGGGTGTCGCGCAGGGCGAACGGGGCAGGCCGGCGGCCCGCGCCCATCGCGTAGGGTTGACGGGCAACGGGCCTCTAGCTCAGTCGGTAGAGCATCGGACTTTTAATCCGCGGGTCGTGGGTTCGAGCCCCACGGGGCCCACTCGCAGCAGCCCTCGCTCGACTTCTCATCCGCGGGTCGTGGTGGGCCCACGCCGCCGGTCCCGACGCGTCGCGGAGCGACGTGGCGGCCGTGCCGGCGGGGATCGAGCCCCACGGGGCCCACTCGACGCAACCCTCGCTCGAGGCTCCTCGTGATGGCCATCGAGGGGACCCGATCTGTCGCTCCCGAGGCCTCGGAGCAACCGGATGCGTCACCTCGATGCGCCCCGCGGCGAACTGGGGCGGCACGGCCCGGAACGAGGACGTGCCCCCGCCCCGGAGGGCAGGGGCACGTTGCGCCACGAGCGTCTCGCCCGTCGGATCAGGAGACGAGCGGTCGCGTCAGCGGCGACGCGCACCCGGTAACCAGCCGGGATGCGTCTTCGACACTAACGGGGCCGGAGGGTCGCCACCATGGGTACGACGAGGCCTTCTCGGAAAACGGACAAGATCGCGGCCCCAGTCCTGGTGGCCCCCAGGAAGACCTGGGCGGACGCTCAGTCCGCGGTCAGGCAGCGCACGCCCCAGGTCGCCGTCGTCGTCTCGCCCTCGTCGAGCCACCGCAGGCCCTCGCCGCTCGCGAGCGCGTTCGCCGGAGCGGTCATCGGCTCGACGGCGACGGCCAGGCCGAGCTCGCCGTCGCGCGGGAAGTTCCGCGGCGTGAAGACCTGCACGTACTCGTACGAGGCGTCCTGCCAGAGCTCGACGCCGCTGCCGTCGGGCGCCCGCAGGGTCGTGCGGCGCACGCCCTCGTCGTCGGCGGCGACGTCGCGGTAGGTGGTGTCGAGGTCGAGGTCGCCGACGCGCGCGCCCCTGCGCAGGTCGAAGGCGGTGCCCTCGACCGGCTCGGTGCCGGTGGGGATGCTCCGCTCGTCGGTGACGTACCGCATGGCCGCGTCGAGCGTCACCGAGAGGTCGGCGACGTCGTGCGCCCCGACCCGCAGGAACGGGTGCGACCCGAGCGCCCACGGCGCCCGGCCCCGCCCCACGTTGGTGAGGGTGTGCGTGACGACCAGGCCGTCCTCGACGAGCTCGTGGCGCACGGTCACGTCGAGCTGGAACGGCCAGCCGTGCTGCGGGTGCACGGTCGCGGCCTGCACGACGGCGTGCGGGTGCAGCTCGACGAGCCGGTAGGCGGTCCAGCGCAGGAGTCCGTGGCTGGCGTTCCCCTTGGACGGCTCGGTGAGGTCGAGCTGCTGCACCTCGCCGTCGAGCTCCCACCTGCCGTCGGCGACCCGGTTGGGCCAGGGCACGAGCGTGATGCCGCAGGCCGACGGCGGGACGCTCGACGCCGGGAACGTCTCGGCGAGCGGCTCGCCGTCGACGGCGAGCGCCCGCAGGCCCGCCGCGACCTGCGTGACGGTCGCGGTCAGGGTGCTCTCCCCCGTCTGCAGGGTCAGGTCGTACTGGTCTCCGGTGGGACTGGTCACGGTGCCTCCTCGGTGCTGTCTCGGTCCGGAGTCGCGGCTCCGGGGGGATCGTCGGGCGTCGCGTCCGCCTCGACCACGGCCAGGCCGGCCGCGCGGAGCTCGGCGACGACGCCGGGCTCGGCACCGGCGGTGACGAGCCCCTCGAACGCGGCGAGGGGGCCGATGACGCCGATGTGCGCCTGGCCCAGCTTGCTCCCGTCGGCGACGATGTACGACCTGCGGGCCGTCGCGGTCATGAGCCGCTTGACGTCGGTCTCGGGCAGGTTGACGTTGGTGGCGCCGTGGCGCGGGTGCACGCCGGTGCAGCCGATGAACGCGAGGTCGGCGGTGATGCTCGTGAGCACGCTGCTCGCGAGCGGGTCGACGAGCGAGTGCTGCAGGGGGCGCAGGGTGCCCCCGGACACGACGACCGTGAAGCGCGGCACGGCCTGCTCCAGCGCCAGGGCGATGGTCAGCCCGTTCGTGACGACGACCACGTCGTGGAGGTCGTCGCGCTCGAGCAGGGCGAGCGCGATCTGGGTCGTCGTGGTGCCGACGTCGAGGACGACGCAGTCGCCGGAGCGCACGAGCGCGGCGGCCGTCACTGCCACGGCGCGCTTCGCCTCGGCGCCGACCTCGCTCTCTTCCTCGAAGGGGCGCTCCACGGCCCGACGATCGGTGGAGAGGGCGCCGCCGTGCACGCGGGCGACGAGGCCTCCCACGACGAGCTGCTCGAGGTCGGTGCGGATGGTGACCTCGGAGAGCCGGAACTCGCGCGCCAGCTCGGCCGTGCGCACGAAGCCGCGCCGCGCGACGAGGTCGGCGATGCGCTGTCGCCGGACCCCGGCGGGGGCCCGGTCGGCGGGGGTGGCGTCCACGCCGTCAGTTTCGTATGCTTTCAGGTGCTTTCGCAACTGCAAGTCCGTCCGGCCTGCAGCGACCGACCCGAGGAGCCGACGTGGGCATCACGACACGGAGCACGACGCTGGCCGACGGCCGCGAGCTCATCTACTTCGACGACGCCGACACGACGCTCGGGCCCGAGCGGCGTGCCGACGCGCGCACGCTCGACCCGAGGCCGGAGACCGCGTCGATGCGGCAGGACCCCTTGACGGGCGAGTGGGTGTCGATCGCCGCGTCGCGCCAGAACCGCGTCTTCCTGCCGCCGGCCGAGCTCGACCCCCTCTCCCCCGCCTCGCCGACGAACCCCAGCGAGATCCCCGACCTCTACGACGTCGCCGTCTTCGAGAACCGCTCGCCGTCCTTCGGCCCGATGCTCGAGGGCGACGGTGCCCCCGAGGGCCTCGACGACCTGCGCGAGATCGGGATCGGCCGCACGCGCCGCAGCGTCGGCCGCTGCGAGGTCGTCTGCTTCAGCCCCGAGGCCCACGGCTCGTTCGCCGAGCTCAGCGAGTCGCGGGCGCGCACGGTCGTCGAGGCCTGGGCCCACCGCACCGCCGCCCTCTCGGCGATGCCCGGCGTGCAGCAGGTGTTCCCCTTCGAGAACCGCGGCGAGGCCATCGGCGTCACCCTGCACCACCCGCACGGGCAGATCTACGCCTACCCCTACGTGACCCCGCGCACGTCGCGCCTGCTCGAGAGCATCGCCTCGTACGGCCCCGACCTCTTCGCCGACGTGCTCGAGTCCGAGCGCGGCAGCGACCGCGTCGTCCTCGAGGGCGAGCACTTCACCGCCTTCGTGCCCTTCGCGGCCCGCTGGCCGATCGAGCTGCACCTGCTGCCGCACCGCCACGTGCCCGACCTCGCGGGCCTCACCGAGGCGGAACGTGACGAGCTCGCCGTGATGTACCGACGACTCCTGCGCGGCGTCGACGCCCTCTACGACGACCCGACCCCCTACATCTCGGCGTGGCACCAGGCGCCGGTGCACACGGGCCGCGACACCGTGCGGCTCATGCTGCAGATCACGTCGCCGCGCCGGGCCGAGTCGAGGCTGAAGTTCCTGGCCGGCTCCGAGGCGGCGATGGGAGCCTGGGTCGGCGACCTCGTGCCCGAGGTCCAGGCAGAGCGACTGCGAGAGGCGACGGAGCGAGCATGACCACCGACACCACCCCCGGCTACTCCGACGTCTTCGACACCGAGCCGGTCGGCCGCTGGTCCGCACCCGGCAGGGTCAACCTCATCGGCGAGCACACCGACTACAACGACGGCTTCGTCCTGCCCTTCGCCATCGACCGCCGCACGACGATCACCGTCGGCCGCCGCGACGACCGCCTCCTGCGCGTGAGCAGCACCTTCGAGCCGCGCGTCGTGCACGAGGCGTCCCTCGACGACCTCCGGCCGGAGTCGCTGACCGGCTGGTCCGCGTACGTCACGGGCATCGCGTGGGCCCTCGGCGAGGCGTCCTCGCGCGCGACGTCGCCCGCCTTCTCCGCGGCCGGCGGCGACCTGAGCGGGATCGACCCGTCGGCCTTCACGGGCCTCGACGTCTTCGTCGAGTCCGACGTCCCGGTCGGCGCGGGCCTGTCGTCGTCGGCGGCGCTCGAGTGCTCGGCGGCCCTCGCGTTCGACGAGCTGTGGGGCCTCGGCCTGAACCGGCAGACGCTGGCCGCCGTGGGGCAGCTCAGCGAGAACGAGGCCGTCGGCGCACCGACCGGCATCATGGACCAGTCCGCGTCACTGCTCGGCGAGGTCGACTCCGCGGTGTTCCTCGACTGCCGCAGCCTCGACGCCGAGGTGGTCGGGCTGGGGCTGGCCGAGGCTGGCCTCGAGCTGCTCGTCGTCGACACCCACGTCGAGCACGCCCACGCGACCGGTGGGTACGCCGATCGTCGCGCCTCCTGCGAGAGCGGGGCACGGGCGATGGGCGTCACCTCGTTGCGCGACCTCGACGTCGACGACCTCGACCGCGCGGCAGACGTGCTCGACGACGAGACGCTGCGACGGGTGCGCCACGTCGTCACCGAGGACCAGCGCGTGCTCGACACCGTCCGGACGCTCCGCGAGCACGGCGCGGCCGCCATCGGGGACCTGCTCGATGCCTCGCACGTGTCGATGCGCGACGACTTCGAGATCTCGGTGCCCGAGCTCGACCTCGCCGTGGCCACGGCCCAGGCCTCCGGTGCGGTCGGCGCCCGCATGACCGGGGGCGGCTTCGGCGGCTCGGCCATCGCGCTTGTCCGCACAGGCGACCGCGACACCGTCGCCGCCGCCGTCGAGGCCGCCTTCGCCGACGCCGGCCACACGGCGCCGACGATCTTCACCGTCACCGCCGCGCAGGGCGCCCGCCGCGACGCCTGACCCGCGCCGCTCGCGCGGGGGCGCCCGGCGCGGCCCGCCGACCGGGCCCGCCGCGCCGCGCCGCCCGCGCCCCGGGTCCACGACCGCGAGATGCCCCTCCTGCTGGATGCCCGACCGCACCACCTGGCAGGAGGGGCATCTCGCGTCCGCGGACGGGCGCGGCGACGTGTCGCACCGCCGATCTGACACGGCACGGCCGGGCCCGCGCGTGCGGTGCCGGAAAGGCCACGCGTCGCTGGAGCACGCGGCACGGCCGGGCGCGGGCCGGCGAGGGCGGGTACGCGCCGGCGGGCCGGCACGGCCGGGCGCGGGCCGGCGCGGCCGGGGTCCGCGGACGGGCGCGGCGACGTGTCGCACCGCGAATCCGACACCGCACGGCCGGGCCCGCGCGTGCGGTGCCGGAAAGCCTGCGCGATGCTGGAGCACGCGGCACGGGCCGGCGGCCGGCACGGCCGGGCGCGGGCCGGCGCGGCGGGCACGCGCCGGCGGGCCGGCGGCCGGGCGCGGGCCGGTGCACGGCACCACGCCACCGCCCCGCCCCGCCCACCCCGCCCCGCGGCGGGCGGTCAGCGGCGCTCGGCGGCCTCGACGACGTTCT
>Ga0265797_10001057_pt1 | contig 49587 bp, 39 predicted proteins | sample P2T30metagenome_FD_192433 | JGI IMG/M metagenome (GOLD analysis project Ga0265797, IMG submission 192433) | Plant litter microbial communities from East Loma Ridge, Irvine, California - P2 T30 | ecosystem: Environmental > Terrestrial > Plant litter > Unclassified | place: USA: California...
CGGCTACAGCGGTACACGCGCGCGAGGTCGTCATGATGGTCTTCCGTTATGCGCGTGACCGCGGCGAGAAAATAGATAATCCGGCGGACGAGGTACGTCCGAGTTCGATCGCCCGGTTCCAGCCCCGGGATCGCTCGCTGGCTGGAGAGGAAGTCGGCTTGGTCTTCCGGTATCTCGAACGTGTCGCTACAAGCCCTACGCTCCGTCTGGGCCTCCGCTTGCTTCTGTTGACCATGCTCCGAAAGTCCGAGTTGAGCGAGGCAGTCTGGGCAGAGGTGAACTTCACTGACAGAGTTTGGACCATTCCCGCTGCTCGCATGAAGCGGCGCAATCCGCATAACGTGTACTTGGCCGAGCAGACACTCGACATTCTGGTCGCGTTGAGGACCTGCGCAGGAGGGTCAAGCTTTGTTTTTCCGTCGAGGTACGATGGCGATCTGCCGATCAGCAAAGCAACCTTCAATCGCATCACTGTAGCCATTGTGGAAGAAGCGCGCCAGGATGGTGTGCCTCTTGCGCATTTCACACCACATGACTTCCGGCGTACGGCATCGACCGCGTTGCACGAGGCTGGCTTCCAGTCCGACTGGATCGAGAAATGCCTCGCGCACGAGCAGCGCGGAGTTCGCGCTGTCTATAACAAAGCCGAGTACGCTGACCAGCGCCGCCACATGATGCAGGCTTGGGCCAACATGGTCGACAACTGGACAACTACCGGGGGGTAGAGCCCGGTGCAGGTTGCTGTACGGCGGCCTTGTACTGGCGGGCAATCCAGGCGTCGATTTCTGCCAGATCCCATACAACCAACCGGGGCGTGACAGAAAATCTTCTCGGAAAATCACCGCGCTTTTCCATATCGAGGATAGTTCGCTCACATAGCGGAACCTTTTGCTTGAGCTGCTTCCGGTTGATTACTACACGACCCGGAGGTCGAACCAGTTCATCGGGGATGAGATTTCCATGTGGGCTCCGTAGAGTTTTCGATAATTTGACGGCTTCAGGTTCACGCAGACGTCATTCGCGGCTGACCAGCTAAAGTTAAATTATTGATCACGCCACCCAATGTGTTGTCTCAACACTGAAGTTGTTTACGCTCATACGTTGTCCAGCCTGGGATTGTCGAGCTTACCTTTCGGCCACATTCACCTGAATACTCGCGCCGGCTAGTCGACGTCATAGTCGTCATTTCTGAGTCGACTCGAAATGAATGCCTGAACAGCCGTGGTCAGGAACACGGCGCGTGTCCTGCGATGTTCGTCGAGATCCAGTGTCCCGCCTGTCGCAAGTGTTGCCAGTCCGATGGCCGCGTCCGCAATATCGCGATTATCGCAAGTCCACGTGACGGTTTTGAGCGCAAGGGCACCGCAGATAAGCCGGCGCCGATCGCTGAGTGGGCGTGCTTCCGCGAGTTCAATTAGCACCTCGACCGTGCCCTGCAGGCTCATGACACGTATCGTTTAGAATTGTGACGGCTGCGGGCGCGCTTCTTCCACGAGTGCGTGTCCTTGGGCATCCATCTGGATGCGCCGCATTGATCATTTCCGTCGACCGCGATCCAACTGTGCCCGGCTTCGTCCACCGCAATGCAGCCCGGACGCCAGGTCTCGGGATTGCGCAGTTCGTTCACCCATCCCTGTGCAAGGCCATCGAAAATAACAATGACGCCGCCTCTACAGATGTAGCCATTTTTCTCTCGCCATACATGCGCGGTTTCCAGATCTTCCATGGAATAGTTCCCTGTCAGATAAGTTGAGCGCCAGGCTCATCGCGGGAGCTTTCGCTTCCGTCGCGATTGGACCAGGCCTGCTTCGAGGAGCAGCAGTCGCCAAGCGGAATAAGTGATCTTCGCGTGCGAACTTGACGAGTCTGGGGCGAGCCATCGTCGGACGGCTCGACCGTCCCGGACGCCCACCAAGGCCGCTACCTGATCCGCAGTCAAGTCCAGCATGGCGATCACAGCTCTGATGTCTTCCGACTCCGGAATACGAAAATCTTCTTCGGCAAATAGGCGCAACGTGGCTTGCGCGGGCCGATTCATGACTTCCGCACTGGCGGTTCAGCCTGCAAGAATGTGGGAACGACGTACTGCACATCGGAATGTCGAAGTTGCAGGCGCAGTCTGTTGTATGAGCGACGCGTTCGATGACCAGACTTGAAAGATGGCGTCGTGCGATGGCAGTGCTCGTTGCGATCCACCGAGTTAAACAAGAGGCGGGCACGGATCAGGGGCTCGTTCGCCAACATCCGGCGCGCCACCATCGTCACGCAGTGGACGTTATGGCCCTGTGCACCTTGTAGCATGCCGTCGCAGTTGAGGCAGTAGACGTGCCCTCCGACCACTTCGGCATAGCCTTCCGCAATCTTCTCAACGCACTGGCGCCACCCTTCCGGCGCCAGTTCGAGGTGCTGGGCGCTGAGCTCCGAGATCACTGCTTGAACGGATCGAGAATCGACCGTGTTCATGATAATGACTCCTGTCGAGACCTGGCCGGGGTGGCCTGGCATATAAACAGGATAGGTCTGAACGACCGAGCGCTCATTGAGGTGAATCAGGTCCTATCGACCTACCTTGCCAGATCTTCCGCGTTGTCGATCCCGTGTTCTCGAAGACGGTAATTCACCTGCTCGACCAACGCTCGTTGTATCTGGCGCCGCTCCGAATCAAGGGGAGCCATGTCCTTGGCGAATCGCTCCACCTGGTCGGCCAGCTCGGAATCACCCTCGCGACGCAGTCGGGCAGCATTCTCCGCGAGTTCGCGCAGTACATCGCGCCGTCGCGCCGCCATCGCGATCTCCCAAGGCTTCGGTTCGATCCTGCCCTCGCGCAGTTCCTCTGCCGCAGCGTGGAAGCGGACCACCCGGGCTTGCGATGGATCGCGGGAACCGTGGGGTCCCTTGGCGTCCTGGTAACGCTTCTGGATATGCCACTCGGCGCTGCTCACCGCCTTGCGCGACCGTCCACGCTCCGCGCGCGAAGTCGCATTTGCGTCGATGCCGCGTGCGCGCAACTCCGCGGCAAACTGCTCGCGCCAGGCGCGCAGGTCGGTTTTACGGATGTGGATCCGATTGCCATCCTCGTCCTCTGCCCGCAGGATCAGGTGGATGTGCGGGTGCCCGGGAGCGTCCTTCGCTGGATCAGTCTCATGCGTATGCAGTGCCATGAGGTACTGGTGGCCCTGGAAGCGTACCTGCGCGACTGCTTGGACCGCTTCAAGAATCTTCTCAGGGTCGGTCTTGGCCGGCATGGAGAAGATGATGTTGAACGAGGGATGCAAGGGCTCATTCTTCATGCCCTTCATCCGCTGCATGTCGAGGTTCCACGACGCATGCTTGTCGCGCACTTCTTCGCGTCCCTCGCTCCGTTCGCCATGCTCGTCGAACGTCGGCAGCTGCCCATTACGCGAGATATACATCATGTAGCGCAGAACGCCTTCGATCGCGGCATGGTCGCTGTCTTGCGATCGACGGCTGCCCTTGGCGTTGATGACGACTTCGGGGACGCGCTTCACGGTGAGGCGCAACTGTTCCTTGATGGAAGACCAGTCCCGATCGCGCCAGGCTTGCCAGGATCCTTTCGGCGACTCACTCGATACTTCATCAGTCGAAGGGCGAAAGACCAATCTCCCGATGCCTGACCTTCGACCAGGACGAGCGTCTCCCAGTGGTTCATGCTTCTGCATCGCACACCCCCCATCCACGTACGTTCGCCTGCATCAGGTTCCTGACAGCGGTGGACTCCAGTTCGATGAGCATCTTAACTAGCTCAAAATCCAGCGATGTCACGAGGTTCGCATGCTCCAGCGACGCGTTCAGCTTTCTGGTGATCTGGTTGATGTTCCGACCCAGGTCCGCCAACTGCCGTGCCGCTTGTCGAACAGCGTTGATCTCGGCCTCACAAAGCACCGGCGACCTTGTGAGGTGTGCGCGGAAGAGATTTGCAAGATACGTTCCCCGATACCATAGCCGTTCCTTCGCCAGCCTTCCCAGTTCCTCGAAGTAGAAGGGCTCGAGGCGTACAAAGACCTGCTCGGTCTTCGCTTCGAATTCTCTCGACTGCACGGTTATCGGCGGCGTCCAAGACGTTTGCCGTAATGCCTGGTTCGCGACTGTACCCTGGGTGAGAAAGTCAGCGATTATGGCCGAGGCCAGGCGCGAGGAGGTCGTGCCACGTGACCGGGCTGCCAGATCGAACTGCGCTTTTATCTCATCGGTGACTATCGTTCCTATCTGTGCCATTTGCATCCTCCACGAATTTCTGATGGTTGCGAATCGACTTCGGTACGGTTCTAGCGCGCGGCTCTTATGGTTCTGTCTTGCTCGCGGTTTTGGGGCTTGGGGGCAGGATAGACTGTCGTCTTGAATGCTTAATCTCTTCGAGATCAAGCATTGGTCCTCGCCCTTCGGGCGGCGGGGGCACACCTTACACATCGCGGACAATCACCGTTCCCTCGGGAGCTACGAGGTGCAATGCCGCGTCGTAGAAGATCGAGGCAACTGTCGCGGCAGCCGCCAGGCCAGCGCCTGCCCACATCGGTGTTTGCAGATCCGGGCGCAGAAACGCGCAGAACAGAAAAAGCACTAGTCCGACAATGATCGCGAGGTTCGCGACCGGCAGAAGTATCCGGCCAACCAGAAGCAGCAGCACATACAAGCTGAACCTCATCACAGCAACCATGCCTGTAGCGGTAGCCTGCAAAAGTGTCTTCGTCGAATTTTTCACGTATCGACTCCTGCTTGGTTGGGTAAGTCAGCTGCATCGACCGTCAAGAAGTCCAGATCCGCGAGCCGAACTTCCCGCGCAAATTCCTCGCCGTCGACAGTGATCATCACGGTAACGTCCGTCGAGACCGCCGCATTTCTGCCCAGGTACCGCACAGGTATCGACTTGTGTAGGATACGGCTTTGCGAAGCCCCGATCCTGGCTGATTCGCGAGCATCACTTGCCCCGCGCGTTGAAGGTGGTTGCGCATTTGCGGACGAGGGCGGACCCCGTCGAGTTACGTCATGACGCAATCTGTCACCAGTTGTGGTGGGCTTCGTTGACTTCAGTTCTCCGCCATGGCCAGACTGTGTCTCGGGTATTTCTGGACGCGGGGACACGATTACGTCATGACGTAATCCGGTGACCTCTGCTGACGAAAGATCTGGTGGCTGGACGACGCGACTACAAGGCTCATCGCAGGCATGCTTTTCCGCATCGCGATCACTTCCAACAGACCTGCCATTGCCATGTAGTGCCGACGTGCTCCCGATTACGTCATGACGTAATTCTTCCAGCAGATCCCTGATCGCATCCCTGGTGACTCTAACCCCAGTCCTGCACCAAGCATCCACCTGATCAGGAAACTCATCGTGCGCGCGACGCAGGTCATACAATGTCCGCGGTGAGCGAACAGCGCTTGCATATGCCTGATGGACGCACCCTGGAGCATCGACCAGGGCCAGGTGCTCCGTCACATAGTTCATCCCCTCTTTACCGAGCCGCTGCGCGATCTCGGTCTTCGACTGTCCCTCATCAAGCTTGCGCTTGATGAAACCGGCAATCGCCCAGATCGACAGGTCGCTGCGATGCAGGTTTTCCGCAATCTGGTCGTAGCTGTCGAAGTTCGGATCGACGAAGTAGGGGATGGTCACAAAACCTGCGGCCCGGGCCGCATCGAAACGGCAATGCCCATGATTGATTACCCAGGTGTCCGGATCCGTTGGGTGAGCTCGTAGCGATACAGGGGACTTGATCCCTCGATGCCTGACGTTCTCGTCCAGTTCGTGCTGTTGCTGCTGCTCCTCCGGCGTACGAAGGTGCAGGGGCGCGCGAGGATTGTCCGGATCCTTCACGATCTTCGATAGTGGCATCTCGGGAGGCCGACCGTCGGCGTGCTGCGCAGCCTTGCCGGCCTGCTTCAATGCGGTAAGCGCCCTCATCTCATCACCTCGTGCGCATCCATCAGTTTCTTGAAGTAGGCGAACACGGTCAGGATTTCCTTGCCTGCCTCTCTCGCAGCCGTTTTGATATGGCCACTCTCATCGCTGCGCAGCCTCCAGACCGGCACCCTTGCGCTGACGGCTTCGCGATAAGCCTGGCGATCCGTGATCGCATACGGAACCATCAGGCCACCATGTTCCTCGAGCAGTCGACCGAACTGCTTGACCTGGAACGGCTGGCGTGGGTCGTACTCGTTCACCAGGATTCCGAGGAAGGCAAGATTTTCATTTCGCATGCGCGAGTCCGGATGGGTGCGTATTCCGCCAATCCGGCCAATCGTTTCAACGGATTCCCGAATGCTGTGTTCGTCAATCTTGGTCGGCACGGTCACAAAGTCGCATGCAATCAAAAACGCATTCGCAATACGGCTGTTTGCCCCTGCAGTATCAAACACCGCATATTGATAATAGGGCGCCAGTTCTGCCAGCCTAGCTCGCAAATTATCCACCAATTCAAGATCATCGACATCAGACTCTTCTATTTCGCGCAGTGCCTCCCGATCCGAGGCGATCAATCCCAACTTGTTTGGAGATTCCATTTTTCCGAGCGGCTTGTGGCTAAATAGATGGTGAGTTCGAATTCCCGCCACTTCATATTCGATCATCATGTCATTAGTGTCTTCCTGCTCATCACCATTGATAATGAGCGCGGAATTGCCAGCCTCGGCAAGGCAATGTGAAAAATTGCAGTTGGTATTAGTTTTCCCAACCCCACCCTTCTGGTTAACCGCCGCGAATTTTTTCATTTTCGCATCATCGTCTGTAGCACGTTTGCCAGCTCTTCCACGACCTCTGCGTACTCTACGGGCAGTACCACTTCCACGGTTCTCCATCCCTCGGGCCGCACGCCATGTTTGAGATGAGCAGCCCAGACTCGCGCAACCATCGCACTGACGGCTTCCTTACTCACACCTAATTCCAAGGCAATGTCTTTCTGCATAATCCCGTCAACCAATATTCGACGAATTGCTTCGATATTTTTGTTATTAAATTTTTTTAAGTAAACGCGAATGGACTCGAATTCTATTTCTGTGAGTTTCTTTTTATTCCTCACGATTCCGCTCCTTCGTGCCCGAGTCCGCGCCTTTTCTACTATATATAACTTAAGTATTAAGTCAACACAGTAGGTGTGCGTTTAATCAAAGCGCAGCATCCGGTCGTTGGCTAACTTCCATATGGCTCGCGGAAGATTATTTGCACCTATTTAACTGACGGCGAAAATGAATGTTCGAGCGCATGGATAATAAATCTCCACCAGAACATATGAAGGGAAATTTATTTATGTTCGCATTTCGTATGGTTATTTTTTTCCTAATTGGGCATTCCGCTAGTGCGCTAGCTCAGTCTTCCTATCCCGTCATTGACAGGGAGGTCCAGCAAGCGCGCGATCAGGAACGCCATCTGATCCTCAACACGGAACTGCTCGCGGAACATCAAGAGTTGGCGAAGGCACGTGACGCGCTGGCCGCGAACCCGACCAAGGAATTGCAAGCGAAAGCACATCGTCACGGAGAGAACATCAAGGCTTTGCAACGCGAACTCCGTGGCATCGGCTCCGCACAGGCTTCACCGAGCGCGCCCTTGCGCGTGGTCGCCACAGGCAGGCGTCTTCCGGAACCGCCGCCGGCCCGCAGCGCAACAGCCCTGGCTACGTACTGGAATCCCTACAACCGGGCCGCCGAGACGCGGCCACCTACCAATTCTTCAACCACCTTGAGGAGGGAAGCACCATGAGTACCAAAGCCAATCGCGCACTTAACGCCGCCCTGCTGGCCGGCTTGTACGTCTTGCAGGTGTCGCCAGCATTCGCGCAGTTCACTGGAACGGGAACGCAGGCAACGAACTGGGTCGTAGAACTCCTGACCCCGATCATCCCGCTGGCGGTCGCCGTCATCGGCATCCTGGCCTGGACGGGACGCGTCAACTGGGCCTGGTTCGTTGGCGCGATCGTAGGAACGATACTGTTCTTCGGCCGCGACCAGGTCGTCAGCATGCTCCGTAGCTGGACAGGAGCCTGAGATGGACGTCGAGGACGGCGTCAATGTCGACACGCTCGTGGTCGGACTCACCCGGCCCTCGACGATCCTGGGCGTGCCCTACGGGGCCGTGATGCTCAACCTGCTGGTATCGGTCGAGGCCCTGTCCCTGACCGAGAACCTGTTGTGGTTGCTGATGTGTTTTCCCGTGCACGGCATCTTCTATCTCATCACGCTCAAGGATCCCCGTACCTTCGAGCTTCTTGCGCTGTGGGCGCAAACCACGCTTGGCACGCTCATCTCGTCGAGGTGGTACTGGTCCGCGGCCTCCTACAGTCCACTAACTGTCAGGGACCGTCCAGGCTTCTTCAAACGGTGGCGTCTCCATCGCCGCCAGAAACAGGGAGAACAAGCATGAGTATCTCCGACAACCGCCGCGCTGCATCACGGCGCGAAACTCCCGCCGCCAGGTACATACCCTACCAGGGCCACCTGACGCGCAGCATCATCGACACCAAGGCAGGGGAGTACCTGTGTGTCGTGCGCCTTGCCGGCGCGGCCTTCGAATGCGCCGACGACGATGTGATCAACAACCGCCACAATCGCCTGAATCGCGTGATGATGAGCCTGGCCGACCCACGCATTGCAGTCTGGCAGCACATTGTTCGGCGACAGGAGAACCAGTATCCGGACGGCGAATTCGCACCCGGCTATGCGCAGGAGCTCAACGACCGTTTCCGGACAAAGGTCGGCGCCGAGCGGCTCATGGCCAACGAGTTGTACCTGACCATCGTGCTGCGCCCGCACGGCTCCAGGACGGAAGGGGTACTGGCCGCGCTGTTCTCGGCTAGAAGCACCGAGGAAATCAGCCGGGCGCGATCCAGGCAGGTGGCCGAACTGGAACGGATCGTGACCGACCTGGTGGCCGCGCTGGCCTACTACGAAGCCGAGTGCCTCGAACTGTACGAGCGGGATGGCGTGCTGTTCTCGGAACCCGCCGAGCTTTTCAACTTCCTACTGACCGGCCGGTGGGAGCGCGTGCCGTACGCACCCGTGCCGCTGAACCGCCTGATCGGCGGCATGCGGCCAGTTTTCGGCGACGAGTCCGTCAAGGTTCTCAATCCCGAAGGAGCCCACTACGGCGCCATGCTCGGTATCGAGGCCTATCCATCAGAGACCAACCCGATGTTCCTCGACGACCTACTCACGCTGCCATTCGAACTGGTGGTGACGCAGTCCTTCGAGTTCCAGGCCAAGGATGCAGCCCTGCTCAAGATGCAGATGCGAAGCCGGCGCATGGAGAACGTCGGCGACGCAGCGCAGTCGCAGATCGACGAGATTCCCGAGCTCGCCGACGACCTGGTCGCCCGCAGGACGGCCCTTGGCGCACACCACTACAACGTACTGGTGAAAGCCGCCACCCTGGACGAACTGCAGCAGAATGTCGCGGATGCGCGAAGCGTGATGATCGACGCCGGCATCAAGCCGGCGCGCGAGGACCTGGTGGTAGAGGCGGCCTACTGGGCGCAGTTGCCCGGTAATTTCGCGTTGCGCCCCAGGCTATCGCCGATCAACAGCCGGAATATGTGCGGCTTCGTCCCCCTGCACAACTTTCCCACCGGGCGCCGCAGCGGGAACCACTGGGGACCCGCGATCACGATGCTGGTGACCGCAGCCGGAACGCCGCATTACTTCAACCTGCATGCCTCCGATCCCAAGGCCAAGAATGGCGGGAACAAGAAGGACGTGGCAAATAGCCTGATCATGGGACCGACCGGCTCTGGCAAGACGGCGACCGTCACGTTTACGCTGACGATGATGCAGAAGTTCGGTATGACCTCGGTGCTGTTCTCGACCGACCGGGATACGGAGATAGCAGTGCGCCGCCTGCGGGGAAAGGTCTATCCGCTCCGGCTCGATGAGCCTACCGGACTCGCCCCGTTCGCGCTGGACCCGGATGAAGCGGAAACGCGCCGGCACCTCCAGATGCTGGTGCGCAAGCTGGGCAGCCGCCCGGTGGTGTCCGAGGCCGGCGTCGAAGTCGACAGCAAGCCCCTGACCATCCAGGAAGGCAAAGACGTGGACAGGGCGATCGACGCGGTACTGCACATGCAGCCGAGGGAGGTGCGGCGCCTGGGCCGCGTGCTGGACTTCCTGCCGAAAGGGGACATCTACGACCGCTTGGCGCGCTGGTGCCATGCGCGGGAGAAGGGAAGGGATGATGGGCCGCTTGCATGGGTGTTCGACAACCCGGTCCCCAAAATCGCCAGCGAGCTCGGCACGGCGCCCATCACCGCCTTCGATACCACCGCCTATCTCGACGATCCCGAACTCCGGACGCCGATCAACATGCACTTGCTGCACCTGGCGTCGCGCCTGGTCGACGGGCGCCGATTTGGACTGTTCGTTGCTGAATTCTGGAAGCCGCTGGGCGACAGCCACTATGCCGCCTACTTCAAGAAGGCGCTCAAGACGGTACGGAAGCTGAACGGCTTTGTCGTGCTCGATACCCAGTCGCCGAGCGACGCATTGAAGCTCGAGATCTCGCGCACGCTGGTCGAACAGTGTCCAACGCTAATCCTGTTCCCCAATCCACAGGCGGACCGGAAGGAATACCGCGAATACCTCGGCCTGTCCGAACGTGAATTCAGGCTGATCAAGACAGATCTTCCAGAGGGATGCGGCATGTTTCTGCTCAAGCAGGGGAGGCATTCGACCGTCGTGCGGCTTCCCCTGGACGGCATGGAAGATGACATGGCGGTGCTATCGGCGCGCACTACCAACCTGGCCCTCATGGATCGGTTGATCGCGCAGTACGGCGAGGACCCCGATGCGTGGGTTCCACACTTCAACGAGGAAAGAAAATCATCATGAAGATTCGCACACTGGTAATCATGTCGGTCCTGTCCGGGACGTCGCTCCAGGCCCATGCCCAATGGGCGGTGATCGATGCAGCCAATCTCGGCCAGGCCACCCAGCAGGTCAAGGCATGGGCCGAGCAGTACAAGCAAATGCGCGCCCAGATCGACAGCATGGATGCGCAGTACAAGTCCATGACCGGCAACCGTGGCATGGCCACGCTGCTTCCCGGGATCGCGCCGGCGCTTCCCTCGGACTGGGCACAGTCGATGAACCAGCTTTCGTCGCTCGCGCAGGAGATTCGCCAATCGCAGGCAATCCTGACGCCACGGCAGGCCGCCCATATGTCGGGACAGCTCCAGCAGTTTCTGTCCCAGGCGCAGGACGTGTCGGCAGCGAACCAGGCGATGGCGCAAACGGCGTTTAACGACGCGGCTGCGCGGCAGTCCCGCCTGCAGGCGCTGACTGCGGCACTGGCAGCTACGGAAGACCCAAAGACTGCCTTTGACCTCGCCAACCGGATCGCGATCGAGCATGCGGCGCTCCTCAAGGACCAGAACCAACTGGAGGCCGCTGCCGGCGCGGCCACGGCGCAGGATCGGGCCCAGCGACTCATGATCAGTCAGATGCGCGCCGCAGCGGCCGGTACCGAGATCCCAAGGGTCGACATGTCGCAACCTTGAGCACCGCTTTTCAACTTTTCCTGGAGCTTGCCATGCAATTTCCCGCAGTTTTCCTGTTGGTGCTGGCCGCATCCGCGGCTGGCTGCAAGCGCGAAGCCGTCATCGTGCCTGCGGATCGCATCTACACCGTCGACGAATACCTCGTCGCCCCCGACCTGCGCCGCAGGGTAAGCGCGGCATGCACCAACGACCCTGGCCGGACCGCGCACGATCCCAACTGCATCAACGTGAATCGCGCCGACCGCGTGGCCGCCTCGGGCAGCCTGGGCGGCATGCCGCGCGTTGTTCACTAGGAGGGATGATCATGGCGGCGTCGATTACCCTCTACACGGATAGCCTCAATTACATTAACGCGGTATGCGAAAGCTATGTGGGCGAGAACGTGGCGGCGGTCGCCCGCCTTGTCGGCCCATTCGCTTTCACGATGCTTACCCTGTACGTGGTGCTGTGGGGATTCGCCAGCTATCGCGGCATGATCAAGGAGCCGGCGAACGAGTTCATCAACCGGGTGATCACGGTCTGCATCGTGTTCGGCATCGGTTTCAACCTGGCCACCTACAACGTGCTGATCACGAACACGTTCCTGCGCGGTCCGGACGAGTTCGTTGCCGGCCTTGCCGGGTCCGGGAGCACCGGCAATGTCGTGAGCGGCCTGGATGCCATGCTTGCCCAGGGCTTCGAGCTCGGGGCGCGATTCTGGGCGAAAGCCGGCGTCCTCGATGGCGACTTCGGCATGTACTTCGTTTCGGCCGCGGTATGGGCGATGACAATCATCGTGACTGCCTATGGCTTCTTCCTGATGGCCCTGTCGAAGGTCGCACTGACCGTGCTTATAGGGCTGGGCGCTCTTTTTTTTCCTTGGCCTCCTTTTCCAAGCAACCGCTGGCTTCTTCAATTCATGGATACGGCAACTGGCCAACTACTTCCTCGTGCCCGTGCTGGTGGTCATGGTGAACCTGCTCGTCATGAAGCTGTTCTCGCGTGCAGGCAGCGGGGCGACCGCTATGGTATCGACGACAGAGGTGGCCCAGGTGTTCCCGTTCTTCGCGATGGGACTCGTATCCCTGCTGGCACTCGCGTCGGTGCTGTCGATGGCCGCAGGACTTGCGGGCGGGATGTCGCTGTCTTCGTTCGGGATGGGACGCCTGACCTCGGGCCTCCTCCAGCGGTTCGGCCTCAAGCTAGGCAAGAGCGGGGCCCTGCTGGGAACCAATGCCGGCCGGACCCTGGGCAAAGGCGCGAAGAAGGTCACTCGCGGCGCGTGGAACTCGTACCAAGACCGCAAGCGCAACACCATCCAGCCCATCAGGCAGAAGTCCGAAACCAGGCTGCTGACCTATGAACCATCACGGGCGGCGAGGGCGGCCTCCGCGACCAAGCCAATCACTGAATCGTGAGGACGACCATGCAAAGACTTTTGATCGTGCTGGCCGTGGCCAGCGTCCTTGCGGGGTGCGCAAGCACCACGCCCTCCTGCGACGGTGAGGACCGTCGCCCAATCAACGTCCCGGTGAAAGCCGAGGTCGTGTATCCAAGTTGCGGCATGGCCGCGTGAGGAGAATGCGATGAAGAGCCAACCCAATGCAGACGGGCTGGCCAGGGAACTGGCCGCCGTACGCAAGTTGATCGAAGGGCATGCGGACATGCAGCAGCTGATCGACCTGGCCGCCGACGAGGCCGACCGTCGCGCCGTAGCCGGCGAGCGCTCGCGCCGCGTCGCGTGGCGCGTGGCTGCAGCGTTTGGCGGACTCGCGGTCGCCGCGTTCGGCGTCGCCTGGGGCGCGGTGCAGACCGCCATGCGCCCATCGCCACCACCCGAAGTGCTGGTGGTCGACAAGGCCGGCGGCGTGGTCCAGCCGTTGATCTCACTGGCCGATTTCCAGCTGTCGCCCGAGGAGGCGACCATCCGCCGCAATATCGACACGCTCGTGACCGCATGCGAGGGATACACCTACGAACTGGCGGACGTGCACTACTACCACTGCGCCGCCTTCTTCAGCCCGCAACTCCAGACTGAATGGGCAAGGAAGTGGGACAAGTCAAATCCCGATTCACCGCCAAACAAGTACAAGAAGGATCGTACGGTACGCGCGAAGGTCGGCGCCATCACGGTCCTGCGCAACGGCGTCGGTGCGGCGATCGGGGCCCGGGCCAGCTTCACGCGGACGGCGACCCTGAACGGGATGGACGATGGATCGCCAACCACGTGGGTGGCGAACCTTTCGTTCCGCTGGGTGAACCAGCCCACGAACGAACGCGACCGCCGCGTCAACGACCTCGGGATGGAAGTGACCGACTACACCTCGGACCGCGACCTGACATCGACCAGGCTTGTACCGCCCCCCGCGCCATTGCGGCAGGCTTCCAATACCACGCAGCCCTCGCGGATGGCCCTGGTCGCGCCCACAGGCGAAGAAGGTACACCATGAACCCGCGACTGATGGCGGCGGTGGCGGCATTCTCGCTGGCAGCCAGTGCGCATGGCGCACAGCTGCCCGCACCCGGAAACAAGGATGCCCGCATCCGTTTCGCGACCTACGATCCCTATGACGTGGTAACCATCCATACCCGTGTCGGACTCCTCACGCAGATCGTCCTCGACAAGGACGAGGAAATCGTGGACATGACCGGCGGCGACGTCGAGGGCTGGGGCATCGCCACCAAGCAAGCGCGCAATGGCGTGTTCCTCAAGCCCGCCGCGGAGCTGGCGGATGCGAACCTGCATGTGGTGACGAACAAGCGGACCTATAGCTTCGACCTGAAGATGGTCAGGAAGACGAAGGGAGAGATCGGCTTCATGACTGTCTATTTCCGCTACCCCGAAGCCGAGAAAGTGGAACAGGCCGTTGCCAGCGAGTCGGAACAGGCGCGCGGCCTGCTGGACGCCGTAGTACCAAAGGGGAACCGGCGCTACTCGGTGCAGGGATCGAGTGACCTGGCGCCGGTCGAGGCATGGGACGACGGCCGCACGACCTTTCTGCGGTTTCGCGCCCGGTCGACCATCCCGGCAATCTACGAGGGTAGCGAGGAGGGCTCTCCTGCGAGGATCGAGAACATCAACGTCAAGGATGACATCGTGCAGGTGCAGGGTGTTCGCCGGAAGCTGGTGCTGCAGAGCGGGAAGCAGTCGGCATGCGTGTTCAACGAAGGATTCGATCCCGATGCACCCCGGCCGCCTACGAGCACGGCATCGCCACAGGTCAAGCGCACTTTGAAAGGAGCTGCAAAATGAACTTCTTCAAGTCGTTGTTCAAACCGCGCGACCCGGAACCGGATCCCGATGAGGATGGTGCGATCGAGGAGGAGCGAGCACTCGGCTCCGTCAACAAGGGCCTGGCGCGGCAGAACAGGATCATCAACTGGCTCGCGGCCGGCGGCGCGTGCGTACTCGCCGCCGTGTTCTTGTACATGTACTACGCGAACATGTACGAGGATCACTAGCGATCGAAGGTGGCGTCCAAGGACCTGACGCGTACGGTAGCCACGACGACGCTACCACCGCTGACCATGCCCGATCCCGGCGTCGAACCGAGGCAGGCCGGACCCGGGCAAGCCGATGTCCCGCCTCCCTTGCAGGCGTTCGGAACCACGGCGGCGGCGCCATCGGCACCGGGCCAGCCTCCAGCGAAGAGCATCGGCCAACTGGCGCGCGAGCGCCGCCTGAAGCGGGAAGTGCGTTTCAGCCTGGATGGAACCCTGGCCGGATCCACAGCGAACGTGGGCATGCGCAGCCACGCGGCAGTGGTCGCGGCGAATTCACATAACGAAGCGGTCGGCAGCGCTGCAGCCGCTCCCGAATCTTCAGGGACGATTCCCACGCCCGGCAACGACATGGCGCGCGCCTACCTGCTTCCCGACCCGACGCTGATGATGACCCGCGGGAAGCTTGTCCGTTGCACCGTGCTGCCAGCATTCGACACCACGCTTACGGGACCCGTCACCTGCATCACTGGAGAGGATGCAACTGGCGCCGACAACAAGGTCTCCCTGATGGATCGCGGGACGATCTGCTTTGGCCAGCAGGGCGGGGGGATCACCCATGGACAGAGAAGGGTCGGCATCATCTGGCAGCGCTGCGAAACGCCGCAGCATGCACTGGTGCCATTCGATTCGAGTGCCACCGATCCGCTCGGGCGTCCTGGCATTCCCGGGACCGTCGACAACCATTTCTGGGACAGGTTTGGCGGTGCGATCGCATTGAGCCTCATTACCGATGTCGGCCCATACCTGATTGCGACCCGCCAGCGCGGCGACAACAACACGACCGTCTCGTTCCCGTCGATGAGCGGACCGAAGGACGTGCTGTCCGATGTGGTGAAGAGCACGGTCGACATCGCGCCGACGATTACCGCGCCGCAGGGCGCCGAGGTATTCATCTACCTCGCACGCGATATCGATTTCCGCGACATCTACCAACTGGAACTAGTGAGGCAGCCATGAGCACCAACGATCTTCCACACGGCGTGAACAGGTCGACGCTCGAACTGCACCTGTTGCCGATCGCGATGCACCTGGTCGACGATTCGGTTACCGAGATCGTAATCAACCGGCCGGGCGAGGTAATGCTGGAGCGCCGCGACGGTTGGGAAACCGTTCCGAACGAGGCGATCTCGTACAAGTGGTGCGAAGGCCTGGCGATGTTGCTCAGGAACCTGGCGAACCAGGACCTGACCGTAGGCTGGCCGCTGCTCGGAGCGCAGATACCAGGCGGTCTGCGTGTCCAGGTGGTGATTCCGCCAGCGATCGAAGCAGGACAGGTGTCCTTCACGATCCGCCGTCCGATCGGCGATGTGCTCTCCCTGGCCGACATCATCAGTCGCGGCGCCTTCGAGCATACGCGTTGCGACCAGTCGCTTCTGCTGGCAGGAGAGGAGCGGGCCCGGCTCGAAGCAGCGTTGCCCGCCAGCGAACGCCGGCTGCTGGAACTGTTCCGGCTCAAGGATTGGGCGGCATTCTTCAAGGCGGCGGTAGAAGGTAGGAAGAATATCGTGTCCTCCGGAGCCACTGGCTCGGGCAAGACGACGTTCAGCAACGCGCTGGCAGCGATGATTCCACTCGACGAGCGGATCATAACGGTGGAAGACACGCGCGAGATGCGATTGCCGCATGTGAACCAGGTCAACCTGGAATACAAGAAGGGCGAGAACGGCATATCGAAGCTGAAAGCGCGCGACTTGCTGGAGGCGACCCTGCGCATGAGGCCGGACCGCGTCCTGCTGGCCGAACTGCGCGGCGACGAAGCATTTTTCTTCATCCAGAACGTTCTCAATTCGGGCCACCCTGGAACCATCACCACTGTCCACGCCACCCGGGCCAAGCTTGCGTTTCGCCGCCTTGCGCTCCTGATCAAGGGCAGCGTGGAAGGCGCCGGGCTTGAGCTCGCCGATATCACCGCCAACCTGTACACACTCGTCGACATCGTGGTGCAGATGGAGCGTCTGCCGGGAGGACGGCGGGGCGCAACCGAGGTGTACTACGACCCCGCCTTCGCGGCGCGCCAGCTTGGATAGGAGGACCACATGCTCATTTCCCCGATCGACAGCCCGCGCTACAAGGCACTGGCTTTCAGCGGACTACTGCTTGGAGGCGTGCTTGCCGCGCTCTACACGGCGAGCTACCTGTTCCTGGTCAAGCTTTCCAGCCCCGAACTGCCACCCTTGGCCGCCACACCGATGACGGTGATCCGGTATTGGCAGCACTACGGCGCCGACCCGTACACCCGGCACTGGCTGATCGGCTGTATCGTTGCCGGCGCCGTGCCAGCCGCGGTGGGCGTGGCCTACCTGGTTCGGCCAATCAGCCGATCCCTGCATGGCGACGCCCGCTTTGCCACGTTGCGCGAGGTGTCCCGTGCCGGCATGTTCGGCGAGCGTGGCATCATCCTCGGACGATGGGCCCGGCGCTACCTGGTCTTGGGCAGGCAGCTGGCAGCGATCATTATCGCGCCGCCCAGGTCGGGGAAGGGCGCTGGCCTCGTCCAGCCCAACGCGCTGTCGTGGAACGGCAGCCTGATCGTCAACGACGTGCGCCGCGAATGCTACCGGATCACTGCCGGCTACCGCCGGCTGTTCTCCGAGGTGTTCCTGTTCGACCCGCTATCGCCCGATGGGCTCACGGCACAATGGAATCCGATATCAGCGCACTACGTACCTGACGATCCTCCACTTTGCGTCAGCGCGCTACAGAAAATCGCCAACCAGCTTTCGCCAGATCCGGCATCTGGCGATCCGTTCTGGCCCGCGTCCTGCCGTGACCTGTTCCTGGGCGTGGGCCTGTATGTGATCGAGACCGCCTCGCTGCCGCGTACGATGGGCGAGATGGTTCGCCAGATCATGCATGGTTCGGACGACTCCGTTAGCGAGCACTGGAGGGGGATCATTAACGAGCGCGACAAGGCCAGCGATTCCCTCTCCCCGACCTGCAAGCGAATGCTGTACGACTTTATCGCACTAAGCCCCCAGACCCAGTCGTCCGTGCGCAAGACTTTCACCGCCAAGCTGCAGCTATGGACCAACCCGCTCATCGATGCGGCCACCAGCGGCGATTCCTTCAATCTCCATGAATTGCGCCGCAAACGCCTCTCGATCTACCTGGGTGTCAATCCCGGCGACCTGAGCCGCCTTTCGCTGCTGATGAACCTGTTCTTTACCCAGTTGCTGGACACGATGCCGGAAGACGATCCGACCATCAGGCATGAGCTGCTTCCGATCATGGACGAACTTGCCGCACTGGGCCGCATGCCGATCATCGAGAACAGCATCCAGCTAATGGGTGGGTACGGAATCCGGCCGCTCTTGATCGCGCACTCGATCCCACAGCTGCGCGCCGTGTACGGCCCGGACCAGACCAAGAACATCATCGCGTGCTGCGGCGCACGTGTCGTATATGCGCCGAATGAAAGCGAATACGCGATCGACATATCGCGCGAACTCGGCACCTTTACTGCCGAAAGCGTCTCGCACTCGCGCCAGGCGAAGAGCATGCAGTCGGGGAGCGTCACCAAATCGAAGGTAGCCCGAGCGCTGCTCAATCCCCAGGAGGTGAAGATGATGGGCATCAACAACGAGATCGTCTTCATCGAGCACTGTCCACCGATTTTCTGCAAGAAGATTTGGTACTGGCAGCGGCCGGTCTTCCTGCTTCGAGCAAATCGGCCGCGTCCCGAGATCACGCCGATCGAGATCGTCATGCCACCCGCACCGCCGCCGGATAAGGAGACTGGCGTGGCTGCTGGCAAGGGCAGGGCCGCTCGCGACATTACTCCGCAGGACGTAACCAAGGTCGGCAAGTTGAAACTAACAGACTTCGCGGCGAATTTCTCGAATGTCCGGTTACCGAAAGGAGAACGGCCGACCAGCGAGGATCTGCAAATGACCTTCGATTCCTTTATGACAGCAATTGAAGCTTGAGGATTGAAACCATGAACACACAAAACGAAGATAGTGGCGTCCCGCAGCCTTCACAGGAGACGGCCATGGAAATGCCAGCATCCGGGACCGTCGCGCTGCCTCCACAGGATACGGCCAGATTTATAGGGGAAGCAAGCAAGTCCGAGGGAATCGAGAAAAGCGTAGTCGACGACCTCTCCAAGGAGCTGGCGAAATCTAGGAAATCCGGGGGCAAGAGCTCGAGAAATGGGCGAAGCGAGCCGGAGCCTGTCGCTCGCGGCTCTGCAGCACTTGGTACCAAGCCGGCTCGGGCAGCGCGGGTCAAGGCTCAGCCAGGGGACGAAGGAAAAATCAATTCAGAGCTTTCCGACAAGCCGACGCGGAGGGTTACCAGGAGGCCGGCCAAAAAGACTGACGGTCCCGGGCTTGGGGCGTCTGGCATAGCTGAAATACCGGCGATTACGCCTGCAGCGATCGAGTTCTTGGGGGCAAAGAACCAGACTGTCGCCGACGTTGTCAAACTCGACCCTGATAGCCTCGCATTCGTCCGGTACCACCTCAATCGCATGCAGCAAATGGAAGCGGGCGGCGTGCTGGTGGATGTCTACCAACCTAATGCATCCCCGCCGGTCAGCCCGGCCCTCCAACGATTGTCTCACGCGCTAGCAAAAGGCCGGGGGCTCGATGGCGGCTTGGCTGAACCAGTGACCCCGGCCAAAGTATCCGAACCGGCAAACGGGCAGTCCGCAGCTGTTGCTATCACCTCATATTCGCAGGGAGGAACTCGCGCTCTAGCTTATGCACCCGTCGTAGTCCAGCTCCGCAAACTAGATTTGCCCTCCGCTATACCGGGTGTTGATGTGCTGGCTGGCGAGACAACCGTGGACGATCACAAGCGCATGCATAAAGTCCTTCGTACTGCGCAGATCTTGATGAGCGCGCCCGTCAACAACCTCACGTTCAACGTGGCCGCCAACTTGGTTGCCAGCGACATCGAGGAAGTGCGCGCAATCAAAAGCGTTTCGGCACGGCGACTCGCGCTCGATGCGATGTTCGAGATTGGGCTTTCCCACCCCTATTACCAGTCAGAACTCACGAAGAAGGCGCCGGACTTGGTTGAAGCTGCAAGCAGGGCGCACAGGGCCACGACGGCAGATGCAGTTCTAGCGTTTGATGTGAGTACCAGGCTTGGGACATTGTTGGATTCAGCTATGCCGCCGACTGATAGCGAAGTGAATGCCATCGCAATGAATACCATCAAAGGGATTCGCGCGACCGAGAGCCCGGCATTTCGCAATGAGTTGCTGGTAGTCAGCCACCAAATCGGTCTATGGCATCCAGTGTACGCGGAGGAGTTCAGACGTCAGGCACCGGATCTCTCAACAGAGGCCGCGACGGCCTACGCGAAAGACGAGTCCAGGAAAAGTTCTGCCGGGATGACGCTCCAATCACTCGAAAACTCGATCGAGCAAGACCCGATACAGCCGGTCAGGGCGACGCAACAAGCTGCCCCAAGACTCGAAGCAGCAGCGAAGGGAGAGACGTCGACTGGCGAGAGATCCTCCGAGCAGCCCGATGATGTCTGGCCTTCGGAAAGTGGAACGGCACCGGATGCTGTGCGGCGTCCAAGCCTGGGCTCGCAATTGCTGCTCGCGGCCAGGGACGCAGCAAATTGGATGAGCAGTTCACTGCTGGCACCGCGCACGAAAGGCCAACGACATGCGGTAGACACGCAAACATCTCACGACATTACCACGGCAGGGCACAACCCGACCGACGACAAATCGGCAATCATGCCCGAGGCTGTCGCAAGACGATTCCTGAAAGTCGAGCAAGAATATTACTTTCAGGACCGGACACCGGCGTTCACCGACCGGGGCAACAAGTTGGCCACGCGCGGCACAAATCCAGAAGTGATCCGTTCACTTGTCGAGGTCGCGAAGGCGCGCGGATGGAACTCAGTCACCGTGAAGGGCACCGAAGAATTCCGACACAGGGCTTGGATGGAGGCGGCACAGAACGGAATGCGTGTGAAAGGGTATAAACCTACAGATCTCGACTTGGCAGACCTCGCAGGCAGGCCGGCGACGAACAGCGTCGAGAAAGAAGCTGATGAGGACAAGATCATCGTTCCTAATTATTTGAATCGCCAGGCTTCGGCTTTGCAAAAGAATTCTATGCAGACTACGACCGTTGTGCAGGAAACCCGCGAAGACCGAGCGCACAAGATTGAGTATCTCGATCCGGACCTGTCCGCAAAGGTAAAAGCCTTCCAAGAAAACAAGCCAGCCTTCGTTGTCAAGAAATATCCAGAGCTAGCAGCAGCGTATGGAATCATTGCAGCCGCCAAGGTATTCGCTGCCGACAAGCTACCTGAATGCACGCGTGACGAATTCATCAACATGGCAGAGCGCCATGTGATGGAGAGAATCATGGGCGGCGGACAGATACAGGGGCCGAAGATCTACGTGGCGCCTGCTAGAGCCAAGGATATCGGCGACCATGCTGAGAGCGTATCGGAGGTGTCGGATCAGGGGACATCTCGTAGGGTAAAAGTGGCAGAGAAAGAGAAGTAGTCAAGGGTTAATCGGGAAAGTCTAATTACAGCCAAGGAGTGTCTACGACAGTCGTGGCGATTCACTTACCGCATCACGGTGAGAGTGTCCCCGGCCAATCTATACTCATTTTGTCATCCGGAGCGGCGATCCACCCCGCCATAGCAAAAGCGTTCCGCTTGCTTCGACAAGATGCTGGAAGAAGTGCCGCGTATTTGATTGCCATGCTGATGATAGTCCACCGCAGCTCGAACGCACGTCAGCACACAAAATCCCCGATATGAATAAACAACTTTAATTTCCAAAGGAAAATTCATGATTATAATATCGTGCCACCATGTGGTGAATGGTTTTGAGACGATCACGCCCCCCACCGACAAACGCAAAGCGATAAATAATGAATATTTTCGACGTATTGAATGAGTACGGCAACGAGCTGAGCGACGATCAGAAGCAGCAAATCGAGCGCAAGCTCACGGAAATGTTGAACTACAAGCCGACGATCGGCGTGCTGGGCAAGACGGGTGCCGGCAAATCGTCGCTGTGCAATGCGCTGTTCGGCCAGGATATCTGCCCGGTTTCGGACGTGGCCGCGTGTACCCGTGCGACCCAGGACGTGCTGCTGGAAATCGGCAAGGGCAAGGGCATCACGCTGATGGACGTTCCGGGCGTCGGCGAAACCGGCGAGCGCGACCAAGAATACGAGGCGCTGTACCGCAAGCTGCTTCCGAAGCTGGACGCCGTGCTTTGGGTACTCAAGGCGGACGACCGCGCATACTCGATCGACATCGACTTTTACAAGGCGCTGGTGAAGCCCCATATGGAAGCTGGCGTTCCGTTCATCGTCGTACTGAACCAGGTTGACAAGATCGAGCCGTTCCGCGAATGGCAGCTGGAAGAGCGCCGTCCAGGACCGAAGCAGGCGATCAACATCGACGCCAAGGTCATCGACGTCGCGGCCAGCTTCGGCCTCAAGCAGTCCCAGATCATTCCGGTATCGGCCGACGAAAAGTATGGTCTGAGCCGCCTGGTCGACGAGTTGATCTTCTCGCTGCCGGACGAAAAGAAGGTCGCGGTGATCAACCAGGTGCCGCGCGAAAACCGGTCGCCGCAAGCGATCGAGGAAACCAAGAGCAGCATCGGGCGCACACTCGCGAACGTCGTCAGCGGCGCCGCCAGGGGCGCGGCGATGGGCGGCAAGGTGGCAGGCAAGGTCGGTGCGGTAGTTGGCGCGGTCGCCGGCGCCGTCGCCGGATTCTTCGGCTGGTAAGCCGGGTAGCATATGTTTTTTTCCTCTAATGCCTTCGCCGGGATAATGGAAAGCACGCGGCAGCTGCAAAGCGAGAGGCTAGCGGCCCGCGCCGTGCAGCTGCAAGCCGAGCAGGCGTCCCGCCCGGGACTGCGCTGCGTGATCAGGGTAGAACGCACGATCGACGCCCTGGCAGCGGCGCGGCCCGCGTTCGCGTCGCTCCCGGAGTATGTGCCGGACAGGTCGCGCGCGATCGCGTGGAACCGTCCGCACGGCCAGTCGCACGACCTGATGGTGGTCGCCCTGGGCAAGACCGGGTATGGCAAATCGACCACGCTCAACCGCCTGCTGGGGGAAAGTGCGTTCGAAACCAGCGACATCAGCGGCTGCACGCGCACCCTGCAATCGGTCGAGTACCGCTTCCACGCCGACAACGACAGCCACTACTGTTCCTTCGCCGACCTGCCAGGCCTGGGCGAAAGCAGCGAACGCGATAGCGAATACTACTGGCTCTACCGCAAGACGCTGCGCACCGCGCATGTCGTGCTCTACTTCGTGCGCGCCGACCACCGCGACTACAGTGTCGACCAGCGCGCGTTTGCAGAACTGGTCGCACTTGGCGGCAACGAGCGCAAAGTGATCCTCGTGCTCAATGCCATCGACAAGATCGAACCGCTGAACCGCTCGCTGCCATTCGCGCTGAGTCGGGAACAGATGAACGCGCTGAGTGAAAAGATCAAGGCGTTACGCACGATCTTCGATATCCCGGAAACGTCGATCGTGCCAATCTCTGGCGCCGAGGACTACCATCTGAACTGGCTGGCCAGGATGATTGTCGAGCGGCTTGCGCCTTCGCTGGTCCGGATGTAGCACTGTTGCGAAACGGGCGACAGGCCAACGATTCGCCGCTGTGCCAGCCGAGCACTCGCCAGCGATGCCTGAAAGCGGCGCGCCGTCCTAGGAATGCGCGCAGACCGAGGTCTGTAAGAAGTAAACGGTCCGCCATGACGACCGCCGGCATGCCGGAGAGGGCCGCGTGAGTACAGCGACTGCATGCAGCTATACTCTCGGGTCCATCGTCACGCGGAAGTGGCATGGCAACTTCACCAACGAGCGCCCGTGGTGGCTGCCTACTTCTGTGAGCGACAAAAACGCCGGTCTAAGACGGCAAGGTCGGTAAAGTGAACGGTTGAAGGATTGCGGAATGGATACTGTGGTGTGGGGGTTATTGGGCCGGGAGTCGCTTCGCTCGGTACGGCGCGTGCGCACCTTAGGGCTGGGCGCCGCCGTCCGCAACTTCAATGAATTGGCGGTTCCTGGTCTGGGCGGCGTATGGTTTGGACGCCAAGTTTTTCTAGCAACGCTCGGCGTTGCTGTTAACGAGCTTGCACGGCAGGCAGGCAGCCGAACCAGCAATATCCAGGTTGCAAACGCGCTTGAAGCGTTTGGCTGCTGGCATGCCTTGAGAAGAAGCGGTCGTGCGCGGGATGTACGTGTAAAAGGCAGGGAAACCCTTCCGCATGCGCTGGATGATACTAGTTTTGCCTGGATCAGCCGCCCAAGCTTCTATATCACGCAGCCGATGCGCATGCAGACCGTGCAGGCAGTCCTGGAGCTCGGGCTGGTCAAGTCCACTGGCCAGCGTTTCAATAGCTATTCGATGACCGCTACAGGTCACGCCTTTCTTGACGCGGCGTTCCGCGAACTGGCGCGTCCGCACGGTGCCGCGCACCTGACTGCCTTGCAGAACTGGGTGTGCGGTAGTGACCGCAACGTCGATACCGATACCATTTGCGAGCTGCTGTCACCGGCAGAGCCGTTGCCAAGATTGGCGCGCGAGCAATTGCGCCACTTGCTGGTAAGTGGCGTGACCGAAGATGCCACGCGTCGCCGCAACCTGCTTGAATGGATGGAAGAACTGCGCCATGGCAGGGCGAAGCCGGAAGAACAACCCCGGCAACTTAGTGCGACGCATTGGCATGAGGTGCAAGCTGGACGGCTCTTCTTCCGATTGCAGTCGGCAGCGCTGGCAGTACTCGATATAGTTGAGGCGCTGCTCGCACAACTCACGCCGCACGAAGTTGCGCCGTCTGGCCTGACCCAGGCGCCGGTGCGTGTGGCGCTGGCAGACCTGCGCAATGCCGCTGACGCGTATCTGGAGCATGGCTACGTGGACAAGCACGGTACCGGGGTCGGCACGTTTGCACGCGTATGTACCGACACCTCGGACGCACGGCTGATCGAAAAGCTGGTCGGCCTTGACACGCGCGTACTGCGCATGCGGGGCGGGTGTGTGGTGCCGGGTGGCGCGTTCTCGTGCGATGCCCGACTGGCAGCTACTGAAGCGCAAGAGGAAGATGGACAGCTGGAAGTTGCGGCGGCAGTGCCGCTCGGAGTGTCCTACCGGATCAGTAATCTCTACTTGCTTAACCTTGACTTGAATGGCGCACTGGCGGCAGAGTTGGCGCGCGAAGGGAACGAACGCAATGGCTGATCGAGCATTCTCTCCACAGTCGCTGTCGCACTATTTTACCGCTCCGGATGACTTTACCGGCGCCTTTGGCTGGATGTGCGGCTATTCCGCCGATGCTGAGTTTATGGACCTTGCCGCAGAACGTTTTACCGGTCTGACCCATGGCGCTCGCTCCGCTGCCGGACGACTTTATCTGGCGCTGATGCTTGATTCCGGCAATCGCCAGATCACACCGGTGGCGGCGCCAGGAGTCATGCATATTGCTGCGCTGGGGCGGGTGGGACCCTATCGGCTGATGCACGCAAAGGTTGCATTGCTCGGCTACCGTCACAAGCTGGACGCAGAACGCTGGCTGCTACGCCTGGTGGTTTCGACCGGAAACTGGACTTGTCAAACGCTGCGCGAAAGCCTGGATCTGGCCTGGCGGGTCGACCTGGACAGCGAGACATTGCCATACCTGGATAATGACGATCGCATCGGCTGCGCAGACATCGCCGCAGCGTGGGACGTGCTGCGCTGGCTGCGCGACCGCTACGACGGAGGTATCGTCGGCCGCACGGATAATGCTGGAGCACGGTCACCCAGCCAGCTGGCTGCGAAAGAGCTGGAGCGCTGGATAGCGGCCGCCAGCCGGCGCCGCAAGGACGCGCAGCCGCGCTTTATTGATAACCGCCGCGTGCCTTTGCTGGATGCGGTGGTCGGGACCTTCGGCGAGAAGCATGACCGGACTTCGCGCAACTACATTGCCCTGGGTTCGGGGTTCTTTGAAGACAGTAATGGGGCCGCCGAAGAGCCGGCGGTTCTGCGCCGGATCGTCAGCACCTTGCAAGAGGAGGGTGTGCTGGCGAAGAGACCATATGCTGACGTCATTGTCGATCCGTCTGCTTGCCAGGCGGTGTCGGCTACGGCGCAGACAATGGTCAAGAACGGTTGGACCATCCGCCCTGCAGGCCAGCCTAGTGAACCGGAGCGCAAGCTGCATGCCAAGTTCATCTTCAGCGCAAACTACCGTGCGAACTCAAACAACTGCAGCAGCGCATGGGTGTACATTGGGTCGGGCAATCTGACGGCGCCAGGGTTCATTCATCGTGCTTCGGCAAGCGGTGGCAACCTGGAGGCGGGAGTGGTGCTGATACCGGACCGGTTGTTTTGGGAGAGTGGCGAACACGTGGATCCGGCTTGCGTACTTGGGAACGTCCTCCCGATCCAACGCGATACCGAATGGTCGGGAACCGAAGCATTGCTCGAAGGCGCCGGTATGGAAAAACGCGAGCCGGAGTTTGCGGAGCTGCCGTTCAGCTATCTTTACTGGCGGGCGGAAGACGGTGGCGGCTGGTTATATCCGGAGTCGCTAGACAACATGGCGGGCACGCGGTTGTCGAATGGGGCAGGCGCGTACGTGGAGATTCAGCCTGGCACAGGCTATTGGTGGCCGGCAGCCATGCCACGCCAAGTCACACTGGTGTGGGGAGATGGGGCGCATTGCGCGGTGGTTCCCGTGATCGATCAGTTTGGCCGCGTTGCGGGTGGCAAGCTGGCCGACCTCGATCTTGATGCCGCTAGCTGGGAGTTAAGCCGCTTCCCCGGCACTGCTGATGAAGAAGATCCGCCGGAGGACGATCCTGAGCGTCAGGATGAGGGCGCAGGTGCGAACAACAGTAGGCGCAGCGGCGGCGTTGGTCAGTACCCGGTGCGCCAGATGATGGAGTTGATCGAGCAAATTGCCGAAACCCAGTGCAGCTTGAACGAGGCGGACTGGCAGGCCTGGTGTTACCGCCTGGAGCAGGTGTTGGTACAGGCTCGCAACAGTGCTGCGCTTGAAGAATTTTCCAGGCTGGCGCTGAACCCCCTTAGCCCTCTTTATCTGCCGGCGTTCCGGCCGGTGTTTGCCGAACGGAGTGATTCGGAGGCAGGAGCTATGTATGAGGGGATATTACAAAAAGTGGAGCAGGCCTGGGGTGTGGTCGATTTCGAGCCAATGGGAGAGAAGGGATGAAACAGGCATTCGAAGGCTGGCCGGCGGTGACTCGCGAGCTGCGCGAATTTGCTGGCCGCAGCGCGGAGAGCTTGAATGAAGGGCAGCGTGCGAGCTTGCACGCAATTGCTGACCGGATCGAGTCTCATGGCTTGCTCATCGCCGATGAAGTGGGCATGGGTAAGACGCGCATCGCGGCAGCGCTCGCGCACTGCGTCGTCAAATGCGGTGGCCGCGTCGGCGTTCTTATTCCACCAGGCTTGGGCTTCCAGTGGCAGGCAGAGTTCCGCGTGTTTGGACAGGATGTGCCGGAGGTCTTGCGCAGCCTGGACATGTTCCATCAACGCTGGCGTGTAGCTGGGCAGAAGCCGTGGTTTGACGAAGATATCGTCATGGTGTCGCATTCGTTCTGCAACTGGTATATGAAGCCTGGGACGCGGCGTTTTGCTTTGCTGCCGGAGCTATACGCGTGCTGGAAGAAGTCGGGTAAGCGCATCGTGCCAAACCACTCTGTGGAGGCCGCCCGAATCTGCTTGTGGGGAGGCCAGTCCGCACCGCATATCGTCCAGGCAGTGCCCGACAGCGCGACCCATCCGGCGTATCTGTGGCTGCAGGAAATCACCGGAAAATATACCTATCCAAAGCTATTGGACGCAGCACACTATCAAAAGCATGGCGAGTTGAGACCGCAATTGGCTCGCGCTGTCGGCCTGGGGCTGGGCATGTTCGACCTGCTCCTGATTGATGAAGCGCACAAGAGCCGCGGCGAAATCAGTATGTTGTCGCAGTTGCTCGAGCATGTGGTGTTGTCCGCACCGCATCTGCGCCGGGTTGCCATTACCGCGACGCCGGTTGAACTGAATGAAGACCAGTGGCAGGACACCCTGCTGCGCGTCGGCATCGATCGGCCTTTCGAGGAAGTAAGACGGTATGCGGAAGCGGTACGCCAGCTACGTGGCGCATGGCGCGGCAACCCGCAGGTGAGGGCGGAATATGCCGTAGCAGCACAGGCTTTCCAAAACGCCCTTTCTCGGTATGTACTGCGGCGCGACAAGCGGCGCGATGCCAGTATCCTACGCTACGCGAAAAAAACCGAAATGCCGGCGGATACGTATCGCGAGGTGGACAAGCACATTTATGTCAAGCTGGACACCTTGTCGCTTCCCTGGAAGCGCGCAGTGTGCGCAGTCGAGGCACTCTCCGTCATGAGTCCGGGAACGATCGACACACGTGGTAAACGCTTGCGTCTGACGTTCGGCAATGGTCATGGGATCGCAGGCCTGATCGACCAATTCAACCAGAGCGCTACCGCCGATCACGCACAGCTGGATTATGAGGATGAGGTCGAGGAGAAGACTGTCGTGCAGGCGGCGTCAGCCGACAGCAAGCGGAGCCAGCGTGCTAAGTGGTGGTCTGGCGTTGTCGCCGATACGTTTACCGGCAACAGCGAAGACGTCCTGTACGCACACCCAGCCATTCTGGCGACGGCGGCATGTATCGAGAAACTGGCTGCTGAAGGCGAAAAGGTCCTGGTGTTCGGGCGCTTCACCAAGCCAATGGCGAGTTTGGTCAAGTTCTTGAACGCCTGTGAAATGCTACGCCGCCTTGAAAGCGGTAAGCCGTGGCCGCAATCGAAAATCCATGAAGGAAGTGGCGACCACGATCGAGGCGAATGGCCGGCGGTAGGCGCCGCGTATCGCTGGCTCCACCAGCGGGAGATGACGCAAGAGGATCAGCGCCGTATCGCCAGCCAGCTGCACACCCAGTATGAGCAGCTCGAGGCAGCTCGCAAGCGCTTTCGCACGCGACTTGTGGAGCGTCTTGAAACCGCGTTGCGAGACAGCAGTGTTGCGACGAATAGCCTGTTCAGGGCCTTTCGCGCTCGCGTGCACGATGCAGCGGAAGACGGCGACCTGGCCGCTGTATCACGCGCCATGCTCAATCTTCGGCCGGATTTCCTGTCCAGTGAGCCGCAAGCAAACGAGCTGGCAGAAACTTTTTCCGAAGTATTGCGTGGTGCGATGGATCGTGACGATCCGGAAGCAATGGATGTCGAAATCGAGGGCGAAAACGCCTGGCCGGAGATATCCCAGCGCCTATCGGAGGAGTTCCTGCGTCCGGAGGGCGGCTTTGCGCGCCTGATGGATGGCAGTACAAGACCTCACTCGCGTCAGATGCTTCAGCAAGCGTTCAATCGTCGCGACAGCTTTCCGCAAGTGCTGGTTGCCCAATCCATGGTCGGGCGTGAGGGGCTTAACCTCCACCGCGAGTGCCGCACGGTTGTAATGATGCATCTTGAATGGAATCCTGGCGTCGTGGAACAGCAAATTGGCCGTGTTGATCGTGTCGGAAGCTATTGGAGCAAGCTGCTCGAGAATGCCCTGGCGGATGGAACGCTGCCTGAACATTTCCCCCGCATTATGGTGAAGTCCGTGATTTTCGAAGGGACTTACGATGCAAAGCACTGGGAAGTACTACAGGAACGCTGGCAGGACTTGCGTGCGCAGCTCCACGGAATTCCGGTTCCACAAGGAGCACAGGAGGGGGATGATGAAGGCTTGCGCCTGATAGCGGAGATCAATGCCGCTGCGCCGGACTTCTCTCCGTGATTCTCACCGCCGCAGTAGATATTGTGAGTGTCCTATAAGTCCGTGATCGTGGCGCTTTTCAGAAACGACCCGCCCAGCGGGGGCAGAAAACAACTTCCCCATAGTCATGAGTGGCGTTGTTCGATATCATTAATCCAAGCGTTGGGCTGAGGAGCTCTAGCACCGCCTGCGACATTGTTCGTCGCGGCGATCGCTAAGCTGTGCATTGTCACGTATACACCTGAAGGATCGACATGACTATTCCTGCCCGGCGCACAGTGGTAGTGCCCGATCGATTGGCCCTACGCGCGCGGCGCCTGCAAGCGGCGCGCGCGCAAGAGCACGGGGCACAGGTAATGGCGATCGAACAGATGGCGGCCCGCCTCGCGGGCGGCTTCGTCCAACCGATCGACGGCGACAGTCTACGTCTCGCGGTCCAGGACGCGCTGCCTGCCACCCGGATGGGCGCACTCGATGCGATCAAGCTGCTTCCTGGCATGGTTGGGGCGGCCTCCCGTACCCTCGAGCGCGTCTGGCAGGCCGGGATCGACCTGCAGGCGCGCGCCGCCACCCATTCGCGCCTGGCCGCGCTGGCTGCGCTGGAGCTGGCGGTGCTGCAGGGGTTGCCGCAGAAGATGCGGCCAGCCAGCATCGCAGCTGCCGCCCTTGACCGGCTCGATTACGCGCCTCGCGTGCTGGGAAATATCGACCTTAGTGGCCTCGCCGATGTGGCGCCATGCTGGCGCTCCCTGCTTCTGGGACTGGCCGGGCGGGTAGAGGTACGTTGGCTAGCCGGTACGCGCGCGGTGCCGGCATGGGTCGAGGGCACTGCGATTACGGTGGTGCGCAGCGCGTCCTCTAGGCCGGACGTCAGCGTGTTCAGCGCCGCGACGCCGGCCCATGAGGCGCTCGAAGCCATGCGCTGGGTGCGCCAACTGCTGGCGTCCGGACAAGCGCGTGCCGACGAGATCGCGATCGCGTCGAGTGATACTGCTTGTTTCGACGCCCACCTGCTGGCGCTGCGCAACCAGACCGGCATCGACCTGCATTTCGTACACGGGATACCGGTCGTTGCCACGCGCGACGGCCAGGCCGCCGGCGCACTGGCCGACATCCTGGTCAGCGGCTTGTCGCACATACGCTTGCGGCGCCTGGTCCGGCTGTGCGGCAGGGACGCGCCGTCGCTTTGCGACTTGCCGGAGGGCTGGTTGCGGGTGCTGCCTGCGGATGCTGCCCTGACGTCGTCGCCATCCTGGCAGCGTCTGCTGGCGCGCTTGCATGCTTCTGACTGGCCCGACTCGGTGGACCATACGCCGGTTCTGGCCAGCTTGGTGGAATTGCTGCAACAGGGCCCGGCCGCGGCGCAGGCGGCCGGTGAGTTGCTGCTACGTGGGCGGGCGCTGGCGATTTGGCGCCGTGCGCTTGTAGGGGGCCCGGCCGCTTCTCTGATGTCGGCGCTCGGGAGCCTGCGGCAGGACGACGGGCTTGATCCTTGTGCCGGCGTGGCCTGGATGCCGGCAGCGGCGCTGGCAGGGACGCCGCGTCGTTTCGTGCGCCTGCTCGGACTGAACGCAGGCCAGTGGCCGCGCGCGCAGACCGAGGACGCGCTGCTTCCGAATCATGTCGTGCCCTCCATGGAGCTGGACGAGTGCCAGCAGGACGCTGACGACTTCGCCGCGGTGCTTGCCGGCTGCACCGGCCAGATAGTCATATCTTACGCGCGCCGCAACGGCGACGGACGCGCCCTGGGCATGAGCCCCTTGCTCGCGCACTGTCCGAAACCGGCTTACCTTCGCTGCAACGCGGTCCCCGCGCATGCGGTGAGCGAGACCGACCGGCTGACGGCGCGGCTTCCGGAATTCCGCGATTCGGCGGCTGCGGTATCAGCGCATGGGTGCTGGACCCACTGGCACAGCGACTCCGTAACGCCGCACGATGGCATCGTGCGACCAGGACACCCGCTCGTGCAGGCGATCGCGGGCCGCACGCACTCTGCCACTTCGCTCCAGCGGCTGCTGCGCAATCCGCTAAGCTATTTGTGGGAGTATGGCCTGGGCTGGACAGCGCCTGAGCTCAATGCCGAGCCATTGACGCTCGACTCTGGCGCCAACGGCAACCTTGTGCACGAGATCCTCGACTTCGCCTTGCGCCACCTGGCTGGCGAGGGTGGTCTGGTGCACGCAGACGAGGACGCTATCGACGCTGCGGTCGCCACCGCTGCTGATCTGGTCGGCGCCCGGTGGGCGGAATGCACTCAACTGCCGCCAGCCGTCATCTGGCGCCGCACCCTCGCCGAAGCGCGCGGGCTGGCCGGGGCGGCGCTCAAGTTCGGACAGGAAGGCATCGCGGACATGGAGTCGTTTGGCGAGGTGGCCTTCGGCGGCGCTGATCCCAGGCCCGGCGCGCAGTTGCCGTGGGATCCGACGATATCGGTGCCGATTCCGGGCACGGCGCTGCGCATCAAGGGCTACATCGACCGGCTCGATGTTTCGCCAGACCGTCGTCACGCACATGTGCGCGACTACAAAACTGGCAAGCCGGTTGACTGCGACGTCGTCATCGGGGGCGGCACCGAGCTTCAGCGCTGCCTGTATGCGTTTGCCGTCAGGGCGATGCTCGGAAGCGAAGTAACCGTGCGTACCGCCATGCTGTATCCGCGCGAGGGGATCGAGCGCGAACTCATCGAGCCGAATGGCGTGATGGACAACCTGACCGAGCACCTGCTCAATGCCCATGCTAGTCTCCTCGCAGGCAACTGCCTGCCCGGGCCCGATATGGGCGGCAAGTATGACAAATTTCTGTTCCTGTTACCGGCGAACGCGCCGGCCACCTACTGCAAACGCAAGGCTGTCCCGATCCAGGCCGTACTGGGTAATGCGGCATCTGTATGGGAGTCCAAATAATGCAAGCCACGCGTACCCCGCTACGAGACGATGCCGCCCGTGCCATGGCGCTATCCATGCTGGACCGCTCGTTCCTGGTCGAAGCCGGCGCCGGCTCCGGGAAGACCGCCGTCATGGCCGGACGGGTAGCGATGCTGCTCGCCGAGGGCGCCGCGGCCAGCAGCATCGCCGCAGTCACCTTCACGGAGCTGGCGGCCGGCGAACTACTGCTGCGAGTGCGAGCCTTCGTCGATACTCTGGTAGCCGGCAACGTACCGCACGAGATGGCGGTGGCGCTACCGCACGGTCTCGATGAACGGCGGCGCGCGCATCTCGAGGCGGCAGCAGTCACCATCGACCAGCTCACCTGTTCGACGATTCACGGCTTCTGCCAGCGCCTGATCATGCCATATCCGGTGGAGGCCGACATCGATCCTGGCGCCGCCGTCATGGACCGCGACCATGCCCGCCAGGTGCTGGATGATCTGGGCGACCGCTGGCTGTGGACCGAGCTCGACGCCGCGGGCGACAGTTTGCTGGCACAGCTGGTCACACGCGATCCGGCGGCCAGCATCACGCTGGTGCGCGGCATTGTAGAGCAGGTGTGCCGCCAGCGCGGCCTGCGTGTGGCCGCCGCCCAGCCGCTCGAGCCGCTGGCGGCCACTTTTGTAGAGTGCTGCGCTGCGTTCGAACGGTTTGTGGAAAAGAGCGACCTGCACGAAGAGGAAACCACACTGCGCGCCCGCTGCTTCACGCATATGGCGCAGCAGGTAACGCAGCTTGCCGCTCTTGCCGGCCATGCGCAGCTCGCCGGACTGCAGGCGATGCGCGCGCATCCGGACCTATGCACCACCACGGGAGCGTTCCGGGCCTATCAAGTCAAAGGCAAGTGGAAGGACGCCGCGAAGCAGGCTGGGCGTAAGGCGGCGGAGGGCGAGCTACTGTCCGAGGAAGCCAAACAGCTGGTGCTAGGCTGCCAGGAGACATGGACGCGTCTAGCTCAAGAGGTCGCTGCCGCCATCCTGACGCAGCTGGTTGCATCGGTACAGCCCTTGACGCAGCGTTTCGCGCAGTACAAGCGCGAGGCGGCGCTGCTCGATTTTGACGACCTGATCTATTCTGCCCGGGACCTGCTGCGCGATCACGATGATGTGCGCACCGCGCTCGCGCAACGCTACCGTCACGTGCTGGTCGATGAGTTCCAGGACACCGATCCGCTGCAGTCTGAGATCTTCTGGCGCCTGTGCGGCGATGAAACCGAAGGCGCCGGCGCCGCTGACTGGCGCGCCTTTACGATCCGCCCTGGAGCCCTTTTTCTGGTCGGCGACCCGAAGCAGGCGATCTACCGTTTCCGTGGCGCCGACATCGCCACATTCAACGCCGCGCGCCGCGCGTTCGCAGCGCGCGGCGACGTCTTGTCGATTGCGACCAACTTCCGTTCGTGCGCGCCGATCCTCGATTTCGTCAATCGACGCTTCGAAGCGCGCCTGGCCGCGGAAGGCCAGCCCGGATTTACGCAGCTCGACGATTTCCATGCGGCCGAGGAGGGTCAGGTATGCGTCGCAGCCCTGGATGTCGCGGTTGCGGGCGAAGACGGCACTGCGTCGGCCGAGCAGCAGCGCGACGCCGAGGCCGATGCGGTTGCCGACATGTGCTCAAGGCTGATCGGCAACCTGATGTTGCCGGGCCGGCTCAGCGCCGAAGGCCGACCGTGCCGCGCCGGCGATATCGCCTTGCTGGCGCCGAGCGGCGGAGAACTGTGGCGCTACGAAGATGCGTTGGAACGCCGGGGCATTGCGGTGGCGACCCAGGCTGGCAAGGGCTTTTACCGACGCCAGGAAGTGCAGGACCTGATTGCCCTGTGCCGGGTACTGGCCGATGGCCGCGATACCATCGCGCTCGGCGCCCTGTTGCGTGGGCCACTGGTGGGACTGAGCGAGGAACAACTGCTCGACATAGCCTGCGCGCTGCCGCCAGACGCGAACCGGGCTGGTGCGATGGTACGGCTGAGTGTAAATACGGAGCTGTCGCTTATCACTAATGAGGCGGCGCGTTCCGTGCTGGCCAGTCTCCAAGCGCTGCGGCGCCGCGCAAATTCCACCACGCCGTTTTTGCTGCTGGCCGGCGCGGTTGAAACTTTCCAGGTGCGCCCGATCCTGATGCAGCGTCACTATGGGCGCGCCGAACGCGCGCTGGCCAACGTCGACAAGTTTCTTGGGATGAGCCAGAGCTATGCCGTGAAAGGGCTGGGGGCCTTCGCTATGGCGATGACCCAAGCCTGGACGGATGCATCGCGCGCTCCCGAAGGCCAGCCGGACGCCCAGGAAGACGCGGTCACTCTGTACACGATGCACTCGGCGAAAGGTCTGGAATGGCCAGTTGTCGTGCCGATCAACACGATGACGAAGACCATGGGTGCGGACGCGATCTTTTGTGAGCGCGAAGGACAACGCCTGTGCTGCCCCGTGCTAGGTGTAAAGCCAGCGGGCTACGAAGACGAGCTGAAGAACGAAGCGGCCGAGCTTGGGCACGAACGGATTCGCCTGTGGTATGTCGCCGCAACGCGTGCGCGAGAATTGCTGGTGCTGCCGCGTCTCGACGTCGAGCCTGCCAGCGCAGCGTGGATGGCATTGCTCGACCTTGGCCTGGCGGAGCTGCCGCAGCTGCCGCTGGGCCAACCGGGACCGTCGCGCGCCGCCACGGCCCAAGTCAAGAACGAGCAATCGCGCGAGGTGTTCGCATCGGAGGCGGCTGCGATCGCGGCCGCGGCGCCGTTGTTACGCTGGTGCGCGCCGAGCCGGGCGGAAGGAGAAATTCCTGCTGCCGCGGCCATGCGTGAAGAGACGGCTGAGGCGCGTATCGACGCCGCAGAACAGGCGCCCGGCGCTGACGCGCAGTCCACTGTGCAGGGCGGGCGAGAGCGTGGCCTAGTAATGCACAAGCTTTTCGAGGAAGTGCTCACCGGTGAGACGGGTGACACGTCCACCGACCTTCACGCGCGAGCGGCCGAGCTGATCGCGCAGTTGTGCGTCCCAACCAACCCGTGCGCTCTGTCGGCAGAAGACATCGGCGGCTGCGTCGAGCGGACAATGCGCCTGCCGGAGATCGCCCGGCTGCGTTCAGGGCTGGTGCCCGAGTACAGCGTATATGGCGCGCTCTTGGCCGACAAAGAAGAGGTTGTCACTACCGGCATTGCCGATGCCATCAGCTTTTCCAGTAACGGGCGGCCGGAAGTCGTAATCGACTGGAAGAGCGACGTTGCGCCGACGGAGGCTACCTTGCTGCACTATCGGGCGCAGGTGAGCAACTACCTGACGTTGACCGGGGCCAGTCGTGGCTTGATCGTGCTAGCGACGCCTGGGCAGGTGATTGAGGTGAGTACGTGAGTTGCAATTGGGCAGATGCCGATAGATTAGATTTGGCTGCAGCGGCTACGCTGGGAGACAGGCGACAGCGAAACGTGCGATCTACCAAGCGTTAGTTGGCTGGACTACAGATCGTCTAAGGATTTAGCGGGGTGTCCTTCATACCAAGAGCATCTCGCGGTCGCAAGCCCAATGCGGTGGTGGTCTGCGTGTTCTGACAACCGTGGCTTAATGCATGGCTGAACGGAGACAGTTTGGGTTTTCGGGAAAAATCGTTGAACGTTTGTTTGAGGGTCATCGTAATAGCCTGCATTGATAGCGTGACCTACGTTGTATTATTGATGACGGGAAGCATTTTTGTTGCAATTTTGTAACCATCACCTTAGAATTGTCCTGCTCTTAGTGAGCCGGGTAACTAAGAGATTAACAAGCGCAAAGACTGATGAGACATCGCTCGTCGCTGACCTGATTTAAATTCATATTGTTTTTAGGTGACGTGTCGTCAAACGCGCGTCCACTAGTTACTAGACAGAAGTTCGCTTACATGGCACTCGATACACAGTCATTTAGAATTAGTAGGTGGTGGGCACAAGCGGGTTTGCAGGCTGTGCAATCCAATCCTGCCATTTTCAGTAAAGCACATTTGCGCACCGCCCGGCGAGATCTGCTAGCGGGTACGAACATGCTACCGGCTATTAAAAATTGGTTGTTCTCGTCGAGGTTGATTCGTAAAGACGGCAACGGCTTTATGATTGATCGTTTTGGCAGGACTATTCTTGAAAACGATCCGAGCTTTAAAGGTTCGTCCACATGGTGGGCCTTCCATTTGCTGCTCTGTCTGTCGCCGGACGCCTATCCGTACAATGGCGTGTTTGTGGAGCTCGAGCCATCGGTTCGCTCGTTTGTTGGCGAGAGCGTCCTGATTGAGAAGATTGCTAGTGCCGAAGATAGCGGGTTGACTGTGGGAAGCGCCAGCACGTATCTGGAGGGAATTCTCAATAGTTTTATCCGCGGTGGCGCACTTGAAGGCTTAAGCTTGCTTGAGTCACGTAGCGATCGCAGTGCAGTGGACGATAGCAAATATTGGCGGCTTGGTACACCGGAAATTCCAGACGGCGCAATATTGTTCGCCGTTGCACTTGCCCGTGAGCGTTTTTTCGCAACGCGTAAGTCGATCGATTTTGGTGAACTCATTGCTCTGCACGTAGATCATTATCTCGTCACGCCGCAAGATGCTCTGCGCACTCGGCTCAAAAAAATCGCATTAAAAAATGTGGGGTTGCAGTACACGACCAACGCCAACTTGGACTCGTTGTCGTTTGACTCCTTATTCTCGGCAGAATCCGTGTTGATATCCTTTTTACAGGAAGGCGCCGACACGTGGATGTAACTGAACTTGAAGGTGCGGTTCGGCAATTTCTCTCCGATCGAGCGCGCCAATCTCCACCGCCGCGCTACACCAGCGTCGCTTTCTCGGCGGCTAAACAAGCCGAGTTAGACACCTTGAAAGCGAAGCTATCCCAGTTTCTGCGTCCCATTACCGTATGGGAGAAACCAGGACAGGGTGGGGCGCCCGCTGTACCGATTTCGAGAAATGAATTTTGTACGCGGCTGTTTTCTGAGCCGAATCCAAACGGCATTCTTGTGTACTTGCCGGAAGAGTGGATGGTCGGCTGGTCCAATGCTGACCGCCGTGTGTTTTGGGCCAGCCTTGCCGAGACCTTCGGTCGAAACCGTGTTGTTGTCGTGTTCACAGGCACGCCGGCGACCTTAGCCAACGTCGACAATTATCTGCAGCGAACCAAAACGTTCGGACCTGCGGTCCACGTCTATACCTCCAAATACGAACGCTAGCATGAAACTTAGTGACATCGTCTCGGTACGCCGCGAGCAGGCAGCCATTGTCTTAGAAGACGGCCTCAAAAATAAGGCTCTTGCGGGGACATTTACCCCGACACAAGCCTCTGTCATGATTTTAAAGAAGGTTCTGCGCGCTGTCGCGCCGGACGCTGCATCCAATGAACGTGCATTTAACTGGTATGGCACTTACGGCGCCGGTAAGAGCCGATTGGCGGTGCTGGTGGGACAAGCCTTGGGCAATGGCGTCGGCGGTCCTGAGTTTGACATCTTCTTAAATCGCCTGAGGGATATTGGTGAAGCGACATTGGCGAAGTCGCTCAGAAATACGTTCCTGCCACCAGACGACGAAGACGCACGCCCCTATTTAATCGTACCCGTGTACGGCACTCGCTCGACGTCAATACAGGCCGCGTTGGTCGAAGCGCTTTACGCCGCTCTCGTGAGCGCCGAAATTGATCCTGCAGAGCTGATGCCGAAAACGGCGTTCGACGTTGCCCTGGACAGGATCGCGGTGATGTTAGAGCAATCACCAACATTTGCAACTGAGTTTTTGCCTTCGCGAAATATTGGTGACGAATATCTTGCTTTATCTGACCTGCAGCAAGCGCTACGCAACCGTGAAGCCACGGCGCTTGGCTTCTTTACAAGGTGGCATAAAGCGGTCACGTTCGGCATCGATTTCGTTCCTGAGAACTTCGGCGCGAAAAGTTTTCAGGCCATCTATGCCAGCGCAGCCGCTGCTTTGCAGAAGCGGCGTTACCGCGGGATCGCTGTCATCTGGGATGAGTTTGGCAACGCGGTCGAGGATATGCTCACGAATAGTACGCGTAACGCGCAGGCGGAAATCACTGAGCTGCAAAGTTTCGTTGAGCAGGTGTGCGCCCCGTCGCAAGGGCATATCCTGTTTGTCGGTCTGACCCATGTCTCACTTGCGGAGTATGGCCCGCGCCAAGGGGCCGCAGAAGGTATTCGGGACAACCTGACGAAGATCGAAGGCCGATTCAACATCTTGAAGATTGAGATGAAGGCTGCCGAATCGGAAGGTTATCATTTGCTCGCAGGGCAGGTTTCGAAAAGCGAGGCCGGGCATGAGATGCTTGAACTTGCCGGCGATAACGCCCAACAGGTGATCAACGCGTGCCAGCAGCTGACCCTGTTCTCCCATCTCGGTGCAGAGGTCGACTTTGTGGTTAAGCAATGCTACCCCCTGCATCCCGTGACTACGGCCGCGCTACTAGCGCTATCGAATCGGTTCGCAGCAGCAACTCGTACCGCTTTCCATTTTCTGCCGGACCTCGAAGACCATGGGCGCCTCAACGCCGATATCAGCCAGGACGCACTGTATCGACAAGAGTTGGTGCGGATCCCAGACCTGATCGAGTACTACGGCGAACGGATGCGTCGCAGCGGCTTAGAAGAGCAACTCGATGCGCACTATAAGAACCTCAGCCAGCTTGGCTCGGATGGCGCCGATGCGTGCGACATTGCCGAACGCCGCAATGTGATGTCAACGGTATTCCTCTCGGGCGTGCTCGACGGGGACTTTCAACCGAAGGATGAGTTTCTCGCCGTGGCCCTGCATGACGAAGGTTTCGACAGCCCTGAGTGTTCAGGGCTGCGCAGTGCCTTAGCTTGGCTAAATGACGCTGGTCTCATCTGGAAGAATCCAACGACCCATCTGTGGAAAACCGGTGGTGATGGCGCGGTTGACGTTGAGAAGTTGATTGACCAGAGTACCGAAAACATTCCCAAACAGTCGCTGGCCAAGTACCTCCGTGATTTCCCGAGTCTGGCCAACGACGTACTGCCGATGCTTGGCCTACACACACTGGACCCGTCGCCGGCCGGTATCGTGCGTCGCTATACTATCGAAGTGAAATCGGTTGCCGAAGTGGGCCAAATTAATTTGGAGAACCTGGCCGCCAAAGCGGTGATCGTCCTAACCTCTAATTTGGAAGAAGCGCAGCAGTTTGAACAGAGTTTGCTCGGCAAGCAACGGGCGAATATCTTTTATTGGATTAGCTTGACGGAGCCGCGTAACGTGGACCAACTCGCCCGCAACTACCTCGGGATGAGTGCTCTATTAGCGCAGTCTCACAACGTTGCGACGAAAACACGTCTCAATGCCAAGTTTGAGGGCATCCGCAATGACTTGAAAGCGTCGTTTGGCCGTTTGTATGGGCGCGATGGATTACGCGAAAAAAACACCAAGGTGATACAGCAGGGCGAGGCAACGCCAATCGAGGTTGGCTCGTGGCATGGCTTTGCTGCGCGCGTTAAGCAAATTGTGGACGCCACTTATGTCAACGAGGTTGCGGTCCGTGCACCACAGCGCTCTTATAACGTGCTTGGCGGTGAGGGCATTGCTGATGCGAAAATAAACTCGGATATCGTCGACGCCATTCTCGGGTTTAACGCCGGTGCTGCGGACGATCTGCTTGGTGAAGTCGAAACAAGCGAACGCGCAGCGATCATCGATGGCGTGCTCGGTGCGAACAATATGTTTATTCGGCGCGCCAGTGGCTGGGATTTCAAAACGCTAGACGAGCTCAGTGGTAACGTTAAGGGCGTCGTCGAAGAGGTTCGTAAGCACCTTTTCCGACGCCGTGACCGCAGCTACTCATTGTACGAACTGCGCCGTTTATTTGAAGCGGCTCCGTATGGTATTCCGGCTTGCGCATTGCCCTTGCTTATCGCTTATGCTGTACGCGAGGACCTCGGTCGTTTGACATGGGCGCAGGGTGGTTCGTCGGCCAAAAATATTTGCGAGGGGATGGTCAACGAACGCATTGGTGTGCGTTTCGCGGATTTCACCGGGCATCAGCTGAATGTGCTTGAGGTCGTGCGCCACGCGCTCGATGAGGTCAACGAGGACAAGTTCGCCTGGCTGCTAGCCGAGCAAGAGGCTGCGCGTCAAGCAGTTGAACAGTTGCGGGATTGGGTCAAGATGATCCCAGAACCAATCCTGAAATCACCGAAGCTCGACAAGCGCTTCCGCGAAATTGCAGATGCATTCAAAGGCGTCGCCGTGTCGACCCATGAGGTTGTCGACCGTCTCGTGGCTGCTGTAGATCCGCATCGCGAACTCGGCGCGAAAGAAGCGCCATATGAATCGAAAAAGAAGGCACGGGAAACGCTCGTCAATATCCTCAAGGCCTATCGTCAAGTGGAAGATGAGCGTCGTTTCGAACTTCTCAGTCAACTGCGCATCACTGTTGAGACCTTAGAGGATGATCCCGAGCGCAGCGCCATCCTGGCGGAAATCGCGACCATAAATTCTGAAGGCGTACGCGTCGCGGAATTGTTGAGATACTTCCCTTTGTCCGATCGCGCTTGCATTGCTTTGATTGAGCGCTTGAGCGGTGCACGTTTAGACGATGTCAGCGATACGAACGCCGGCATAGCGATCGGAAAGTTGACATCGTTCATTGACTCGGCAAGGCTACTGATCGCTCGTGCTGCAGCGGTTCACGCGATGCTTCCGGTGTCACCTCAGACGAGCCAGGTCGAAGTCGAGCGCGAAGAAGACGGCACCGCAACCTCCACAACCTTGTCGACTGCGACACCGTTTTGGCCTCAGGTACAACGGACACAGCCGAAAGACGCGCTAGGGAGCAAGAGCACTACCATGCCGTTGCCTATCTGGCCCGGCATCGCACGTCGCGACGAAAGCACGCAGACACTGCAGCCGACTAGCGAATCGGCAGATTGGCGCATCGCCTTCAACGACGTCCTCATCAACTGGAGCGAGCGCGAAGACATCGACAAAGATGAGATGGTCGCGCTGCTGCAAGCTTTCATCGCCGAACTCAAGGCCAAGGTCTAAGCGATGGGTAAGGTAGAGATCCTGGTCGACTCTGCGAAGCTTAGTGGCAAGCCACTGGACTTCGATGTGCAAGCCTCGACTGGCGTTGCAGAGCTATTGCAGCTGCGGGAACGCATACGCACGCACCTCGGTCAACCCGGAAGCCCAACCTTGCGTGTGCGTCTTGACGATGTGCGTTATCGTAAACTCGCTGATCTTGACGGCATGGGGGATCTGACTGTTGTGCACGTGACGCCAAGAAGTGAACTAGCCGCGACCACTGGCGAGCAAATCCCTTATTGGTGTGACTCGGACACGATTGTCGAGTTAGGCTTGCTGACGTCGCCAGTACCCGTACCACAAGTTTGGGCTGGGCAACCGTGTGACTTGAAACTGTTGTCGCTTCTCAGTCCACGCTTTGTCGCACAGGACATCGAACCCGAGGAGCTATTATATCTTCTGTATCAAAGTGGAAAGAAAATCAGCACCTTACTGGCTTCCGAAATCATCATTCAGCATTTTGCATCGATTCTTAGGAAGAAGATCGACCCTGCCGGCGTTCCTCTGCTGTTTGAATGCCTCAGTTGCGCCAACTATAATGCGCAGCTCAGGATCCTGTTCCGACAGATATTTCTAGAAAAAATTAAAGCGTTTAAGACAGCCCATAGCCTGCCCGGCGCATCTGAAGCTAAGCACTTTCCTGACGAAATTACGGATAGGTTAACGCTGACCGGCGACTGGTGGTGCGTGATTCATCCAGACGCCGAGCTCGGTCCGTTGACGGACCTGGTATTGCTCCAGGTCAATAAAAACGCGCTTCCCCCCGCGAGGCTGTCAGACATTATCTGGACTTATAGCAAGGTCCAGTTGGACAAAATATCGATTGCCGTCCAGCATAATCCGCGCTTAGCAACACAAGAATTATTGTCGGTAGTTAGCGCTTTAAATCGGCCAGAAACTGCAGATCTCGAACGCAATATTGCTGATCTCTTGGAAGTAATTAGTCCTAGTCCGTTGGCGCCCGAAAGCACCGTAAAGCAAACCTTAGAGTGGGCAAGCCGTTACCTTGCCCATGCGCGCAGCGCTTTCCGGCGCGAAGAAGAACCGAATACAGACGTTAGCGGCAGCTTTAGCGATTGGGTGGATGCGCAGTCACATCGCATCATGATGAGTGACCGCAACTGGCGCAGCGTTGCGACAACAGTGAAGGGCGGCCTTGTCCGTGGGAGCGATGTCATCCTTCTCGTGATCGATGCATTTGGTGCGATCGTTAGCGATCGACTGGTGCAACGCTTGCAAAGCGCTATCGACTGGCAAATTAGTTCCCAGTCTTTATTTGGGCCATTACCGACCATTACCGAAGTCGCAAAAATGGCGGTGGCATCGGGATTAGATGTGGGCCAACTTCCTTCCGATAAGGAACAGGCGTTACGCAACGCCTACCGGGATGTCCTGCCCGAAGCAGCTGAGGTCCAGTTCAGCTCTTCTTGGAAGGATGTGAACATCACGATGCAAGACGCAGCACGACTGATGGTCGTCTTCGAAAATCAATTCGACGAACAAGTCCATAAGTGTGTCAGCCACGCGGACTTGGATGCGCAGCTCGAAGTAGTGTGCACCAAGGTCAGCAATAGCATCCAACGCTGGATCAAGGAAGCCGAGCTGCGCGACCGTACGCTCGAAATTTACATCAGTGCCGATCACGGGATGGCACGCATTGTAAGCGCTACAGATGTGCCAGCACTGATACCCGCTCGCAGCATCAAAGAACGGTGTATTGAGGTTGATACGGCGGTGACGCAGGCACCGGCGGGCTGTTACCTAGTCACCCCGGAAGGTAACGCTAGGAGCAAGTACCTTGTGCCGCGCGAGCGCGTCAAATTCTCGAAAGGGATTGAGCGCTTCGTACACGGCGGTCTTTGTCCCGAGGAGGTGTTGATACCGTTAATCGAGATTCGGCGTTCCGAAAACACGCAAGTACAGGAAGTTCTTGTTACAGCCGAGCCAAGTGAAGTCCACACCAACGCACAGGGATGGACCTTGGCCTTGAAGGTAACGGCGGGCGCAGCGCATCTACGACGGGTAAAAATTTCCTGCGGGGCGCCGTTCACCGGAACGTGCATGGTCGAGCACATCGCCGCGCACCAATCCAAGCTGCTGACAATGCAGATTTACTCGACCGTGGCTCAAGAAGGATGGGTGAACATCGGTATGACAGTGGAGCACGTCCTCATCGGTGGTGCCGGATTCCAAGAATCGCAGCAGAACATCACGGTCAACTTGCGCCCGCATATCTTCATCCGGGAGCAGGGTGCGGCCGACTTCGACAATATGTTTGACTAAAAAGACAATGGACTTCGACTCAAAACTGAAAGACGTGTTTGGCGAACTCGTCATCGATAAACAGCTCGTACGTGCTCTGGGAATTCGGAGTGAACGGACAATCCCCAGCTTCGTTGAAGAATGGCTCGTGACCCGTTTCGCCAAGCCAGACGCTGACCAGGACGAAACGCGCCGTGCCATTCTTGAGTTCATCAAGAAACACCTGCCCGCCAAGGTGGATAAAGACGTGTTCCTCAATCGCCTGCACGACGGTGAGCAAGTCACTGTGTTGGACGTCTTCAAAGCACGGGTAGACTTAGCAAAGGACTGTAAGTACGTCAGCGCGCCGTCTTTGCAACAAAATAATATAGGTATTGATCAGGAGACGGTGGACAGCTGCCCGGATTTGTTGACGGGAGGCCTGTGGGGTGCTGGACGGCTACACTATTCGCGTGACCAGAAAGCGCTGAAACTGGTCGAATTTAAGCCGATGCAGTCAGGCAAGGTGTCTCTGAAACACATGGCTGACGTACGTCCCCAGTTCACCACTGCCGAGTGGATCGACGTTATCATCCGCACCATGGGACTCGAGCCCTCTGCGTACACCCCGCACCAAAAGCAGCGCTTGGTACAACGTTTGATCCCGCTGGTGCAGACTAACGTGAACATGATGGAATTGGCGCCGAAGGGAACCGGTAAGTCCTTTGTTTTTTCGAACTTGAGTCGGTATGTGTGGCTCAACAGTGGCGGCGCGCTCAGTCAAGCCCAGCTGTTCTTCAACATGAACACGCGCGAGATTGGCTTACTCGGCGGCCGTTTCGATCTGTTGGTATTGGACGAAGGACAATCGATTGATTTCCAGGGGGCTGACAACATCCATGCGAAATTCAAAGATTACCTAGAGTCGGGCAAGTACACCGTGGGAGCAAATCAGACGACGAGTGAATGCGGGTTGATGATCCTCGCAAATATCGCCTTGTATAACGGACAGCCCGAACGCCAAGACTATATTCGTGAGTTGCCGGAAATGTTCCATGACTCAGCCCTGTTAGATAGGTTCCACGGCATATTGCCAGGTTGGGAAATACCCCGTTTCCAAACGGAATCGGTGGCGCGCGGCGCTGGGCTTAAGGCAGACGTGTTTGGCGAGTACGCGCACCAACTGCGTCACGTGTCGCCGAGTGAGTTTCCTTATGGGAATGTTCCGCGCTTGAGTGGCGACTCGAGGGATGTTAAAGCGGTTGAGAAGATAGCTGCTGCCTTGTCCAAGCTGCTCATGCTCAATCCTTGGGATCCGGATTACGAGACCTATGTCTTACAACCCGCGCGTGACCTCCGACAACGCGTACGCAGCCAGCTTGCAGCAGTCGATGGCTTTGAGATGTCGGCCGACTTGAAGGTAAAAGTGGCCGGTTAGTTGGAGTTCAATCACAGTTTGTCTGCGCGATGAGATGGGCTGAATAAGTAATTTGTGGTTACTAGTTCCATTGCACGCCCGGCGCGTCCGCATACGGCACCGGGATACGGCGCAAGCCGACAGTAGCGTGCACCGTAAAAACTACCTGTAAATAAACACAGGTGTTAGTAGAGGCGCTACAATTGATGATAAATGCAGCCAGCGTTTGTAGGCTGCATGTTTGACGACTGGCGAATTCCACCAGTTCGCAACGTACCGAGACTATGACATTCAAAGAATTACAAATTGACGCCCATTTTTCGGGCCACGAAACCTTCCCTTTGCGGCAGATGTGGCTAAAAAAAGCCGTCGAGCGTGCTGATACGAATTGGATCGTATCTAAAGAAACTTTCTCCGACGACGGTGCCATTGCTACCTTTGGAGTGGGGCGTAACATGGTAGCGTCGATTAAGCATTGGGCACTCGCATGCGAAGTCATGCGTGAAGACGACTCGAAAAAGCACTTCGTGATCGACGAGGTGGCGCGGAAGATCTACGTAGATGGTGGTTACGATCCTTATTCGGAACACGCCACTACGACGTGGTATGCGCATTGGTGTCTTACCGGCCGCGGCAGTCGTTCCACAACCTGGTTTTGGTTGTTTAACGTGTTGAACGCTCAAACGTTTACACGTGAAGAAATCATGCAGACCTTGACCAAATTTGCGCAATCAATTTCTGGCGGCAAAAAGCTATCCCAAGCAACGCTGGCCCGCGATCTCGACACCTGCGTACGGGGCTATGCCCCGCGTTCAGCGTCGAGCTCCGTCGAAGAAGCGGCAGAACCAATGCTGGCCGAGCTTGGCCTCATTCAAGAGGAACGCAAGGGGGTGTACTCGTTCCGCCGCGGTCAGAAGTCGTCGCTCACCGACGCTTTTTTTGCCTGGGCCTTAGTTGATTTTTGGGATCGATATTATGCGGGCGAAACCTCGTTGACGTTTGAGACGATTGCCTACAGCGCCGGCTCGCCGGGGCGCGTCTTCAAGCTCGACGAACAGTCGACTGCCGAGCGACTGTTTACGCTATCAAATCTAACCGATGGCAAGTTGAAGTGGTCCGATACGTCGGGTTTGCGTCAAATCTACCGAAGTGAGTTTGACACCCGGAGTTTTAAGCGGTTGATGATGAAGAGGTCGTATGAATAAGGCTGCGGAGATGCAATTCGGGCAGGCTGTTCAGATCGCGCGTCACTACCGCCGTTCGGTTCGCATCGATGCCGACATGGGCAGGAGCGAGGCACTCGACGGCTACGTGTTGACATACACCGCCCGCGAGGCCCTCTCGATCATGGCTCGCCAAATTAACGGCTCGACCGATCGCGCGTTCACCTGGACTGGTCCTTACGGGGGCGGCAAGTCTTCCTTAGCGGTGGTCCTCGCTTCCGCCTTGTCTGCAGATCGCGCGGTCCGTCGGCGCGCGACCGACATCGTAGGGAACAACGTTCCTGGGTTTACGGAAGCCTTCCGAGTTACTTCTAAAGGCTGGCTGGTACTGCCAGTCGTCGGTAAACGTGGGAGCGTCTCGGCTGAGGTTGCCAAAGCTTTAGACGACGCGCTAGGGTTGTCTAAACTGCATAAAGCAACGCAGGTGACCAAAGATCTCGTCACCGTTGCTGAAACGGGACAATTCGACGGCGTCATGGTGCTAGTCGACGAAATGGGGAAGTTCCTGGAAGCCGCTGCGGCCGGTGGTGAGGATATTCACTTCTTCCAAGACCTTGCTGAGAAAGCCGGGCGCTGCCGCGGCCAACTCATCATTGTTTGTCTCCTGCACCAATCGTTCCGCCAATACGCGTCGCGGTTGGGGATTGAAGCACGTGAAGAGTGGGCCAAGATCCAGGGACGCTTTGGTGACATTGCTTTCGTTGCCACGGGCGATGAAGTTGTTCAACTAATTGGTAATGCGATAGAAACCGAACTGCCGCATCCGCAGAGCGCCGAGTCTGCCCGCACGGTAGCTGCCGCGATCGCAAGCCGTCGCCCTAGCGTCGGCCAAAGCATGGCCGAGCTGCTCGACAAGTGCTGGCCCTTGCACCCGATTACGGCGGCCCTGCTCGGTCCTGCATCGCGCCGTCAGTTTGGCCAGAATGAACGCAGTGTCTTCGGTTTCCTCTCCTCTATTGAACCCTATGGATTCCAAGACTTCCTGCAGAATTGGAGCGGTCAAGGTACCTATCAAGCGGACCTGTATTGGAATTATCTTAGGGCGAACCTAGAGCAAGCGATCCTCGCCTCGCCGGACGGCCACCGATGGGCGCAAGCCGTCGAAGCCGTAGAGCGAGCCGAAGCGAAAGGTGCAGATGCGCTTGAGCTGGCATTGGCCAAAGTGCTGGCCTTAATTGACATATTCCGCGGTAACTCGGGTCTGTTGGCAACCAACGAGGTGTTGCAGTCAGCGATCGCGGACACGTCGGTACAGCAAGTCACTGTCGCTTTAGAGAAGCTTAGCCATTGGCGCGTCGCTGTCTACCGCAAGCACATCGCGTCATGGACGATCTTCGAAGGTAGTGACTTTGATATTGAACAGGCCGTTGTCAAAGTACGCGCCAGTTTTGTTGGATTAAATACGGCCATCTTGACGAGTATGGCCAATCTCCATCCGGTAGTGGCGAAGCGCCACTATCACGAAACCGGTACCTTTCGGTGGATGGGGGTGTCGCTCCATACACTGCAAGAAGCTGAGCGTTTAGCGGCAAACTACAAGCCCGAGAAGGGAGAGTTCGGCCGCTTTGCCTTGGTACTACCTGACCGGCAAGCGGTGGAGAAAGATACCATTACCCGCCTGGCAGCACTGCAGCGCGACGCCTCTGAAGCCCTAGTGTTCGGTGTACCGCCGAACTTTCAGCTTGTCGCGGACCTTGGCGCCGAGTTGGTGTCATTACGTTTAGTAGAAGAGAACAGCCCCGAACTCGAAGGCGACTCGGTAGCTCGCCGTGAGGTGGCGGCGCGGCTGATAACGGTTAAGGGTGCACTTGAGGAATCGCTGCGAGAGGCCGTCGCCAAGGCGCGCTGGCTGTTCGAAGGTGGCGCCAAGAAGGTCGACAGTTTGTCTGCCGAGGTATCGGATTTGGCCGAAAAGCGGTTTAATGCCGGCCCGACGGTGTGGAGTGAACTACTCAACCGCGACGTGCTGTCGAGTAATAGCGTCAAAGCGCGCCGCGATCTCATGCACCGCATGGTTAGCCATGGCCACCAGAAGCACTTGGGCATTGATGGCTTCCCGGCTGAACGCGGACTGTATGAAACCGTGCTGGCCGAGACTGCATTGCACGGACTCGTCGGAGAAGAGACTTGGGGTTTTACGTTACCCCTGCCTGACGAAAGAGCAAGACTCCACACGCTTTGGCTTAGCACCAAAGAAGCGGTGTCGAAGACGGGGAGCAAGGGTATCAGCGCCGCAGAGATTTACTCAGACTGGGCGCGCCCGCCCTACGGCGTCAAGCTGGGTCTAATGCCGGTGTTCTTGCTAGCGTTTGCACTCGGCTGCTCGGAGCATATCGCTGTCTATCGCGACGGCATGTTCGAACCCAAGCTCACCGATGTCGATGCCGACGAGTTGTTACAGGACCCGCGCCGGTTCAGCTTGCGTTGGGTCGACAGGGACAGTGATCATATTGTAGCGGTAAAGTCGATTGCTGATGCCTTGCGTCAGCATGACTTCGCGCCAGTAGGTACTTCTCCCTTAGACGTGTCGCGCAGCCTCGTGAAGCTAACGTTCTCGTTGTCTTCCTGGGCCAAACGCACGCAAACGGTATCGAAACACGCCAAAGCGGTCCGCGACATTTTATTGCGCGCGAGCGACCCGAATCGCTTATTACTGATTGACTTGCCTACCACGCTCGGTGTGCCGCTGATTCGGGTGGGTACTGTCATAGAACCTCTATTGAAAGAGCTCCTCGACGCTTACCCGAACATGCTCAGGAGAGTCGATCGCGTCATGGCGCAAGCGCTCGATGCTGCAAGCGGTACAGAAGGGGAGCTGCGTGAGCGCGCAGAGCCGATCTCGAAGTTCAGTGCCGATCTGCGGCTCCAAGGTTTTGCGGCGCGCCTCATGAAGCGTAACGAATCGTTAGAGTCGATCGAAGGCATTTTGAGTTTGGCGGCAAATAAGCCGCCGCGCGATTGGACTGATCTAGACATTGAAAGCGCGCTACTTGCTGTCTCGGACCT
>Ga0265797_10001058_pt1 | contig 49558 bp, 39 predicted proteins | sample P2T30metagenome_FD_192433 | JGI IMG/M metagenome (GOLD analysis project Ga0265797, IMG submission 192433) | Plant litter microbial communities from East Loma Ridge, Irvine, California - P2 T30 | ecosystem: Environmental > Terrestrial > Plant litter > Unclassified | place: USA: California...
ACAAGGATAATGCCGACTGTGATAAGATGAAAGGGAAATAGACTTACGGCTGCTTTCTGTGAAGACCTTGAGCATCTCAGCCTCAAAGTCGTGCTTTTCGATCTTGCCTAGAACACCAGCACCATTCTTAGCAGCGATGTCATGCGGATCAATGCCCCAGTTCCAAAGCCACACCAACTTAGCACGGCAAGCAGACCAGTCCGTCTCGTCTTTCTTCCCTGGCTCGTTCAATCCACGAAGCAGGTTGCGGAGCACAGACATCTGACTCTCGGCAGTGCCATAGAACTGTAGCTTGGCCACGTCCACGAGAGAAGCGGTGTATCCAAGACCGTCGAGCTGATATGCTGTATATACATGCATCTGCAGAAGCATATAAGTCTCCATGCGGGGTGTAGTGAGAGGGTGCTCCGGGTTAAGGAGCCTTTCAGGAAGCAAGTCTTTCAACGTTTGCGACTCGTCGAGTGAAAGCGAATGTTTCTCTACGATTGGCAGACTCTCCACGCTTGTTGCGAGATCAGGAGGAGGAACAAAGTCCAACAACTCAGCAAGTCTGGCTAAAACGCCATGGGCGCCCTGGATCGTTTCCTTGGTAGAGGATTGGGCAGCGTAACAGCTGGCAAATGCAGCTTGGGCATATTGAACTTCCAGCTTCCGTAGTACGTCGTCGTCCAGGTAGGGACGAAGCTCTCCTTTCTCGTAACCGCCAAAGTCGACATCACTCGGACCATCCCAGTCTTCCACGAGTTGTGTGATGAGGGGGAAGTTTTCCTGCGCATGCTCGACCATCCATCGATAAGTGTGTTCCCAGTCGTGCCCAGTCAGGTCCTTTGCCGAGACACCATCGAGCGAGATCTTCCGTACGCGGTCGGCCACATGGTCGGTGTCGGCTTCCGTAACCTGCCTGCCTTGAGCCCGCTTAGTGTCCAGCTTTCTTCTCTTGCGCTCTGTATGCCCATACATCCAAGGCCCAACCAAGCTCTTCATATCCCTAGCCACGTTGCTACTCTCAGCGTGCTGCAACTTAACACCCTCCTTCACAACTCTCGCGAGCAAGAACTCCATGCCATCTTTGCCCTCCTTCTCGCCAAACTCCCCAATAGACTCCGCGACCGGATCTTGAGGATAGAATTCGTAGTTGAGTCTCAACAGCGGCAGCACAGCGCTCACAAACCACACGCGGATGTAGTCATTCCGCCCCAAGAATGGCTTTACGAGCTCGGCCACTAAATTCAGCATGCCAGTCGCTTCGTCGATCTTCTGCGCGCGATGGCACAGGAAGTTCGTGAGCAAGTCATCCGGCGCGTGAGGTGGGAATTTCGGCGCCCTGATTTCGCACAGGTGTAGTTTCTTGACTTTCTTGCGGGCAGTGGCATTATCAAGCTCGCTGACCAGGCTGGTGTCGACGGGGACGTCGGGCCTATCGACGTCGAGGTATAGGTGCGAGCCGACTTCGGAGACGTAGGAGCGGTAGACGGCTGGGTCGAGGGTTTCAGGGAGGAAGGTGAGGAGGATTCGGAGGACGAGCTCGGAAGATAAGGCGTCTGGTCGAGAGGGTGTGAAGGAGTGGAGGGCTGGGATATCGGCGGACGAGGCGTAGTGGACTGCTAGGAGGATGCACTGGTCTGCCGTCAGGTCTTTGAGGGGTGTGGGCGTGGCCATGATGTTTGTCGTAGCTCTTCGTTAATCGTGGGTCGTTAGCTGTGTATCATCGCAGATCTGATTTGGTAGTGCGTATATTGGAACAAGTAGTGAGTTTTGTAGGTCCGCGGTGAATGTTAGATGTACATATGTAGTAGGTATGTCGGACGAATGAATTCAGCAGTTGTAGACATTCAAGTGACGTCGCCCAATTGGCTTCTAGATTCTAGACCACCATGTATCCATTGACAACCCGATCCTCAAGCAACACATTCAATGGAGATGATCAATATTGATTTGGAAACACCAAGTCGATTACATGAGCTATGTATGTTGTACAATCGCGATCGTATCACGTCTGTTGTTGGGGAGTTCTATAGCTCGACCGCCTCAAACAATGAAAAGCCTCCCACCCAAACATAAGGACTATACCTGACATACGAGAAGCACGGCATGTCGCCTGTGCATCAATTCTGTCCCCGGACCGCGCCACGCTAATCAGAGAACGCCCCAGTTTGAGCGCCAACAAAAAACTAGAAACTGTGTGTCCGAAGGTCTAGAAGCTTAATGGAATACACGTCCATCAGGATGCGGACGACGATGACAAGAAAATGGAAAAATGGGAAAGGCCTTGCTCAGAGAAGTAGCACTGCAGCAATCGAGTCCTACTCGACCATGACATTTGGTCGACGGTGACTCAGGCTAGGGGTCCGACTTGCTGCGACGTCGACGGCGCGACGTGAGCTGTACTGATTTCCGATTGAGATGGTGCGGCGGCGATACTGGGATTGATCGTCTTGCTCGCCTGCCTCCTCCTCCAATACTTGGGGAGTGGAGTCGCGATTGAAGCGGCGTCGGCTAGAGTCCAGGTTCATTGAGGACACTCGTGGGAGTTCACGATTGTTCTCGTATGCGGCTGCGTTTGTTCGGCGTGCCGTTAGAGACTCGCGCAGACTTGGGCTGCGCTGTGGCGGCTTATTGGCGAGAGGGCTGTTGTAGTCGCGCGGACTCTGCTGTTGACTGTGTGGAGAGCGAAAGTTTCCAATCTCTGTCATTGCCCGAGAAGGAGCACGAATGTCGTCCTCTGCGCCAGCTTCGTCATACACGTCGAGTCGCGGCGCAGAGAGTCTGTTAGTCAGGCGACTTTGGCGGCGAGCTTCTGGCAGTCGCTGCGGCTGTGATGGAGTTGACTCATACTCGGAGATCGACGCCTCGTCCAGGCTCGCCTGCGGACTGCTAAGCGTACTGTTGCTTGGCTGCAGACCGAAGATACTGCTCTTTCGCGCTTCGAGACGGCTCATGGGTCGGTTGCTGATTTTGCTCAAATCTTCACCATACGCAAGGCTTGAACGCGAATACTTGGTTTTCGGTGCAGAAGCCCTTGAAGGCGCTTCGATCGCAACAGGCGAAGAAACTATGCTGGGAGCCTCGTGCTTTCCCTCGCACAAGGCGAGACATAGGTCGGTTAGGTTGCGACACATCATGTCGGCCTTTCGTCGAATGTGACGGTCTGAAACAGTGACGCCATTGATAATAGACGCGGCAGAAAACGTGGTTCCTTGCGGTCCAGCACTTCCAGTCAGTGCCACCAATTGCAATGCATCGTTAGCGGTAGCCTCGAGCGTGCGGTACAGAGATGCGCTTAGTAGCGCCTTTGCCTTTGCGAGCGCGGTATGTAGAGTAGGGTGTATATCCGCCAAAGTCAACGTTGCAGGTCCGGGTGACTTTGTGTCTTGAGCGCCTGTGCGGACGTCGGGATCCGACTTTCGCTGTTGTTTTGGCGAAGAGTTGATAGTGGTGGGAGCGGTAGTAGCAGTGCGAGGCCTGTCGGAGCCGGATCCTCCACCCATGAGCGCAGCACTTGAAGTGGGAGGGATTTTTCCAGTGAGCTCCAGCTTTTTGATTCGCGACTTCAAGTCATCGAGCTCGTCCCAAACAGTCGAAGGCGCCGTTTGCGAGTCTACGGAGTCGGATTCGGGGGCAGACCGCTTTGCCTCTGAGCTGTCGGCGGGCGAGTCGCCCTCGGAGTCCTGGGGTTTGGCAGGTTGGCTGCCACGGCGACTCTCATGATATGCTGTGGAAAGATGGCCAAAGGAAGGTCGACGCCGACCGAAAGTAGGTAATTCCGGCGACTTTTCGGGCGACCGTGTACGTTCGTAGTAGCGGGATGAAGATCTTGGCGAGTAGTCGGGAGGATTGGATAGTTGAGTTGTGCGTCTCAAATGCGCACTGCTAGGCGTGGTCGGGTCGTATCTCGGTGAAGTAAAATGCGACGATGATCCTGCGGCGGTAGTTTTGTAGCCGTTGTTTGCGCGACCTGTATCAATGCGGGCGCTGAATCTTGAAGACGGGCGGGTGTTGACCTGGCCCGACGTCCGCGGTCGTCCGTTCTCGGTAGGGGTGGGGAGTGATGAGCGTTGCTGCTGTCGCTTGCCGTTCCAGGACGAGCGTGAAGCGGCGCGGTCGGTGTCGAATTGGGTGAGTGTGGGTTCTCGGTCGTTGCTGTCCTCGGCCAGCTGCATGAACAGATCCTCTCCGCCCTCGGGCTGCGTGTCCTCCATGGCGACGTCCTGGCCCGTCAGGGCTGCGAGAGTGGCCTCGTCGTGGGACGGCTTGCGTACGGGCGCAAACCTGAATGTGAAGTCTGATTTTGGGAGGGTTGAAGCGGAGTCAGAGGCAGAGGCAGAGCGCGCGTGGTGAAGATATGACGCGTGGGAGCGTCGCGGGGCTGTCGGTTTCAAGGGGCCACGAGTCGAGAAGTTGGTCACACCCGGGGCGGCATTGCGATTGGCAGAAATGGGGAGTAGGGAGCGGCGAGGAGGGAATGCGCGGATGGGAGGACTCGAGTCGGGGAGATCTTGGGTGGTGGTGGAGGAGTGGGAGGAGTCGTGGTATGCCAGAGGCGACGATGCAGGGAATGGCCGAAGGAGGTTGAATGTCTGGCTAGCGTTCCTGGCGTCATGCAGGCGCGGCGACGGGCTCAAAGTTGGTAGAAATCGCTTGGGGATGGCGGGAACGGGCTCTTCGGTCTGTGAGATCAGACTGGATCGCTTCCTGTCGCGGTCGTGATTGTGTTCCTCTTCTCCGGCGTCGCTTTGGGTTCGGCGACGTGACCGTGAAGGAGACATGGAGCGCCGTTGTGATGAGGAGGCTGGAGAGTTAAACCTGCCGTTATCTTGGCCTGCATCTTGCCTCACGTTTCCGATTCCGGTCGCGTATTGGGCGGGTTCCACACGCATGCTAGGGTTACCGCGATGTACACATGTAGATATATGCGAGGTGGTGTACTGTATATCAAGCGACGGCGGTGGTAGCAGTGTAACAACAGCAGCAGTGACAGTCGCAATAATAGTATTAATTCGTAGTGCCCTAGACACCTAGTGCGCCCGTCATCCTGGGTGTGCGGTGGCGGGTAAGATATCCACATTTTGCACAAGACCAGGATGCGAGACAAGGCGATCCCTCGCTCGAGCCCTCTTCATTCATCTTGCAGTCTCGCAAAGTGCTGATTCCTGAGCCTTGTATATACTTGGACGTGTTTTTATGGCGGGGATGTCGCGTTTGACCATGGAGGTATATCGAAAGTCTAACAGGGACAGGGAATATCATGCTGCATCAACATCCAAACAGGGGATGTAGCACCGAGTAAATACAGCACTAACCTGCCTCGAAGTCCTGTACTGTACCGAGTCCATGCCGTGGCCTTAGTACTGTTTGTGAATTTTCGTGGACCTTCAGGGGTTTTAGTTTGAAACACTTGATGGCTTGGGACTCTGGGAGAGAGGTTGGCGAGTTGGCGATGTGCGAGACTCGTTCAACTTTCTGCAAGTAAACACACACACACGCGCACACGCCAACCAATCACCTGTCCGCATAGCGCGTCTTGAGACACGACACATCCTGAATCCTCCTAGTAACTTTGCGCCCGTTTGATTGCGCACACTCTAAACCTGGGGAATCGGAAAGTATGGAAGTCGGGCTGATCTTGCTGTATTCGTATGCTAAAGTTTGTTGAACATAGTAGACAGGCGTGTAAGAACTTGAATATTCAAGGGAGTTCACTGCGAACACAACACGTCTTTCCAGGCGAGATACCTATAGTGTTGACCAGAATCTCTACAGTATACTCTCTACAAGTATACTCTTAATTCTCACGCACTCTCAGCAACCAGGGCCTTGCAACCCTCAACGATATCCCTCTTCAAGTCCTCCCAATTCTCAATACCAACACTGACCCGCACAAGCGTATCCGCAACGGTATCGTCGCTCATCCTCCGCCACTCTATCAAGCTCTCCACGCCACCCAGCGACGTAGCATGATGGAACAAGTGCAGTTTACTCGGCAGCCTCTTCGCAAACTCGCCCGACTTGAGATGAAGCGCAAACACCGGCCCAAACCCATTCGGCATCTGCTCCTTCAACCATCCCATGTCCTCAGCCTGCAGACTCGCATGCTCCACACTCGCAACAGCAGCCTTGACAGCCTTGCCATCCTCACTGCCATCCTCCCCTTGCACCGCTCTCTGCAGGAATTTGACCAGTTCACCAGCACTTTCACTCTGCCTCAACACCCTCAGCTCCAACGTCCTCAAACTGCGCACCCCCAACCACCCCTCCATATTCCCCATCACAGCCCCCAAATGCAGCCTCTCCCCAAACAACCCCCAGTAATCCTTCTCCCACTCCGCCCTCGCCTTACTCACCCCAAGCACACCACATAGCATATCCGAATGCCCACCAAAGTACTTAGTCCCAGAATGCATGACAAAGTCCGCCCCCAGCGCAAACGGGTCCTGCAAAGGCGGCGGCGCGAACGTCGCATCGACGGTAAGACTCGCGCCGCGGGCGTGCGCCTTCTCAGCAAAAGCCCGGATGCTGTACGCGTTGCCGGTGGGGTTCACGGGCGTCTCGACGTGCACCACGTCACCTTCACCCAGACTGAACCCCTCAGCCTCGTTGTCCCAGGACGCCTCGTCGAACAGATCCACAATCTTGCAGTTCGTCAGCTTCTGGTAGATTTTCAACACCCCGTGGCACCCGTGGTAGCCCGCTCCGATCGCCACGACGCGCGGGTGCAAGTAGACCAGCATGGCGTGGAAGGCCGCCAGGCCGGAGGCGTAGGTCAGGCATGGCGCGCCGTTCAGGACTTGGGTGAGGATGAGTTCGAGGCGCGAGGCGTTGGGGGCTGTGAGGCGCGAGTAGATGTGCGAATCTGCCGTGATGGGGCCGCCGGGCGGGCGGTCGGGGATGTCGAGGTCGTCGGTTGGGTGCAGTTGGTTTGGGTCGCGGGGGTAGTGGAAGGTGGTTGAGACGTGCAGGGCGGGCGCTACGTCCGTGGACGAGTTGATGGGGTCGTCGCCGTGGACGCCGAGGGTCGAGAGAGAGTATTTGTGCGAGGGCTGGGTTTGGGTTATGGCGGTTGGGGGAGCGAGGTCTGGGACGTTTGGATTTTTGGAAGACATCTTTCTTGATTTCTTTCTAGGAGATTGTCGGTTGGACTGAGATGGAAGGCTTGGAAGGGTGAAAGCGATGTCCCTCCTTTGCTTTTGGATCAAAGCTTGAGTAGGTAAGAGTTGGCAGTACGCGAGTTGGATATCTCTCAAAGCGAAGTACTGTTTGGAAAAGAAAAGGGAAAACAGGCGGCAACAAAAAGATAAGACAGAAATGCAGCAAGAAAGTCAGTTAAGTCAGTCGATCAATCGTTCAATCGATAGGGCGCATCAAAGCGCATCACGCAAGAGCAAGCGACCCCGCAATGCCCCAATCGATTGATAGAAAAGGGTATTTTGAGGGCAAAGAATTGTGGATCTCAAACGCCGATGTCGATGACCTCGCTGTCAAATGCTATGCGATGATGCTATGCCAGAAATAGTAAGAAAGGAGCGAGAAAGAAAAACATGACTCGAAGAATACTACTGTCGTCTCTTCATGTTCGAGTCCATGCCGATGCGTTTTCATATCTTCCTCCTCAAAGCCATCATACGTGCTACCGTGGTAGCCGCGGGAAGGGCTTTCGCAAAATCGTCGCGGGCTGTTGGAGAAATACAAGTCAGCAGAGAATTCAACAACAATCCCAAAGATGGGAGCAGACATACCTTGTTCAGAATCGAATCCCACAGTAACGTCGTCATGCTCCTGCGCATAGTCCAGCCCTTCCAGATTGACAAACCGCCTCTTCGCCTTCTCTTCGGCAGGGAATTCCTGCTCCTTGCCCGAAGCAGCAGCAGCAGCGGCAGGAGGGGGAGACGGGAGAGTGAACTTAGCATCGACCATCTTGACGGCCCACTTCTTGTTTTTGCCATCACCTTTGACGGCCTCGAAAACGTCGGTGCTCTTGATCTGGAAGCATAGCGCTTCTGCTTGCGCAAAACCTTCCATGAAAGCCAGTAGCTGCACCACGCTGTTCGTAGCATTGGCCACCACCTGGATTCGCACGTTTGTCGCTGTCCATTTGTGGTAGATCGGTACCACCATGCGGCGGCGCGAGATGGCCAGGCTGCTTGCTAGGCCGTCATAACGGACTGTGAAACCAGTGATGGCCGTTTCGAAGGCGTGTAAGTCCTGTGGTGTGGCAAACGTCAGTGTGCGGATGGTAGGCAGGTTGCGCGATACTTTGAAGATGTCCGCTACGCCGTCTGAAACGTGATGAGGTGTATTTCGTGCATCGATCGACATTGTCAAGTCGGTCTGGGGCTGGCGGAGGATTTGGATGGTGGGAGAGTTGGTGCATGGAAGGCGTAGGAGTAGTTCGCCTTTGTTGAGGTTCAGGCGGTCGATGATGCATCCGTGGCTGTGTCGTGCGATGATGCGAAGACTCTCGGACTCCACGGTATCTGGAATGCGAGGGTTCGCTTCTCCTGTAAAGTGATTTGTGATTCCCAATCTCTGCCACTGCAGCGCAGAGAGTTCGCTGTGTCCAGGCAGCGTATCGCCGGCAGTCCTCGTCGCAGGCTCGATGTTCAAGCTCGTCAGTGATACCTTCTCGACGATTGTTTCGTGTTCTTCGACGTCGATACTGTTGAGTTTGTTGTACAACGTCTGTCGACTGTCCCCATTGTGAAAGACAAGTAGCATGCGACATTGTCTATGTTGCTCTGAGATTCTGATGACCATCGCCGTAGTTCCGTGTGCAGCTGCGTCGGTTATGAACTCGAAGAACAATGGGCCATTCGTACACACCTCATGGCTGAAACTACTCAAGGCCTTGTGTCCGGGCTCGGTAGCGACGGCCAGACGGAAGCCTCTGTGTCTCCTGCGCATTGCTCCACCGTCTTGAAACTCTTCATGTCGTTCCCACAGCAAGCCACGGCAACGCTTGACCTTGTCGGGCGGGAAAGCCTTAGCATTGGACGAGTCGGCATATTGTACTTCGACAAGCGGAGCCTCGTGCACAAACGTTTCGCCTTTCTCAGGTCGCAAAGAAACGTCGACTCGGCGGGAATATTCGACGATATTCCACAGTGCTCGGAAGTCTTGTTCGTAGAATCGCACCGCCGCATCAATCCCTCGCGGCAAGGCAACAGAAATGGCGAGAGAGTTGGCTTTCCAAGATACATCCTGCCAAGCCACAGTGCTAGCATTACTCTGCCTAGGTGCGATCTTTATGTAGACGAGCTCGTTCTGACTAGCTATAACAACAGTGTTCTGGTAGTCTCGTTGGCCACGTAGTACAGTCAAGACGCATGGCACCGATACACGATCGGTGTTGACGTCGTCTGTATTTAGCGATAGATTGACGACAGACCTGTGGTAATAGTGGTATTGAGCGGTGTCGCCCAGGGGTAGTGCATCAGAAGGCGCGGTTATACTTCTTTGAGAGTCCACAATCAGCGATCTTCTACTGCTCGCGCCACCAAGCACGGCCGCGGCTTCTGGTGTGAACCGAGGGTATTCCTGCCAGATCTGCGTGTCCTGGCCTTGGATGAGCGACTGATGGGGTGGCATGATGTTGTTACGAAGCATTGAATGGCTCAATGACTTTAGGTGGTCTTTGAGGGCGACGACGTCGCGTCTCAGCATTGCGTCGATTTCGGGAACTTGGCGGTCACTCATAGAGCCCGTCTCGGAGTAGCTTTCAAGCGGCTCGGCGAGCATCCAAGTCGTCTTAGCCAGGTCGACATGTGGCTGTAACAGTAATTCGCGATGCTCGACGTCTCTAGATTTTGCGCGTTGTTGCAACAACGACTCGAGACCAGTCTTGCCTCTGAGATACCACCAATACGCAGCTCGTACCCACATCGAAGGCGTGCAAGAATCGGCCGGTTGTTCTTTCTCCGCAGTGAGAGAGAAAACGCCCTTCATGTGTGAAACACGGCTGGTAAAATCGTCAAATGCGGCATCGGCTGCAAGATTGCTTGCTGACGGACTGTGACTGGGTGGCGTTGGCCGGAGGAAGGATTGGGTAGAATGCGCGGATCCCGGACGAGTTGCATCATTTACCTGTAGATTGGCCATCGGTGATCTTGCTGGCTGTATTGGCTGCTGTCGCTCTATATCAAAGTAGCCGTTTGGACTAGGGCCGCGGGCGTACGGTGATGGTCTGGGAGGGCCAAGCTGGGAAGAGGACGAGCTGACCGGCTGAGCAGTCAGATAGGCTTGAGGTCGGGTCTGGGCTTGGAAGTCTGGCTGAGAAGGAGGCGAGGTAGTTCTGGACGAAGCTAAGTGTGACAACTGAGGAGGACTCCTGCTATCGGAACCACTCTGGAATGACTGTGGGGATCTCTCTTCCTGAGAATGTATTCGAGCATGAGCTCCAACAGCCGGCGGAGATCTGTTGGTACTTGCATCATATCCGTTTGATCGATATTGATCAGCTGTTGTGGTGAGGGCAGTCGGTTGCGAGTCAAAACTGCGGTCATGGGGTGGTGGCCTGTTTCGACTGGTAAGACTGTTCTGAGGTTCAGTCATCAACCGAGGGGCGGGCAAAGGCCTGGCAGCAACCGGAGGCACCATCTCGTGGCCTGTAGAGTGTGCCGCTCTGGTATAACTTGGATGCTCAGGAATCTGCATGTGGCCCTGAGCTAAGCGTTGAGATTTGTCCGGTGACGGATCGCGGCGGCTTTCGGGCGCTTGCCTGGGACCCTGCGGCACTGCAAAGCCCATGTCTGCACGTTGCTGTCTTGCCGCTTGCACCTGATGCTCTATTTCTGGTTGACGTGACGGTTCCGGACTCTGCTGTGAGTCGAAGCGCTGTTGCTCTTGGGAATCGGTTGGTTCCCTCGTAGCCTGCAAATGACTAGGTTGTTTCATGTGATCGCGCCGCAGTGATCCTGATGGGGAAGCGTTGCTCGGCCGCGGCTGGAAGTATTTAGGATCCGCGAATGGAGACCTTGCACCTTGACGCGGAGCGGACGTTTGGGGTGGCGGAGGCTTTGCATGCTCGGGAGCGGGGGGTGCATCTCTTGAGTGTCGTTTGATGTAGTTCGTGTCCATGAAAGGTGAAGGGCTGTCCGGAGAAATAGGCGAAGGTGTGTCTATCGGCGGGATGATCGGTTCTCTATCCACGGGAGCCATAGGAGGTGTTGCCGCGACTTCAGCACGGTAAGCGGCTGTGGCAGCTGCAAAGCTACTAAGATCGAGATCGCCGCCAGCTTCGAAATCCAGAGGCTCAATCATTGCACTGGCTCTTCGAAGGGCCATACCTTCGTTGGCTCTCATGCTGCTCTGTTTGCTGGCAACGAGAGTATGCGGATCTCTTGGAGTGGGTGAAACCCTCAAGTTACTAGTGGCATTTGATTGCTCGGGAATTTGAGCTAGTCTTGCATCGAGAGTCTTTGGTATCTGTGGTAGAGAGGGCTGATCATCGTAGTCGCTTATGGGACTCCAGTTCTCGTCCTGTGTGCTGAATCCGGTAGGTGCACGGCTTATGCCTATTCTCGGGGGCGGCGGTGGTTCTTCAAGGCGGGCAGGACGATTTTGATCTCGATGTGTCGGAGCTACTTGTTCGTGAGAAGGAGTAGGATCGCTTAATTGGGGTAGTTTTGGTTCACGGAGGATTTCTGGTGCCGGCTTATGGTATGCATGGTCTCCGTGACTGGTTATATTGTCGTTCGGGACTGTTCCTCTGGCTCTTGCCTTGAGCATAGCAATGTCGCTTGGTGGGTCTTCAGTTTCATCGCCTCCGTGTCCAATGATTTCCGGCACCGTCTTCACAAATCCAACTGTAAGACCCTCCCTTCTCCTCCTCTTCCTCCATGCGTTAACATTCTGCGACTGGTCTGGTGGATACGCATCCGCCTGGCGTGAACCACTCGGCTCTGGCCATCGCTGCGCAATAGAAACGTCGAGTCTCGGGCGGTTGGCGGCTGCTCTGTCGGTCGAGGGCTTCAGAAAATCGGCGACATCCTCCTGGGAGTTCAAGTCCTTGCCTTTGCGGCCCGAGAAGGAGTCGCCAACACTCTTCAGTTCTTCTGAGTGTTTTAGTATTTTTCCCCATTTGCTCTTGAATCTGGATCGACCGCTCCCTTTGCCATCATCCTCCGCCATCCTTGTTGCAGTGGCACAGGTTCCGTCAGCGCGTGAGAGTGAGACCCTTATCTCAGCTCAGCTCGGCGAGAGGGATGAGATCCAAGCGATGTCCCTTGGAAGTGGATTTGCAGGCGGGACTCGGGTGTTTATTGGTACAAAGCAGAACAAAGAGGTGAGCAGGCAGGCAGACAGTCGAAATATTCAAACAGCCCTTCATGCAGGCACCACTGGTCTCCCACTCCTCACAGGCGCATATGTAAGTTACGGACGTTGCGTACCACTGAAACGTCGGATGCAACCGTGCAACCGTGTTCGCATACGAGAGGCGCGCGCGCTATCAGCCAAACGAGCTCGGGGAAGGGAATGGCTTGGACCCTTGACGATTCGGGAGGCTAACAAGCCTTGGAAAACACGCTTCTTTCGCTTCCACGCGGGCAGTCGCGGGGTTGAAAACTGGCTTTCTACCGAGCTGTGCTTTGCTTGGTGGGGTGAGTCTTCAAGAACTTGAACACTTGTTATGATATGTTGCAGGGATCAAATGGGTGAGCCGTATTGATGTGATGATATGAATAGAACAGAATAGACGACATGTTGGCGCCTCATTTAAAATACTGATACACTGTATATGCCGCAGACCTGTGCTGGTGCATGTCAAGGTGTATCGAATGCAAAGTCAAAAGCGGCTTGCGAAACATTGAATAGATGTCCTTCTTCCGGTGACACAGTCTTTCTGAACGAGGCCGTCAACTCAGAAATCATATACTACAACCACATGTCTCCATGGTCTTAGTCAGAAGCGTTGTCAGGTGGAGTCCGGCTAGAAGATTGCTATTGTTGGCATTCCCGTGTTCACTAGTGACAGGCGTGTAGTAGGTGCATGTACCTGCTGTACCTACATGTAGCTTCCAATTACAATATTCCAAAGCTCTGATGGCGGGGTCATGTCTTCACGCGTCAACATTACAGCATACATGTAACCACACGTCCGACGACTCTCGCTCGCCATACAATATTCAGTCCGTGGGGGCAAAACAGTGCATCGCGAAACCAGAGAACAATTGACGTCAAAGTGAAAACCTGCATTAGGCCTCGTGCATTCTATGGACTCGTTACCGAATAGCCAGCTACAGGCTCTCAGCGCTCCCCGCTAGCAATGCATTGAAAGGCAATCCCCCCCGATCGTCGTGTCTCGTACTTTTGCTTGATTTAAGCCTGGCCGGAGGTGCCAATGGTGGGGACACCATCGCGGTTCTTGATAGCGCCGCTGGAAGAGCCGCAAGCCTCGATGGACTTGACAACGGAGACGGACTCGGCGTCAGCGACCTCGCCGAAGACGACGTGGCGGCCGTCGAGCCAAGAGGTGACGACGGTGGTGATGAAGAACTGAGAGCCGTTGCTGCGCTTGAGAATTAGCATTCGTGATTCGAGGCTGCGATTTTGTCGTGTGTATACATACGTGTTGGGGCCGGCGTTGGCCATGGAGAGGAGGAAAGGCTTGTTGTGGGTGAGCTTGAAGTTCTCGTCGGCGAACTTCTCACCGTAGATGGACTTTCCACCAGTGCCCTGTGAATCCTGTCAGCGCTCCACCCTATTGTACTTCGTTCCAGATCTAATTCTTACGTTACCACGGGTGAAGTCACCACCCTGGAGCATGAACTCAGGGATGACACGGTGGAACTTGGAGCCAGCGTAGCCGAAGCCCTTCTCGCCAGTGCAGAGAGCGCGGAAGTTCTCAGTGGTCTTGGGGACGACGTCGTCGTAGAGGGTGAAGTTGATGCGGCCGGTGCGAGCTGTGAGGCGGTCAGGTCAGCATTGATAGGTAACGATGGCAGACCGATGTCTATATGGACTAGATGGTTCAAGTGGACTTCGGTGAATGGAGGGGTAACGTACGGGCAGAGTTCTCCTCCTTGGAGATGACCTTGCCGTTGATGTCGCAGTTGAACTTGGGGCCAGTCCACTGGCAGTCGAAGTAGGTCTTGATGGCCATGTTTGCGGTAGATGCGTGGAAGTTGCGGTTGAGGATCTGGTTGAACGGGGTGGAGATGCGGAAAGAGGTTTTGGAGAGAGCAGACATATTTTCGAGAAGGAGGGGCTTGGATGAGGGGCAGGTTAGCCATGTTAGTGCTTGACCCACCCAATCGCCGTCACAGCTCGGTTTCCCGCCGCCTTGCTTGGAAAAAGGCCTAAGGCACCAGCGTGGCTCCGATGGATCCCGACAATATGGCGAGGACCTTGTGCTGCTGCTGCTGCTGACTGCGCTAACCAGTGGCTACTACACATGCATGTACAATAGCCATTGAATTGCGTGTCTGCTGCAGGGCGTCCGCGTCCATTGAAAACAATGAAAGGAGATGACAGCTCGCGACTTGGGATTGGTTGGATTCAATGGATGGTACTCACAAGTTAATGTAATGTACAGTTGAATGAAGAAAGTAAGAGTACCTAGTATCTGTATCAGGGGTTAGCGAATGCTGGACTGGGCATGAAGAGGAATCGCAATGATTGAGCGAGTACGTGCATTGATACAAGATCAGATGGCTGGACTGATGCAAATGACGAGTTGATGAAATGCGAAGATGGATGTTTGATTAAGAGACTGGATGTTTGCCGCTCGTGAACTCTGGGATCAGAATCTCTCCATGCTAGGGTCTGGGTTGCACGTGCCTCCCAGCTCCCAGCTCGGCGTCCATCCATGTCCCCAGGAGGCCAGCAGCGCATCACCGTCACCGTCCTGACTTCCGTAGGACATCTTTACATTCGTCACAGAATAATACTACGGACAGCACCGCCATCATGGACTGGAATGACTTGCGCAATCAGGTCAGCAACTTGTCGGTGTACGACATCAAAGCTGGCGTCCGTAAAGTGCAAAATGGTATGTATACAGAAGCTACGGAGTCCCGAACATCATCTGACACAGCCATCAGCCGTCATGAACTACACCGAAATGGAGTCCAAGGTGCGGGAGGCGACCAACAACGAGCCCTGGGGAGCCTCATCCAGCATGATGCAGGAGATCGCAAGCGGCACTCACAACTAGTATGCAGCATAGACACAGCCGTTCCACCAACCTCGAACTGACGATTGCCAGCCAACTGCTTAACGAAATCATGCCAATGATCTACAAGCGCTTCACCGAGAAGTCTGCCGAGGAATGGCGCCAAATCTACAAAGCGCTCCAGCTCATGGAGTTCCTGGTCAAAAACGGCTCCGAACGGGTGATTGACGATGCTCGCTCTCACTTGTCACTGCTCAAAATGCTTCGCCAATTTCACTACATTGACCAGAATGGCAAGGATCAGGGCATCAACGTACGCAACCGAAGCAAGGAATTGACCGATCTCTTGAGTGATGTGGATAGGATTCGCCAGGAGCGAAAGAAGGCAAAGGCCACAAAGAACAAGTACGGCGGTGTGGAGGGCGGTGTCGGACTGGGTGGATCTGGTACAATGACAAGCTCTGGCTCTGGTAGGTACGGTGGTTTCGGGAGTGAAAGTGCTGCTTCCTACTCGGGAGGATACGGCGCATCCACCAGAGGCGTATACGGCGACGGCGGTGGATTCGGCGGTGAAAGCCATGAGGATTACGATGAGGGAGGGCGTGTAGGTGGTGCTGAGAGGTTTGACGAGTACGACGAGTACGATGATGGAGGTGCACAAGCAGCGCCCAACAAAAGGCGAGGACCTACCGCTTCGTCGTCTAGAAGCAAAGCCACAAGCACACCGAAGAAGGCAGAACCTCCAAAACCGAAGGAACCAGAGGTGGATCTCTTCGATTTTGGAGACGACGAGCCCGCTTCATCTGGACCAGCGCCTTTGATGTCTGCGCCTCCTGCCACCATGCCAGCACCCGCAGCTGCTCCCCAAGCCGCAGACGACGACGATTTCGATGACTTCCAATCTGCTGCTCCTACGGCGACGACACCAGCTGCACCTGCAACCACGTCTACTGTTCCCAAGCCCAACTACTCATCCTTCAGCATGGGCCCATCCACAGGAGCACCAGGCTCTGCTACTCAGTTCGCGCAGCCTTCGCCTCAGCCTGGCACGCAAAAGGCTGACTTTAGCAATCTTTTCGCAACTCGCTCACCTGCAGGCTCGTCTGCATTCTCTCCTCCTGCTCAGCAACAGCAACAGCAGCAGGGCAGTGGATACCAACCTACCGGACCGAACTACTTCACATCTGTCCCTGTTGCAAACGCAGCTTCCCCTTCCGTTGCCACACCAGGGTCGAGTGTTGCATCTCCCAAGATTGGTGCACAGCCGGCGAAGAAACCGGCAGGGGGTGACGCGTTTGCAGGCTTGCTTGCAGGATCTGGCTTGAAGAAGAATGCGACACCTGCGAAAGGTATGACCATTGCGGATATGGCGAAGCAAAAGAGCCAGGCTGGCCTGTATGGTGCGAATGCTCCGGCGGCGGGTAACCCAGCACCCGCCAATGGCTCTGCGAAGCCCAGCGGTGGCAGCGCTATGGATGATTTGCTCGGCTGAAATGATACTTTTGAACGGCGTTTGGTAGACACACACGGGTGCATGACAGGAGTCTCGAGAAAGCCATTTGAAAAAGCGCTTTGGTCGTAGCAACGTTGCACATGTTTTTAACCTTATAATTTTATTTATCTTGTCCGATTGTATGCACTGAAGATTACACGGGTGGGAAGTTTTATGTCACGTGATCGTCGCGGCTTCCAATTCGGTTCCACGCCAAGGCCAGGCTTGCGACCCGCACTTGAATTCCGGCCAGCGAGACCACCGACTTCGAACTTTCTGTGACGACCTCCTACGACGGCGACGAAGCCCCCGAAAACGATCCTCCGAACTCACCAACCACCGATCAGACAAAATGGGTAACGCGTACGTCTCTGCGCGCGAACCACGCGACCAACACTCCAGGATTCGAGGACGGAAATGCTGATGGGTTATTTTACAGACGTGGTGGTGTTTCCGGCACCAAGCTGAAGATGACTCTGGGTCTGCCTGTGTACGTTCGCCCACGATATCAACCGCCCTGAGGAGGATAGGAACTGGATTGGAATGAAAAAGATGGACGATGCGCGAAAGGGACTGCATGCGAAAGGGACATTGAAGAATAGGAAGTCTGACAGTTGTGTTCCTACAGCGGCGCAGTCATGAACTGCTGCGACAACTCCGGCGCCCGTAACCTCTACATCATCTCCGTCAAGGGCATTGGCGCTCGTCTTAACCGCCTGCCCGCTGCCGGTGTTGGTGACATGGTCATGGCCACCGTCAAGAAGGGAAAGCCTGAGCTCAGGAAGAAGGTCATGCCCGCTGTCGTCGTCCGCCAGAGCAAGCCCTGGAGGAGAGCAGACGGTATCTTCCTCTACTTCGAGGACAACGCCGGTGTCGTGAGTACACTCCGGGTGAATTGGTGTGCCAAGGCGATCAAAGATACTGACTGGAGATGCACAGATCGTCAACCCCAAGGGTGAGATGAAGGGTTCCGCCATCACTGGCCCCGTCGGAAAGGAGGCCGCTGAGCTTTGGCCCGTAAGCACAACACCACAGACCTTCACTCTGCCACTGCCGAAAGCTAACAGTTTACACAGCGTATCGCCTCCAACTCTGGTGTTGTGATGTAAGCGGTTGTCTACTTCGGGAAACGGTGCATATGGGGGGAGTACGAGCGGCTTTTTACGCGCAGGCTAGCTCAATGATATCGTGTCTGAAGACACATCCTCTCAGTCAATTTGCTCCAGTCGAAAACGAATGTCACCACCTTTGAACATCACGAGGATCACCACCGATTACGCCATACGCAATACGACATCCGACCCTACTCTCCCTACAATAAGCAGCGATCTTTTCTGGTCTTCCACGGCACACCAATACGAGAGGATATACCTGCACGTCATGAACCACCTTGGCTACTTTGTCGACGTTGTCCAGAATGGCTTTTCCTGCATACTCTCTTCATGGGCGAGAAGAAGAGGACAATTTTTGGTGATGTGACCGATGGCTGGCTTGTGAAACGCCAATGTAGCTACACCCCCAGGGTCTTCCTTCTAGAACTATTAATCGTGCCTAGAAATCAAAACACGTCAACACGCGTCAAAGGGTCAGTTTCTGTCGCTGGCCAAGATGTTTATCATGGTGAAAGCTTGAAAACTTACCGCTATCGTGGACAATCCAAAGACGTATGTGCGCAAAGGGGTTTAAGCGTCTTTGTCGATGTTCGTCTCAGTCTCTCAACGACAGCAACGAAGCATTCCTTGAAGTGCTAGAGTAACGTTGTGGCCCGCTCTTTTGCCTGAAATGCAATCCTACGGCATCTGCCTCCCACTCCAGCAAAGATTGGGTCTGAGCGATCTAGGTACGCTAACATTGTCACTACTACCATCATATAACAATTCCCGCGAAGCACGGCTTGATCGATTTAGTACTACACATTTTCGACGGGGCCAGCGCCAGTATTTGACAAATGGATGATGTCCCGTCCTGTAAACCGAAAATCTGACACGACATGATTGAAATTCAACGGATATTCTCCACAACCAAATCCATTGAGCATTGTAAGAATAAAGAAATAGCCCTTTAAATGGTAGTGATGTGCTTTCATGGGACAACGACCCCGAGCTAATAACACAGGATGTGTTGACTTCACGTCTGTCCAGAGGGCTGATTGCATTGTTGATCTCACAGGAAAGGATCAAAAAAATCTCAGCAAATCTTTAACACTTTGTCGATCTGCACGATCAAAAGATCCGTATGGCTTATCGTTCCTCATCAACAGTACGTACCATTATTGCGATGCCGGGCTTGTTGCAACTCGACGCCTACCGATTCCGCCTTACCCGAGATCGCACCTATCAAGCTTTGTCCAAGCCTGGCGTGTGGTGACGAGGCATGCTGTCCGAGCGTCGGGTGTCGCGTGCCTACTTTCCCAGATATGCCGCCAACTGTCTGGGGCTTGGTCTCCGGAATATCTTGGGGAGGTTTCAACGTCTGTGTCACCATCGACCGTTGGAAACATGATGATGATGAGGCATGATACTTCTGACAATTCGCAAGACGCAAGACTTTATGGTACAAAGGCGAGTATGCTAGGGATGCCGTTCCCACGTTGACTTGAGGACAGAGTTAGATCTTCTAATGTGGTATACCTTATTCATGCAGAGTCGTTTTGCCCTGCTCGCATCCACACGGCTGCGGCGCCGAGATCACGATTGTCAGGATGTGCTATCGGTCAGTCCTCATGGCCAAGAATCAACCCATCCCCAGTATCTACGCGTCATATTGGTCTGTTATGCCGTCTGTTTTCATCCCCGGCTTCCTTCCGTTCTGCGAGTGTATTTGCTACCTTTTCCCAGTCGTCAATTCCATCCTTCTCGGATCATCTCCTTCAACCCTAGGAAACCTTGTGGACTGTGCCGCGTTTTAGGCTTTATGTCTATATGCTAAACCCGCCATCCCATCCACCATATCTTGAATCTCTTCCCCTCACCAGCCGTTAAGCCCTGTCTCTTTGCACGCGACCACGCGGCCTGGCACCGGGGCGTCGTCTGCATTAAAGACTGGTCATTCCAGCGTCGCAAGTGAACTTCTTCACAATTCGAGAAGCTTGCACTGACGGTGAGGCGCTCATGCGACCAAATTTCAATTGGATCATACACAATCAAGTCTCTACGAAACCTGGCTGTCACACCTAGGATTGAATATTGGACTCGCCGTTCGAATCGTCAGCTACACCCCACCGACGGCAATCCACGAACGCAGCCACACTCTTGCAGACACCACATATCATAGACCTTGCCCGCAGTGGTCTATACAAAACGGGACACTTGACAATGGCATTATTACTGAGTGTATTCTTACATTTCCTCATTGCTTTGCAACCAGCCATTGGTGCACCGACTCTGGCAAAGCGTGACGCCGACTTCGAGAGCGTCAACACACATCTGCAAAAGAACCACAACAAAAAGAACCTCCGAGAACGAGAGAAGTATTTTCACGAATCGACGTTCAGCCGCCACTACGATGGCCGCTTCGGAGCAGTACCACTGTCAAGCGAAGAACGCCGAAGCCACCTCACAGTAATGGTCCAGACCTATCTCTCATCAATGCACGATCTCGGCATGGAGACCTGGCTGGCCCACGGCACCCTCCTCGGTTGGTATTGGAACCGGAAAATAATGCCCTGGGACGACGACATCGACGTGCAAATCTCGGAGAAATCAATGCACCACCTCGCCCACTACTACAACATGACCGTCCACCACTTCCAAATCCCCGGCGTTGACGAGGGCCGCGACTTCCTGCTCGAAATCAACCCTCGCTGGGAGATCAGCAGCCCCGAGGACGAAACCAACCGCATCGATGGCCGCTGGCTCGACATGACGAGCGGGCTGTATATTGATATCACGACGCTGCATCACAACGAGACGGCTCAAGCGGAGGGGATTGAGGGTGCGATGATGTGCAAGGATCTTCACAATTACATGTACGACGACATATTCCCTCTGAGGGAGACGATTTTTGAAGGCGCCGCGGCGCGGGTGCCTTTCGCTTATGCGGACATTTTGACGGAGGAGTATGAGGCTGAGTCGTTGAGTAAGACGGAGTTCCATGAGCACAAGTTTGATCCGGTGTCGCAGGAGTGGGTCCTCATGCCCGAGAATGGGAAGAAAGATTGAGGAGATGGTGCATTACCTGGAGGGATTGTGCCAAGCACCACAAGATGATTAGGCGTACGTCGTTCACTCCAACACGCCGCCAACTAAACGAGGTTGATCAGAAATCACATCGCTTGATCGCGACATACAAAGCGCTGAAAGAGTTGGAGGATGCAATACGATTATTGCTCGTTTGCAAGCGACAATAGCGATTGCATGAGGTTATGCCATCGAGCATGCGTTAGAGGCACAGGAGGACATACCATTTCTCGTCCGCGATGTGAGGTCGCGAAGCAATGAGCTGTTGAGTCTTGCAGGAAACTTGTACACACAAAGACTTGGTATATAACAATGTAAATGATTTGATGAATACCTCGTGATGCATTCCCGTATTGCTGATACGTTGATATGAAAAGGCCAGAGAAACGATGATGAAGAAACAAGGAGGTAAATAATGGGACAGGTCGTGCTAGGCCATCTTCGTCTTCCCTGAACCCCTTCAGAGCATGCTGCAGATCACTTTCGTCTAGCACTCTATCCTTGTGTAAGGTTGAGAAAGTATCAAAGGGTGCTCGCACGAGACAAACGTCTCTCTGGTAAGGGATGTGGCCGCCTGAAGTGAAGGACCGTCAGCACTTGACAAGCCGATGAAACGCCTGCGGAATATAGAACTCACGAAGTTGGCTGCGTGCTGGCTGCGTAAACACGTGCAGGCTGTCGTTCGTCAAGCTCGTGTTCGACTTGATCCGTCTCGGCATCGCGATGTCCACGCCTCTGGCGTCGGATCGAGATGATACCAATAATGATGGTTGCAAGCGTCAAGACTGCACCGAGCGTGCCGTAGACAATGGGTATCGTGAGAGTGTCTAAGGTGTTGGACGTGGACGAGGTGGGAGAGTTGGTGTTACCGGCTGCGTGGGTCGCAGTCGCGCTAGCGCTCGGCCCGAAGTTCGCGCGAAGCATATTGGTGAAGTGAAGTGGATGAAGTGAGCTGTACAGTTTTTCAATGTGTGCATTTTTGGGATTCGGTGTGGAGGCAACTAAACTATTATATGTTCGGCTACATCCTACCAGTGGAAGGTGCAATGCAGCGAGCTATACGGTGCGTTTGTGTTGCTGGTCCAATAATTTTGCTTCCCCAACATCCTGATCGCAGCCCGGTCAGCAATGCCAGGGCCGCCCCTGACGGCGTGTCTTAAGCAATTGTTACGAGCTTGCGCCGACAATACATGTAGCAATGCGAGTTTCTCGACGTGTGAGCTCCATTGCGAACGCTCTACATGCATGGCTTTCAAACTAAGTTTTTGGACTTGGAATGAGTAAGGTCACGTGATTGTCATGGCTCTCGCGGTTTCAGGCAGCCCGAAATTGACCTCTTGATTTGACGAGGTCGTCTCGCTTAATCTTCACAGCCTCATTCTCCTACGTAGCTAACTACCTCAGCACCTCACACGACCCAGGCTGCCTTCAAAGTCTGGCTGTCCAAAGCGGCAGTTGTCCATTGGCACTTTGTCCTCTGTTCCCTAAATGCCGCATTGCTCTGCTTCTTAGGCGCCACTTCTGACGGAGGCTCTTGAATGTGAGTTGCTTGTTGCCAGGGCCTGATTCGCTTGAACAGATCAGGTAGCTAATATTGGTTTACTACAACAGAGCACAGCAGCACGAGCTGGCCGGGTGCTTACATAACCACAGTGGTTAGTAATCTGATCGCTACTGTGGATACCTACTATAGGTACATGTAGTCGTCACAATCTTAGCGACCAAAACACAGTATCATGTCGCACTGCAAATTGACATCTCACTGGATCTGATTTTGCATATCGTGCTATCAGCAACTTCCAAGCATCGACATCCTCACAGAACCAGTGAGATACTGGCTACCTAATCTCAGGACATCGATCTCAGTCCCTCAACGGATCGAGTACTTCGCATGTGGTGGCATCGGCGACTTTCCAGCATCAAGACCATCATCGAACCATTGAGATACTGGCTAATGACAGCATCTCGATACTAGTGTCTCAATGGGCCAAGGCCTTGTCCTATGCTAGTATCAGTAGCCTCAGCCTCAGTGCATTGAGATTCCCTTTCTACCAACGAGATCTTGGTAAATTATAGGTCATTCATCTCTGCATCTCAATGGATGGATCAAGGCCTTCGCATATGGTGGTATCAGCAGGCTCAGTGCATTGAGAACCTCCCTCTACCAACGAAAGACTGACAATTTACTGATCATCAACTTTTGCATTTTGCTGGACCAAGCCTTCGCATATGGTGGTATCAGCGACTTCCGTATATCGATATCATTCTTTTACCAGTAAGATACTGACAAGTTGCCAGATGTTTTTCTAAATATTTCCTTGGTTCGAGCCTTTCTATGTAGTGGTATCGGTGGCTTTGGCGAAATGAACGCTAGAGAGCTCCTAACAGTTTATCAAGGTACCTCACCGGACAAAGCGTTTGCGTGAGGTGGTATCCGCGCTCCCACATTTCAAAAGTGCCTCCTTACCAGTGAGAGCCTAACACTTTGATCCCAGCATCTCACCGGCGGAAGCGTCTGTATGGAGTGGTACCATCAGCTTTAGTATACTACGAACGTGCCGGTGCCAGTGAGATACGGACAGTTCAATAGCAGTATCTCGCCGCCCAAAGCATTTGCATGAGGTGGTACCATCAGCTTTAGCATACTACCAAGGTCCTTATGATGGTGAGTGTCTAACATCTCAATAGCAGAATCTCACCCTCGGGGCCTTCGCGCACGGTAACACCATCAGCTTTAGCATACTATAAACGCGCCGGTGCCAGTGAGATATCGACATTTCAATCGCACCATCTCCTCGGATCAAGACTTCACACGAGGTGGTACCGTCAGCTTTGTTATACTAAAAGTCTGCTGGTGCCGGTGAGACAAACGTCACAATGGTTGTCCATTACGGGCGTGTGCCCTCTCATCTTTCTACTTCTAAGGCTTACGGCCAATCGACCTCTTCCAAAGCGGACTCGGTATCCTCTTCGTCTTCATCTGCGTGCTCCCACTCATCCTCCTCCAGCCACTCTTCCAGCCCAAGATCATCCTCGATCTCCTCGTCTACGGCCTCGCCTTCAAGCATGGCGATCAGCTGGATGAGGTCCGATCGCATAGTACTAACTTCCGGCACGAACGCTGGAGCCTCGTCGCTCCTCACGACGGGGCTCTCAACTCTTTCGTCGCCGTTCGAGTTGTTGAGGTCTGGCGCAAAGCTCAGGACGCGGATAATTTTGGTGGGCAGGATGCGGTTGCGCCGCTGCAGATTGCCTCCCTCGTCGACTTCGTGGCGGGTGCCCATGCGAAGAGCCTAGTCAAAGTCAGTAATGCTGATCTCAATGCTTCAATATCGGAGCAGAGCTTACGGTATATGTGGACATGACGCAATCGTCGTAGATGCCCATGTAACTGATGGGGACAGCTATTTGTGCTGTCGAGCTTGTGGCGAATGCGTACGACGGTCGTTGCGGGCTATCATCGTCGGCTCTGAGGGTGTTGTCGTCGTTCAAGCCGATGATGTAGGCTCTGTCGCGGTTCTCAAACATGAGCTTGTGGCCATGTACCGCCAGCCAGCCACCGTCGTCGAACGTCGAACCATCCGTGTCGCACTCCAGGTTTGCTGTCACTTCTTCAAAGCCGCTCGCGCTGGCCAGGGCTTTGCGCCAGTCCGAGCAGATGAAGGTTCTTCCACCGCGCGATACCCCAGCGAACAGGTCACCGTCCAGCATGCCAGCACCCCAATCGTCGTGGCTCAGAGCTACTCTGGGCACTCCAGTTCGTTCTGGAAGCTTGCCTTTCTTCACGCATAGTCCGACCATGCGACTCTTGGAGGGAAATTTTGGTGGATGCACGTCGGATGCGCGTCCGTGGCTTGAAACCCCAACGCGGTAATCGAGAGGTTCGGTTGGGTGGACGACGTGATAGGTGTTGGTCGTCTTCTCCGGGTGCAGGATGCCGAGCGCGTCGCCAGTCTTCTTGTCATAGAAGTGGTAGCCCTCGGCTCCCATCGCGTAAGCCACAACGTGTTGGCCTTGATCGAGATGTCCCACCGCGCCGTCTTCAATGTCGATCTCGCGTAGCAGCATGGGCTCTCCCGAAAGATCGTGAATGTAGCCTTTCCCCTCTGAGGAGACTACGCACAGTGTGTTGTCGCGCAGCTGGAAACCTCGGGTTTGCGCGTCGTGGTGCAGGATGCTCACTTGCTCGAATACGCCCTTGGGGAGGCCAGAGTGGGTCTTCCAGACTTCTACGGCATTGCCTGGGCGGTCGAAAACGGCCGTGCCGTCCGCGTACTCGAGATGTGCGAATGGTCTGACCTTGTTCGCCTTCAGTTGAAACAGGGTCTCTCCTGAATCCATGTCTGTGACGTTAAAACCACCCATCTGGGAGGTTGAGATGAAGATGCGACGCTTGAAGTCAGGGCGGAAACGCCAGATTGGGTTGTCGCCGACTTGGATGTTTGCTTCTCTCGTGGTCGGACGTTTGTCATTCCAGCGTCTCTTCAGCAGAGTCTGGCGGCGGCAGAGATCCTTCCAGGACTGGATGTCGTTGTAATACTTGTTGTAATACTTGTTGCTGTCATTCGCAGGGTCGACGAATGAGAAGTCTCTGGTCTGAGGAGGTCGCTCGACCTTTGAGAGCGACGAGTAGACTGCGTCTTGGTGAACTTGCTCGATGAAGTTGTTCCATGCGCGTGATAGTTGAGAGAGTTTCGCGACCGAGGCGAGAGTTGCATTGTCGATTATGCGCAAGACGAGCTCTGATGGAAGGCGAGCAAGCGGATCGTTCGTGTCCGCGTTGTTGGTGGTCGATTCACCGGCCATGGTGGATGGTGTTGTGAACGGCGCGAACGATATATCCAATGTCGCTGTTGTGACAGACAATACCTATCGATGCAGCGAAAGGATTCTGATCAATTGAATCTGCACAGGGTAATTGAAAGGTATGATGTCAACGTGGGATTATTACCTTAGTACTGACTAAGGCAGCATAGTCTAATCTAATCTGCTCTGCATGGACCCACTACTGCTCGATTGCTAGTTCGTCGGCGTCGTTCCTTCCTTCCCTTGTTCCCGCTTTCGACGCGCCACTGCTACTTTGACGCCGACCTGGCTTGCCTGGCCCTTTCCTTCTTCATCATCCTCCACTCCACCTCAACACCAACAATCATCTTCGCTCCACCCTGCAACACCCCCCTGCACCTGCACACACATACAACGCGTCTTCCACCCACCCTCACTGCAATCATGGTCAGAAAGCGCGAGCACCCGAAGCTTGAAGACCTAACCGAGCGCCCTTGGTGCTACTACTGCGAGCGCGACTTCGATGACAACAGAGTCCTCATCTCCCACCAGAAAGCTAAGCACTTCCGATGCATCCACTGTAGCCGTAGACTGAACACGGCTGGCGGCCTCGCAGTGCATCTGCAACAGGTCCACAAGGAGACTCTGCACAAGATCGACCAAGCGATCCCAGGTCGCGAGGGTGTCACCCCCGAGATCTTCGGCATGTGCGGTGTTCCAGAGGACCTCCTATACGAACGCAAACAGCGCATCATGAACCAGTACTTCAAGTTGGAGGCCGAGCGCAGAGCCAGAACCGGCAACCCACCGCCCGGCACTGTTACGGGCTCCGAGCCCAGGGCAAAGAGGGCCAAAACCGAGACTCCGGAGGAGTTAAAGGCTCGCCTGGCCGAGCACAGGGCCAAGCGTGCTGCCATGAGAAACAGCCAGGGCCAGACCGACGCGTCCACGTCCGCCCCGACTCCGGGCTCCATCAGTCCTACGACCACACCTGTAAGTTCTCTCACATCTACACACATGTGCCAACTCATTACTAACGTGGATTGAATCAGGACCCACTCGCGGACTTGCGCGCTGGGTGGCCGTCTCTCCAGAGGCCCTCCGGCGTTGATCCCACAACGCAGTTCCCGCCGCAACACTCTGGTCACTGGCCGCAGCACATGTCGCACACCTACTCTCCATCGCAGGGCCACCCTCAGTTTTCCGTTCCCCCGTACATTCCCCCGGTTCAGTACGGTCAGATCATGGGTCAGAACCCGGCTCCGACCAACAGACCGACTTCGCGCGCCACTTATGAGACTCGGCGCCCCTCTTATGGAGCCCCCAACCCGTACACCCTACCGTCTGCTCCAGGACTCCCTGCGCGCCCTACCTTCGAGGCACCCATTCTCAACCGCGAAGAGATGTCGCGCATGCACACTGGTCAAGCTCCACCTCCAGGCGGTGCTGCGCACAGAACCAGGGATGACGGCAGAGCGCTGCAAGTTGGTGAGACTGCCACCAACGCTAGCGCGGAGACTTCAGCCCAAGCTTCCGTGAACCAAGATTCTGCCAACCAGATCTTCACCAGCGCTTCAAGTGCGCTTGGGGCTCCAGAACAGACCGCTCCAGCCAAAAAGAAGAAGAACAAGACTTCCAACTTCAACCTGGTCTACAACGACAACAGCGAGTCCCCAGAGGAAAAGAGGGCCAAATCCTCCAAGTATGCCTTCAAGCGTGACAATGGCCAGTAGCTTCGTTCTGGGCGAAGTCTAGGCCGCAGTCATTGGTGCCACCGTCGGCGAGGACACCGTGCTTGACGCAGGACAGAATTTTCCACCAAACCTTCCAACAACAGAAACGTTCATACCAGCAAGCGGACCGACCGATCAACAGCTTCGAAAGACTTGGAGATTGAGAGCATTTGGGGAGGTAGGTCCGCACCAAGAAGTGCGCGATCAGGTCAGTCGGGGTTCTTTTTCTTGGCTTGCTTCTAAAACTCCCGATTACCCACGCGAGACCGTCACCGATACGTGACCACTGACTACAGGCTGGTAATCACCGAACCCGCAGAGGTTTGGGAGCTCAGTGTGCGATTAGCTAGCTCCACTTGCCTGTAAGTTGCTTCATTCAGAAAACCAAGTATGACTTATGAAAACCGATAACAAAAAACTTGTGAGTGGTTGCGCGTGATGTTCGATGAATTTCATTGCGTATTCACAGTCTTTTAATCGCAGCTTGTTTCATTATCACCTATGCCGAATGCTGGGGTGGTCGGATTGGTTTGCATCGAACTTGCGTCTGTCCAAAAACGCTTCGGTCACTCACATTCAAGCATCAGGCTATCGCCACGTCGTATTGACGCTGACACGTACGGGAACTGCTGAAATGATGGCGAGCCAACCGTAAGACGCGATTGAGCGCCATCTGTACGTGTCACGACATCTCTAATTACATCAATGCGCCAATTTCTCGGAAGAAAAGCTTATATGCCCGTCTATCTCGCTCTTCCTCTCGAAAGCTACCAGCCCCTGGATCCGTCCTCTCGATCCCTAGCACACCAGAGCTATGAGTTGTATCTTCTCTTTCTATCGACCAACATGCACTTGCACGCGCTTTGGTGGATTGGGGCGATGGCTTACCAGATGGTGTCTAATGTTTGCGCCGCTGGAGCCAATCTCTGCAAATCCTCGTCTTGCCTCTTTGTACCAAGTCAATTCCCACCAAGCCATCCCCCTCGTCCATCCCAAGCTCTTGATCCTCGTCATTCTTCGTGTGGTCCAGGCGCGCTGTTGTTTGTCCCCTTGTCATGATTTTCATCGTTTATTGGGTGGGTAGTGATGGTGCTGCTGCTGTTCGCTCGCTCGGCTGGCTGGAAGGATAGATGGAAGGAATGCTTGGGTAAAAGGGTTTCGACGGTTCTGTTCAAAAAGCAAAGGTCAATCCGCAGTGTCTCGCCAACGCGTAAGTGTCTACGCGAGCATCACGGGGGTTGTAGCATGTCTTCTCTGGACTCGTTGCCGCCACCGCGCGAAGGCCAAATTTTGTTCTTCCATTACCGTAACAGCATCTTCCATGAGCTAACACTCATAGCGCGCGTTCCTACGATCTCCTGATGGTATCGGCTGCTGCTTTTGGCTGGTTGAGGGTGTTTCTTGACGTTTGGTCGCGCTGCTTGCTCGATGCTCATCGCTTGTATGATCTTCTTTTGCTCGGCCTGTCGCGTCGACTTCCATGCGCATTTTTGCAAGGTATCTCTCTACGAGTCTGATAATCCCCAGGCGCATGCTGTCGAGCTCTTTCTCGGTCGTATCCTGGATGGTGTCGCTGGTCTAGGACGTGGTGGAAGCTGTGTTCCATGCTGTGGTCGGCTGGGCTTTTGGGATGGCTGTTGCAGAGTACTGGTAAGGAGGCCATGCGGATGTCGAAACTGGACATACACTTTCGAAGCATCCAATATTCCTGTTGTTTCTAGTTTCTTACGTTCCAATGGCGATTCTTGGAGGTTCTGTGTTGTCGGGGATCGTTGCTGACGCTGCTCCAGAGCCGGCTATGCGTCCAGATCCGCTTTCGGTGGCGATGCGCGAGGCAATCGGACCTAGAGGCGATTGCGCGTCCTTGAAAGGGTCATGATGGTGCTTGTGCGGGTATGCAAGGGCTTTCAAATGCATTGGGTTCTGTGTGTGGAGGTGTGTAAGGTACTGACTGCGATGAGAAGCTGTTCCAAAAGCTGTCTTAGAGGCACCCAGAGCGCCCGGCATGGATGTTTGCACAAACCGACGCGTTTCAAGAGGACCTTTCAGGTTACATAGACGGGTACGTGAGCATCTTCAGCATTACTACTGCTTTGGTCAATGCTACGGTACTAAACAATCAAGACAAAGGCAAGCAATTCAGAAGAAACCTCACGCAACATCGCAGGACAAGGTGAAGCTAGCGACGGTTTGGTAAATCATGCTTTTCAATGGTATACAATCGTGAGCGTGTGCTGATGCTGGTGCTCTTCCTCGCGCTGTCGTCCCCAGCCGAAGGATAGTGGACTTGCATGGTCTTATGCCATGTCTTGTGCCATCTTCCTCCTACGAAAGCTCAGCCAGGCGCGCGCGCGACGACCACCACTCCTCAACCACAGCCACGTACTTGTCGCGAGCCAGCAGGCGCCGGGCCTCGAAGTTGGTCTCGGCGTCGTCGCCGTCGCCATCCTCCTCGTCGCTGGACGGACCGTCGTCCGGGATGTCCGGCGGGCAGAAGACCTGCACGGTGGAGCCATCGACCACGTCGATGGTGATGTGGCGGCCGCCACGCAGCCTGTACTGCCGGACCCAACTCTCGTCGATGCTCGTGTTGGCGAACAGGTCGGGGGTCGAACCGCTTCCAGCGGGAGACACGGGCTCCATCTCGTCATCCTCGTCCTCGTCGTCCTCGTCTTCGTCTTCGTCGTCCGCATCAACCTCCTCTTTGGAGTCGTCCTCCACCAGAAGACCTGCTGTTGCTGTTGCTGCTGATATGAGCGTGGTTGTGGCAGACCGCGAACGAATTATGTGTGTAGGTGTGTGTGTGTGTGTGTGTGTGTGTGTGTGTGTGTGTAGGTGTGTTGTGGTGTGTGTGTGTGTGTGTGTGTGTGTGTGTGTGTGTGTGTGTGTGTGTGTGTGTGTGTGTGTGTGTGTGTGTGTGTGTGTGTGTGTGTGCGTGCGCGAGTCTGTCTGTCTGTTGATCCAAGTCTTGAGCTGCTGTCAATAAAGCGAGGCGGCCGTCTTCGGGGATGAGATTGGGTCATTCATGTGACGACGAAAGACATTGACCCCACCAACCTCATTGTAGTCGAACAATATCATACCGCCCCTGAGAATGCACAGAACAGCATTACATCTCTCCCGGGCACGAAGAGAAGTTTCGTCTCTCGATGCTCAGATATCAGCATGTTGTGAGGTAAAACTTCCTTACAGCTCACGAGTCGAACACACGTATCTTCGAGCACTCGAACCTCAGATGGAGAGGGGCGATTCCAACTACACCAGCATACTCCGAGACTTCGATCTGTCTATGCTGACCATGCAGATACCGCGCGCACGCGAGCTGGAACGATGGAGGTGATCCAGGATCTCCTTTCACCACACAGTCTGCGAATCTGGCCTCTTCAGGAACCTGATCGCTTGTGAGGTCTTCAAGTGCCGACTCTGGATGTCCGGACAAAGCGCGAGCTTTCCGTTCTTCAAGATCGGCTGTGCTGCCAACTGTCAGCCCAATGACAGCACTGTGGCATGTTCCTTCCTGTCTGTCTGCGTCCATGAGCAGCTCGGTCGCCCGACTCCTGACTGCAGACGATCGGCACTTGCAGGCGATGAGGTGCAAAGCGAGCAGTATACCACCTTCGATGCTCAAGCCGATGGGCTTACGTAAATGAGGCGGTCTCATTGGCAATTCGTTGCTAGAAATATGCTGGAGGTATCCTGCGGCCATGTTCAGGATCCGGACACACTGGGGCTCGAACCGATCTAGAGGAACTTCTCTGGTCTCTCTACAGGTGGAAATTACCAGCCAGGAGGCGAAGTAGCGGACCTGCGTCAGCAGTGATATTGGATCCGAAGCGAAGCCTTGCTCCGATGTGAGCTTTTGGAGCATGTGCAGCCAGCGCAAATGGGCTTGCGTTGCTTCATAAAGGCGCCGTTGCAGAGCCAATGGTAGCTCGATGCTCTTGGATAAACAGTTGGCAAGACAGAAGGAGACAGCAGGATCCAAGGCATCGCCGTGCATGTGTCTGACTCGCACCTGGGCCAGCCGTACGATCTCGGCTCTGGTCTCTTCTCCGAATTTGGCAATGGCCTCGAGGTGCAAGTCGGCCTCCATGAAGGACGTGAATACCGCTGGCACTGAGCGCGGTTGGCAAGGCTGGATAGTTGATGGACCCGCAATCGCATTCTCGTATTCTCTCCAGTAATAATCGCCACCACGACCGTGACTCTTGAAGGTTGCAGCGAGGTGCTGTAAGGTTTCTGTGGAGGACGCAACACTACCAGGGCGAGAAGATACCCCTAGGTTTTGATCTAGGAGCCTCCGGCCAAGTCGATAATGATTTGCTGTCGTACCTTTCTGGTCAACTAGGACTTCATAGCAGACGAGCAACATGCATGCCATCAATATTGGCTCGATCGCAGCTCGTCCTTGCATCACTTCGGCGACGTACGACTGCAAGGCCGATACTGCCTTGCCGTAGTGACGCATGGCGGCCTCCAGGTCTGCTGGCTGCATGAGACGCACAAGTGTGAAGTGCGATACTCGGCGTCTCGACGACGCGTGCGCCTTACCGACGGCGGCAATTGCGTGAAAGACATGCTTGATATTGCTGTGCTGGATGGCGATGCGGACCCATGCAGATCCGGTTGGCGAAGTCGCTCCGATCTCATCGAGCGAAACATTGATGAAGTAGTCATATGCACGTCGGTCCTCTGGGCTTGCAAAAGACAACATGGACGAAAGTTCCGGGGTGTTTGGCGACAAGCTTCTCAGAGATATGCCATGGGATCTACCGGACAGATATCGCGGTAGTAAGGTCCGTGAAGAATGACTGGAGTCGACCGAGAGAAGTCGTACGCCATAGTCGCATTCTCGGTCGGAGGACGTGCATCTCTTGCACTGCGGCCGAGTCTCATCACACTTTACTCTCCTCAGGCTGCGCAGAGGCGTCAGTGGCGCTAGTCAGGCACGTTTCAGTGTACATAGCACGAGTGTCGGGCTCTTACCGGCAGGACTTGCAGCCGTTTCTCGTCGGTCTCGATGTGACCACACGCTTTCTTGCCATGCTGCCATGTCACTGTATGCAGTAGTCTATGCAGTAGTCCTAACCTCGGGAGTAGGGGCAGAAAGAAGCTGTAGGCGAGTGCACGTGCTTGGCGTTCATCGTCGGGTACCTACAGTAGCCCACTATCACCTGTGGGTTCCGGACGCAGTCGCGGCAGGCGCATCTCGACAGACAGACATGCAAACACATGTCGTTGAGATTGAGAGAGAGAAGGGACTTGGCCAAGGCGACTCAGCCGAATACGAATCGCTGACGGGCGGACGGCTTCCGACGCTAGAAGGGGATGCTCGTTGGCTGTCCAATCACAAGTGCCCAGCTTCGTGTGAAGGATTGATTCAGCTTTGGTTTTACTTTGGCATGGCTTCACCCTTACAATAGCCGGCTAATAATACTGTACCTGACAGGAATGCTCGCCGCGATACCGCATCTGGATTCTGACCATACGCTCCAAGCCTACAAGTTCACAAACTACACGACTTTCAAGGCACCGTGCACTCGCAAGTCGACCATCCTCGATACTCGACCAATGGGAGCCCGTTTTTGGCGGACAGCAGATGCAATCGTCACCCTGTGGAGGTCTCGGAGCACGATTAGTTTAGCAAGGAAGGCGAAGGGTCCCATGTCCATTTGCTCGTTGATCGGCCATTCAGATGGCTACTCAGCCGTAGGGCTACCTTTGATCGCGAACCTCTGAGAGTTGAGGTGTAAGTATACATATCTTAGAGCGCCGCCTACAACCAGTACCATTGCCCACTTAATGCCCATCCTCACCACACTCATTCCAACTACTTTGTCTCTCTCTCTCTCTTTTACTCGTCCAATCCAATCGCACATTAAACAGACAACGCCAGCTACAACACCAACACGCAACACGATTACAACAGCATCAACATAACCGACAACGACAACAACACAATGGGCGCTCTACCTAAGGAAGCCATCATCCTCATAGTCATCGCTTCTTCAGGATGCGCAGTACTTCTTGCTTGGGCTGTCCACTCAATGTACACCGGCCAAAAAGGCACTGTGGATCCAGACGCCGTTGGGGGCGACGCAATAAACCAACAAGCTCAATATCGACGAGAAGTCGTCGAACGACACCACGCAGACATAGCTGCGAGAAATGGCCTCAAATATCCTCCTTCACAATACTATGAGGTCTGAAGGAAATACGTCAGACCGATACGACGAAGACAAAACAAGTATGTACAGGGCTCCGTCTCGACACTGATGAAGGAGTTCATTTGCTGACGTGTATTGGTAGCGGCGTTGCAACATTGCCAGGGATGATATTTAGACTGCGACCTTTGACCACCCTGTACGACATGCTTTCGATACCCCCGCTCCACAGACGGCGCGCATGTTCGTACATTCGATCCATCCGATTTACAGGGGCTATTACCCTCACGCTTGAAGTGCGGGAGACGCCGGCATAGATTTTGCTGGAAAGAAAAACCGCGGGCGCTACATCGAAGAGGCCAACTTCAGGTCCGGTTCAGTGGGATACACCAAGGCGTACAGATCACGCGCGTCATCATCATCAAGGCCGCCATCTCTCGGGGTTGACGAAAGAGGTGGCACGGACTGCTGCATAGCTCAGAGGTTGGGCTGGTGATCGTGCGAGTACATCTTGTTCGATTCGGTAACCATTGACTCCGACTAAGACTAGATTAGACTTTGCAGAGTTGCACGGGGTTTTGCCCGACGCCGTTCTCAATTCCAAACGCTCCTCTTGGCTCCCAGAGCTCGCTGCCAACTCCATTCTTGTTCCAGAACACGCCGTGAGGGTCCCAGTGTTTCTTGAGAGTGAGAAGTCGCGCATAGTTCTCACCATAGAAAGTGCGCTGCCAGTCCGGTTCCGTTGGATCTGCCTCGCTGACATATGCACCCATGTCAGGAGACAAGTCTCGAAGTCCTTGTACAGCCTTGTTTCGGAGCTTCGTAGTGACGGCCTCTTTCTGGGTCTGGTTGAGTGGATCCCATGTCCTCGGTAGAGCTATTGAGAAGTCAGCGAGTGTCATCAAATTCTGGACCATCAAACCTTACCTATTTGCATGCAAGCCTTTCTCCACGCCGGTAGCACTGCATTTGAACCGCCTGCGATGCCTCCTTTCGGACTCCTCGTACCAGGGCCTGCGATTACATGACCCAGGGTGGGAAAGTCGATCAAATCGTCGCTCGCTCCCCGCAAGGCTTTCTCCAGAATCGACAAAGGTTGGGACAAGGCTGTCTCGTCGAGCAATCGAGAACCAAGCCGAATAGGAAGTCCGACCGCTTCGGGAGTGCCGTCTCTCGCCCATTTCTTCATAAAGTCCTCGTGCTCTTTGCCTTGGCCGACGGTCAAAACGGGATCCTCCCAATCTGAAGACTTCACATGATCTTCGATGGGCGCAAGAAGCGCTTGTACTTGGTCCAGTGTGAGCTCGGGTGCGATCCACTGGCCGGATAGCTTGCCTTGCGTCGAGGAGTTCTGGTCTGTGGCATCCAGTGGCACAAATGAGAAGTAACCCATCAGCCCGGATTCCACCAGACGTGGAAGCTGTGAGTAGAAGTATGTGACCATCGACCAGAATGTATCGGATTTGGCTGTCGTGTTGTAGGAATACTGGAACTCTGTGTACGATAAGATGCCGTAAGCCTTTATGGTCACCGAGACTATGACTGCAAAGTTGCTTGCACCACCCTGCGATATGTTAGCACCCGATACTGTGTTGGTCTGAAATATACGTACGCCTCGCAAAGCCCAGAAGAGATCTGGGTTCGACTCCTCATTGACGACGCGAAGCACCCCATCGGCGGTCACGACTTCCATTTCTAGTACTTGGTCGGCTCCCATACCGTAGTGTGCTGACACCGGACCATGTCCGCCGTGAGAGACCCAGCCTCCGATTCCGACGTGAGGATCTGCCCCTCCGACCACGGTGACGTTGCTTTTCGCTGCAAAGGCATAGATGTCGACCATCCTTTCGCCGGCCTGAATCTTGATCGATGCAACTCCGCCGAGAGCTAGAGCACGAGTGTCGTTACGCTTCAAGCTCAGACCTCGCATGTTGTGTGTCTGGATAGACAAGGCATCGGATCCGGATGATCTATTGCGATCAGTACTGGGCAAACAATGTGTGATCGCACGTATGCTTACCTGCCAGGAACATCGTGTCCCGTGCCCTTGACAATAAGACGCACGCCGGTCTTCCTAGCGAAGGAGACGGCATGCTGGACATCCTTTGCATTGAGGGCTGGAACAACAAAGCGAGGATACCCTTCTACACTGCATGGGTATGTACTGTTGGGAAGACAAGCCACATCGTTGTAGTCAGCCGACACCAGGTTGAGTGCATGGAAGGTTGTATTCGACCATTGGCTCGAGACCAGGTTGCAGGTCGCATTGTCGTATCCGGCGAAGGAGGCATGGCAGACTGCTCCTGGTGGTGTCGGTGTAACAAGTCGTCCTGATACGGAGTCGTTCAACCGCTGCCAGTCTCCGGGCGAAGGCCAACCAGGTGAGTCGTATGTAGCTTTGCACCACGCAGACCCTCGTAGGGTATTAGAGGAGGAGAGAGCAGCAACTGAAGCGGCTACCGACGGGAGAAGGAGTAGAAAATGCATTGCCATCTTGAGATAGAAAGATGCTGATGTGTAAGATGAGCGGATGGAAACGTTAGAAGTGCGAAGAGTCCATCATTCTTTATACTTGCATGCTGACGTGTCTTGCCGCTTCTCGAGTACGCATCATTCGTGGCTCCTTGCGAAAAGTTCGGTACAATGTCATATCGATTCCCAATCTGGTCATATTCGATGCTGTAGGATCGCGACCCTTGTGGCGGTGCACCTCCGCTTTCGCGTGGGTGACGATTCACGAATGTGTTCCCGGCTCAGATGGTGCGAGCAAATGCGAGATCAGCACCTTCGGCGACAGATCTCGTGCCCGAGATGATGAGCGGTAGATTGCATGGTCTTTTTTCTTCCAGGCCCGTTCTTCCTTTCCGGCGTACCTCCGTCAGACATATGCCGGAAGGGAGCCTGGCATTCTCGTAGAGGTCTGCCGGGAAGAAGGTCAGTAAACGAATATATGCCGGAAGGTACCCTATCACATGAACATACGCCGGAATACATGTCCGCATGACAGCAGGGACTGTATTCAAGAGAAGAGATAGCGACACCCACAGTACAAAGTAGACGTGATGTAAGGTAGTCGCGAGAATGTTTTCGATCTCTGCGGCGTTGGCGGCTGGACCCCAACCCTAACCCTATTGGGCAGATGCTTCTGTTCGCAGTTGCTTGTTCACACTGCCGTGCATGCCTGCTGCATGTACTACCATGTTTCGCTTGGGCCTAAAGTGCTACAGATGGTCATTGGGTAGTCGTTCGTCTGTCTGAGAAGCCATAACCCGCAGAGTGCATTCCATTTTCAAAATTGAACCGGGGACATCAAACCCAACATCTAAAACCTACTACATCCATTGATTCATCCAGATTTTTGTAAGAATGTATCCAAAAGAGCTCGGTATCGTACAGTGACACTCATAACATTCACCGACTACTAGCAGGGTCCTCAATATACTAGTATGTCAACAACATGTCTGTTGGAACGACAGCGTTCAACAGATGGAAGATGAAGGGCCTTGTGATCTTCTCTCCTTTCCATGCCTCGGTACGGGAAGGGCCCCCGCTTGCGACCACCAAACAGCCGGTAACATCAAGCGATGGCCATCACCAAGTATTGCTGCCGCAGTGTAGACATGAGATTGTCGACGAGCCATCTCGCGCATACTCGCTGCCTGCAAACGCGATCGCCCAGAATCTCCATCCGGTCACGCGATTTCAGCTGTAACCCTTTACTCAGAACCTCAGTCAACGAGACCGACATCGACAAGCAGACAATCTCAAACGGCTTCAACCCAATGGCACCAAGCAAAGGAAAGAAGGAGATCCCGGTACCAAGACCAAGCGCTTCTGTATTACTGGTCTCGCCGCAGAATCAATTCCTGCTACTACAGAGGGTGAAACAATCTTCGTCGTTTGCCTCTGCCCATGTCTTTCCAGGTGGCAACGTCAGCGAGTTTCACGATGGTGAGATGCCTGGACCTGATTCTCCGGAGCGACACGTAGATTCTGAGATCTACAGGATGGCGGCGATAAGGGAGACATTTGAGGAGTCGGGCATTGTCTTGGCCCGGAACTCTGGCTTTGGCCGATTGATTGAGGTGCCAGAGGCCGAGAGGGAAGAAGGCCGCCGACTGGTTCATTCGGACAAGATTCCCTTCGAGAAATGGCTCGCAGGCAAGGGAGGCAAAGCTGATACAGGTATTCGCACATGTGATTTGCCACAGCTATAAGATGCTAACACTTTTGTCAGAGGGATTGATACCGTTCACTCGCTGGGTGACGCCGACGAATGTCCCGAAGCGTTTTACGACCCAGATGTATATATACTTCCTACCGACATCGTCCAGCACGCCGCTCACCCCAAAAGAACAAGACGCGCCCAATTCCGAGGATGGAGAAGGCTTCGAGCCCGAAGTGGCCATACCTACGCCAACTACTGACGGCGGCTTGGAACATACTACTGCTCGTTTCCTACCCGCATCGGCATGGTTACGCCTTGCACAGGAAGGACGCATCATCCTCTTCCCACCCCAGTTCTTCCTACTTCACCAAGCCGCCCAACACCTCGACAATCTCAGCTCACCCATGGCGTACGGTAGTATCACCAGAGATCACGTACCCCGCGAGGAGCTCGAGGCAAGGAGAAAGCGATTGGTAGACTTCATCAAGTCCGGAGATCCACCATGGACCGAGAAGTGCATTAGCCCCATTCCGCAGGCTCCAGGAAAGCGGAGGGCGAGAGATGACGGCCGAGGTGTGCTCGGGCTAGAAAGACCAGGACCAGAGCTCGAAGCCGCTAATGCGGGTAGAAGAGGACACTACGAGGACTGTGTACTGGTAGATTTCAAGAAGGAAGGCCCGAGACGTGTGGCGGTCATCAGCAGAGAAGAGGCCATGAAACCAGAATCGAAGATTTAGATTTCTGTGTAGACATTGAACCGCAATAACAGAGTCTGTGCTTATTCTGTGTTGCTACACAGCGTTCATCTCGAAGAGGGTATGTAGGTACGCAAGGAGACACACTCGCCACTAGATTCACCTGATGGCGGCTCGGGTATGTACTATGAAGGTCCTTTGATTTAGTCTTGCAAGCGTGAATGCCTCCCACACCGAGGCGTGAATGGCATTGACGCGCCAGCCCACGGAAATGCCAGGACACAAGACGTGACACTGACACCCCGCTCTCGAAGAGACCTCTTGGTATATCCCGAAGGAGGAGTAGCTGGATTGTCTGCTTGCGAATATTGCTGAGATTGATGTTAGGAAGAGACGAGAGAGAATGCTGTTACTTGGAAGAGTGTCGCGTCGTGATGATGTTCGAGCCGTGGTTCGTTTTTGAACTCGGTAGGATGCTGTCAATATGTATGCTGCACACTGTGATCTGATGTTGAGATGAGGGAGAACCGAGACTTTTAAGGAGGACAAATTTGAGATTGAGACCCCGCCAAGCTTCGGTGGTTGGGCGGTCGAGCTCGCGTGCAATCGTCACAAGGCATGAGCGCGAGTCGACCTCGCATTCGAACAACAGCTAAACACATTACAAACACATTCACACAACCGCAATCATGGCAGACACAGAAATGGATGTCGACGCTCCCCAGTCGCCAGCCGACAACAAGAACGGCCAGGCAAACACCAGCGACACCCGCACCGCCGAGAACGCAGCCGCTGTTCGCAGCATCGAGGGCTGGATCATTATCGCGACGAACGTTCACGAAGAAGCCAGCGAGGAGGATATCCAGGATCTGTTCGGAGAGTATGGCGAGATCAAGAACCTGCACATGAACCTCGACCGTAGAACCGGTTACGTGAAGGTGAGTGAAAGTCCGCAAGAAGGCCACATGCGCTGCTGTGGCAGTCGCTAGCGCATGCAATCTTCCACGACCCGGCGAAATGCTAATTGAGTTGCGCAAAACAGGGCTACGCTCTTATCGAATACCCTACCCTGGACGAAGCAAAAGAAGCCATCAAGCAAGCAAACGGCCAACAATTACTGGAACAGACGATTGGAGTCGACTTCGCGTTTGTGCGTCCACCTCCGAGCAAGAGTTCGGGCACTGCCAGAGGCGGCAGGAAGTCCGACAGGCGCAGGAGCAGAAGCCCTGGTGCAAGGCCGGTGCAGGACGACGAAGATGAGATTGACTGAGTGAGACGCGCATCCCGATTTTGAAAAGCGTACGACCAGACGAATCCATGATTAAGAAATGTGAGCCAAGAGGGGCGCGGAAATGATAGTCCAATTGCCTGAAAGAAGGATACGAGGCGCCGACAGACCGTCGGCAAATATAGAAAGCGTACCAAGAGTGAGTGATGGGAAGAATCTATGCACAAGAGAGCCTTTGACTGACACATTTTTAGTCGTCTCGGCTGAATGTTTCTGATACCCTTGGATGCCAGGATAGGACATTGACTTGGAGGACTTACTGGCGTCTCTAGCGCGCCCAACGAGAGATCTGGCAGGATGCTTTGTCAGACTTTGCAGTGCGATTTGATAGCCGCCAGCACTGCTATCACGCAAAATCCCCTAACGTAAGATTGAAAAGCCCCATCATGACAGATCACGTTTCCAGACGCCTTCAGGTACACACTCAGACGGGGTAGCCGTGAGATGATCCTGTTCGACTTAGACCCTCGGTGTCTAATCTCACCCTGCGTCTTATTGGCAGACCGAAGCATTCTGGTGTTCAGGCTGACATCTTGCTTACTGGGCGGTGTAGTCTTTCGTACAGATTACAGCACAATATCTTAAGTGGTTTGTGTGTTCAAATCCGAATCCATCCTCAAATATGGACTCGCCAGTTTCGCTACACCTGCGAAATTGGTAATTGAACGATTGTGCTCGTAGAAACCACTCATACTAATGGCCTGCATTCACGGTGGAGGTGGCATGCTCCAAGACACTGTCTTTGTTCGAGACAAGGAGTCTTGTCTTTTTTTCTAGGGACGATCAAGCGGTGCTCGTCAAATTACGAAATCATGCGTTTGAGCGGCGGCGGAGCACGCGAGTCGGAGCACGCGAATGCGGTTTACGCATCTCTAAGAGCAGAATGGCATGATACACCCATGTTTGTCTCAGCTAACGCGATGATTGTGTAGTGACGGACTAAGCAGACACGTGGCGGGATGGTCTCGTTCATCGGAGAAATTCCGATCTCGATGCTTTCAGAACGCCCAGCCTATAATGCTCTCTACTATAACAACAGATCAGCGACGATTGCAGATAGCGATCGTCATCCGTCAGTCATCAAATTACATCTTTGAGACAAGTTGAGCGTCCGTCATCTTCACCCCACACAGCAGACAAGCTGCAAGGACTTTTCATCGGCGACAATAAGATCCAAATCGCTCGACGACAAGAAAGATGGCATGCGCCAGTGTTCAAGCGATTCTTATGTGTGATGGCATTGTAATAAAGCACAAGTCTCTTCCTGCTGGTCGGGCCTGCCGAGCAGCAGTGCGTGCGTAGGCCTGAAGAATTCATAAGGACCACCAATTGGCGTTGCATGGAATTCCGGCGATCGCTTACAGATGACGGATATCTGGTTGGAATTGCACGTGGAACGGGCTCCACGTTACGAAATCTTCCAGGTATTCGGGCAAGCACCTCATCTGCGACATTGCCTGCACTGCAATCAGCATGTGCGTATTTCTCAACGGTGCGCACTCTCACAACGTCGCAAAAGCTACTTCGCAAAGTCCTACAGCATGCGAGGGACTGTTCTGCTGATTTATCTATAAGACATAGGTCGTCTGTCCTTCTTACATTCCCCTCCAGCATCCACTAACAGCACAGTCGTCAACTAATCTTTTTTGGCTCCGGCCACACACTCATTCATTGCATTATACATTTTCTTCGCATCGAATCCACACTCATTATACATAATACTAATTCAGATCAATCAATATGTCGATGTACGCCAGAGCTGCGGTCGCAGCGCTTGCGGGCAGACAAGCCCCCGGAGCTCCTATGACCGCATCCGATATCGATCGGATGGCTTCTGATGCGATAGGCAACGGTCAGTGTAGTATTGCTTCGAGAATATGAGTATGTGCTGATCAATATGGCAGCCATGAACAATGCTGGCTTCTCTTCGCTCAGCAATGTCCTTGCTCAAGGGTTTCCTGACTATCTCAGCAACAACGACCCAATGCCCGAGGGCGGCAAGCCGTGGGGCACGAAGAACTCAACGAATGCCAACCAATACGAAGAAACACCTGATACTGGAGTTACCCGCTACTACGACTTCACGATTTCCAAGGGACGTTGTGCCCCTGATGGGTTCGAGATGGACTGTGTGCTAGCCAACAACCAATATCCTGGCCCGACCATAGAGGTAACGCTTTGTCCCTTCACGGCTTGAGACCATTGTATCTAACAACATGGGAATCTAGGCCAACTGGGGTGACTACATTGAAGTCAAGATTCACAACAACATCCCTGACGAAGGCACGAGCATTCACTGGCACGGAATCCTTCAAAAGCACGGAGGTGGACAGTGGAACGATGGTGTCCCTGGTACCACTCAGTGCCCTATTGCGCCTGAGTCGACTTTCACCTACCGATTCCGCGCAGACTTGTACGGCACAAGCTGGTGGCACGCTCACTACTCGGCGCAGTACGGCAGTGGTCTTCTTGGCCCTATGATCATCTACGGCCCCAAGAATGTGCAAGACGACATCGATATTGGCCCTATCATGCTTTCCGATTGGTTCCACGAGTACTACACGGATGAAATCAGTGGACTGTTCAACGAGGTGCCCAACGCCGTCGTTCCTCGCGCGGACTCCAATCTTATCAACGGAAAGGGAAGCTACCCTTGCTCCGGGACCAGCGGAAGTTGCAAGGACGACATGCCAATGTCGACTTTCAACTTCACATCTGGAAAGGTACACAGACTGCGCCTCATCAACCCTTCGTCAGCCGCCACCCAGAAGTTCACTATCGATGGCCACAAGTTTAAGGTCATCGCGACAGATTTTGTGGAAGTTGAGCCATACGAGACCGATGTCATCACCTTGGGTACTGGCCAGCGCAGTGATGTGCTTGTTTACGGCAGCGGCGAGCCCACTGACGCAGTCTACATGCGCTCTTTCAGACCTACATCATGCTCCTTGAGCAACGGCAATGAAGAGGTTATGGCTGCCGTGTACTACGAGAATGCAGACCACAGCAAGCAGCCCAGCAGTTCACCGGGTCCTAACGCACACAACGGATACTGCGGTAACGATCCTCTGGAAGACACCGTGCCGGTCTACGCTCTTGAGGCTAGCGAGCCAAGTGTTACCGAGATCATCCCGGTCGAGCTCAAGTCCAACGGTACTCACATGGTTTGGTACATGGGCGGCCGTACAAACCAAGTCGACTACAGCAACCCAATGCTTCCCGAAGTCGCCAAGGGCACCACCGAATTTGACTTCATGAAGAACGTCCACAACTATGGCACGAACAAGACTCTTCGATTCGTCATTGAAAACACTGGCCCTCAGCCGCATCCCATGCATTTGCACGGTAAGTCGATCCTGCCATCATTTGACCTGACTTCAACTGTAACTGACATTCTCGGAAGGCCACAACATTCAAATTCTTGCTGAGGGTCGATGTGGCGATATCGGCACCATTTTCAGGGAAGCCGCTGGAGGTCTTGGTGGACCCGGTGGACCTCCTGGTGGCGCAGCCCAGGGTAGCAGTCCATCTGGCACCCAGGGTGATCTCCCAATCGGTGCTCCAACTGACCTGACCGCGGACCTCCCAGCCGGACTCAAGAGCAGTGTTCTGCCTCGCCAAGCAGAGGCTCTCGATCTTTTGACCGACAACAGCGCGATCTTGGGCGGCGGACTTGCTGGCGAGACACTTGAACACTTCGGCACCTGCTGGGACGGTAAAGTGACCAACCCCTCCAACCCTGCGAGGCGTGACGTTGCTCAGCTTCAATCCGGTTCCTACATTGTCCTCCAATGGAACCAAGACAACCCCGGTCTTTGGGTGAGTTTTCCACGATTATAACCTTCTCAGACTACCTTACTGACGCGTACGGAAGCCAATCCACTGTCACATCGCATGGCATTTGAGCGCTGGTTTCGTTTGGAACGTGCTCGAGCATCCGGAGGAGCTCGTAAACGGCGGTTTGGAGGTCCCGGATCAGATCTCGGACCAGTGCAAGACCTGGAACGCCTGGGACAAGGAACACAACGTAAGCACAAGCGTCTTCAGTTTTCTCCTCCGAGTGTAAATGCTAACATGTCATCCAGTTTGACCGTATCGAGTCTGTTTGATTATGACGGTGATCGACATTTTTTCCGTTAATTTCGTAGTTTCTCTTATTCGGACTCTCTAGTCCTATCATGATCTTATACAAACATCAAGTATCCGACGATGCATTCTTACTACCCCACTGCTATTGTGCCGTCATCGTGTTGTGTCCTACGATCTGGACCTTACATTCACTTCCGCTTGCTCGATCAACTCGATTTGCAATTCTTACTACCCACCAGCACTAAAGGTTAATGAGCGCTAATTATCAGGCAAAGGTCCGAGAAGCTTGTCCTCGTAACGCATTTATGAATAGGTACGTACCGAAGTATAGGCTACTTCGCGGCCTTGTCTGCCTCGGCTCTAGAAGCGGGGCCTTCTGTCTACTGCCACAGCTCGGCGATAACAACCTACGACAGGCGCGGTGAATGGCAACGGTAATAACGACAGCTTATAGGCGAATGCGAGTTTAAAGCCACGGTACAAGAGATCAGGACATCAGAAAACAGTTCTACTCGTCTCTCCGTTTCGTTTATTCTACTCTACCTCCAGAGTTGAAGAGAACCACCAATCGCCCGCCAACCAACGAACAAACCAGAGCAAACCCGGGGCCACTACAACATTTAATTCAACCCCAGGCAATATTTCGATATAAAGGAAAACAGAACAAACAAACAAACAATATGGCCTCCCAACCAAACGCCTATGTCCTAGGCGTCGGCCTGACCCCTTTCATCAAACCACGCGCCCTCCGCCAATACCCCGAACTAGGCCTTGAAGCCTGCACCAAAGCCCTGCTCGATGCAGACATCAACTACGACGAGGTCAATGCCGGCGTGGCCTGCTACTGCTACGGCGACACGACCTCCGGCCAGCGCATCTTCTACCAGCTCGGCATGACCGGGATCCCGGTCTACAACACCAACAACGCCTGCGCCACCGGCTCGACGGGTTTGCACTTGGCGAGACAGTTGGTCAAGGGTGGACTTGCGGACTGTGTTCTCGTTTGTGGGTTTGAGCAGATGCAGGCTGGGAGTATCAAGAGCGTTTGGGGCGATCGGCCGAGTCCGATGGGGTTGTCGACGGATATGATGGAGGATACTTATGGGAAGCATGGGAGTCCGAGGAATGCGCAGTATTTTGCTAATGCTGGGAGGGAGTATATGGAGAAGTGAGTTCTTCCTTCCTTTCACTTTGCCTTTTTGTGAGGGGTCGAGTAGCTGTTGTTGTTGGATGGATTAAGATCGGATTAAATCCTCGGTAACTAATCTTTTGTCTCGCAGATATGGTGCAAAAGCAGAAGACTTCGCTGGTGAGAACACTAATACCAACACTTCATCATCGCAGCAATCGCTAATCGAGTAAACAGAAATCGCAAGAATCTCGCACGAGCACTCGCAGCGGAACCCGTACGCCCAGTTCCAGCAGGAGTACACTCTCAAGGAAATCTCCGACTCGACCATGGTTCACTACCCCTTGACGAAACTGCAATGCAGCCCGACCAGCGACGGCGCAGCATCAGCAGTCATCGTCTCGCAGAGATTCCTTGACAGCAAGCCTCACTTACGCAACCAAGCGATCTTGATAGCCGGCCAGCAACTCATGACCGACACGCCGAATCTGTTCTCCCGCAGCGCGATGGATCTCGTGGGCTTCGACATGACCAAGCGAGCTGCGCAGGCGGCGATGCGTGAGGCGGGAGTCACTCCCAAAGACATCAAAGTCTGCGAGTTGCACGACTGCTTCTCGGCGAACGAGATGATTCTGCTGGAAGGTCTGGGGTTCTCGGAGAAGGGCAAGGCACATGAGATGGTGAGGAATGGAGATATCACTTACGGTGGCAAGGGTCCGGTTGTTAACCCTTCTGGCGGTCTTATCAGCAAGGTGAGTTTCGAGTCTAGCCTGTTTTGCCCTTGCTGGCCTTTCTGACATGGAATCTCATCAGGGCCACCCTCTCGGAGCAACAGGTCTAGCCCAGTGCGCAGAACTCACCTGGCAACTGCGTGGTTGGGCTAACAATCGTCTCGTTAACTGCGATGTGGCACTTCAGCATAACCTAGGACTTGGAGGTGCCGTGGTCATCAACGTGTACAAGCGTGCCGACGGCAAAGGAAACCGCAAGCTGTCGGATGAAGAAGTCGTAAAGGCCTCGGCTTTCGATTACAATCCTGCGGTCAAGGCCAAGACTCCCTCGCGAGCCGATGTCGACAAGGTGCGCAGCCGCGCCGCGAGGAGCGAGTACGCGTTGGGCGATTCGCTGAAGAAGTTGGAGGCGAGATTGTAGTTGTTGGGTGGTCTTGGTGACTTGACGGACTGGCTGCTGTACTTATTTTCCAGTCAACTTCTCTGAGCAGAGAAAGAAGTTGGTTCTTTCGGTCCGATGGCAGCCAGATCCAGGTCTTGGACTGTATCGGGTTTGCCATGGGTAATAATAAACATGCATGTTCTGCCAACGTGTCGCCGTATCCACTTGTTTTGCTTGGGTGTCGTCAGCTTTCACGCGAGTTCCACATGGTGCCGTGCCGGCAGGTCGCGGGCATGGCAGCCTTGTGGCTTGTGGAGTTTATCGTTGTATGTAGGAGCTGGCCTGTTCTGATGCTATAGAACACGATTGTGCTGTGATATTTTTGAATAGGTGAACGATGTTGGGAAAGGGCATCAGTGACTTTTGTCAATATCCTCCTTCTTTCTTCAATCAAGCCTGCCAGCCAAGCAAAAGCCGACGGCCACAGGACGGCCAATCACATGCCAATAGTTAGACGCTAATGGCGCCATCGCCTATCGTATCGGCCGGTGATATCGCTTTGGCGGGGGCGCGGTGTTGTTCGAGAGGAGTCCTTGGTGCAAGACTCCACTCCCCTCCAAACATCCTCGGGCGAAAGAGTGGCCTACGCCGCCACTGCCTGCCTGCACCAAACTCTCCGCGGACAGGCGTACGTGGTAAGGACTTGGAAGTGGAGATGGCACTGATGGCAAAGGCAAACCCACAAGGCAGAGACACGCTCTGTGGCTGCATGAGATCATCACACCAAGAGCCATGCCAATGATCAAGACTTCCCTTCCGGCTCGTCCTCATCATCGGCGGACTGCCATTCAAGCACTCGTCTTGTACCTAGAGAGTACCACAACAATCTCGCCCCCCACCCTGTTATCATCGCCCTTCCGATATCTTCCTCTCTCTCCTCCCTCAACTTTCGTATATCACCTCTCACTACTTCCTCCTAGGTTAGGCGAACCACTACGTCCGTCGGCCTCCCACCCCAGCCTATCCGAACCGGCAACCGATCTGCCCTCTTACTGCAGTAGCGCCCTCTTCCGGCACGGCCACAACGAGGGGTACCTGCAGGCCTAGGCCAGCGTCTTGAGGCTGTGTGATTCACTTGCAACAGCTCGGCTCTCTCTATATTCCTCCTGCTCCTGCTCCCTGTGTGCACGCGAGCTGCCGAGATCTGACCCTGATTTACCTCACCTCTGCGGCTTTTTCCCACACGAACGGCACAGACTGGACGATTTACACTTTACGAACTATCGGAAAATAACGCAGCCGCCTTGAACCTGACCTAGGAACTGGCACATCATCATAGATAGACTGCTGTCGGCTCTTCTCAACCTCCCCAACAACAACAACAATGCCGTCTTCCAGAAACCGCGGGACTCGTTCGGCCATGTACAATACGCCTGCCATCCGTAATGGCGGCTTTGGAGCTTTACAAGTCGAAGCAGTTACCAACCGACCCCTCTCCATAGCACGGCGCCACTTAGCTGCCTCGCAACTACGCATGCGCGATGTCGAGCCCGACCAGCTCAGCCAAAGCGAATGGGTCCGCTTCCTCGTCATGCCGGAAGTCGAGCGCGAGAGGTGGATATCACAGTTCCAACGCAGACGTCGCGACAGTGCAGAGAGCGCAGGCAGCTCGTCTGGCCCTGAGCTCGACCCAGAGACCGCATATCTCAAAAGCGAAGAAGCACGCCTCGAAGCTAGCGAGAGCGGCCAGGGTCAACGGACACGAAGTAACGACCGTCCTGCTGCCTCAAGCTCTTCACCACGCAGCCTCGCCCAGCCCGTAGGTGCTATGCCGGCCGCGAGTCTGTTCGCTTGGTACTTTGACGAGGACAACGAGAATGAGAACACGGTGGGGACTGGCAGGACGTCGCCTCGCTTTGGTTCAAGAAGACCCGTTCAACACCGTCGAGCCGTTACAGCGCATACCACTCCCGACGCTCCTCCTTCATACGACGCTGTCGTGCGGCCGCGAGCCAGGACTCCGCCGCCGGCTTATGAGCCTCGCAGTGACGACGACGATGGCGGCAGGTCGCCACGATACACCCGCTTCGCCGAACCTTGAAAGCAATATTTGAAGGAATGCATGTCCCTCCGGATGCGAAAAGGATCAAGTTGGATTTCACCGGCTCGCTTTGGCGACTTGGTTGCGGCGCGCTCGTGCTTTCGAACTTTGTTCACCGGCGCTTTGTGATTTCGACACTGTTTCTTCGTTCGCTCTTCGCATTCGCATGAGGAGTGTTATGGCGCCGAGCGGACAGATGCCTACAGAATCGGCATTCTGAGCCATCTGGACATGACGATTACGAAAACCGCGAGACAGGACGACATGTCCCACACGATCCCAGCGAGCCACACGCGACATGCGAGAACCCACCAAAAGCGCACGCATACGAAGCTCTCAAGAGCAAATCATGCTATTCGATCACATCACTCTGCATCTTACAACCCTACCATTTGGAGGGTTACATTGGTCAAGCAGGCGTCTCAGGAATTGGAAAAATAGAGGACATAGGCGTTTTTTCTTCTTTCGTTTTTTTCACTTTCGACTTTGGAGATCGTATGTAAGTTGCCTTAGGGATGTTTATATTTCGGAAGGCTTTTCGCTCTTCTTCTCACTCTACTGATTGTTCTCAACCGTATCATTGCAATGAAGGTGTTCCTACATGTCATCTGCACTCTCGCATCTTCCTTTCCAGGTTGGTACGCACCTATTTTTGGGAACAAGCAAACCGAATCGCAAGTCGACTTCTAAATCTTGCCCTTCAGTACCTACTATCTAGAAGAAGGCCGTTAGAGAGGGTTAAGTTATAGCATGCATGGCGATGTCCCTCAAACCATGTTGCTTGCTGGCCGATTAGTAGTAGGCTGGGTAGGTGAAGTGGGTTGAAATGAACGATAGATTTGATCTGGGCGACGGTGGGTGTTGTATGGATGAAAGAAAGACAGGAGGAAGGATTGTAGATTTCCGGAAGCTTGGAACATTGCCCTTACAACGACTGAGGCGAAAGGCGACAGTGGAGTCTTGAGAGCGGAATGGGAAGTAGTACGGGCAACAATGGCAGCAGATAGCCAAGCAAAAGGATGGAAAGCAGGCGACGGAGTGTTGTGTATAGATATGGGAACAGGCTCGGCAAATGCCTAAGATAAGAGTGAGGTACCACGAGTAAGATGCACACGTGGTATAGACAAGGAAGAACACCAGACTACCTTACTCGCGCAGACATCCATCATCCATCTCATCACACTACTCGGCTACTTCCACCCTCACTAGCTCACCAAGATCTGTAGGTATTAATACCTGTCACGCTACATCCTATTCCTTCGACGTTTCAGAAAAAGTGTGCTAAATACATCAGCCCAGAGAATATAGTAAGACGGAGGAATCTGAAGGCCGGGCGCGGACGCGGCACAGCAAAAAGATGAAACAGCGACAAAATAACCAAATACCAAGGAACAAAAATAAGACAAACATAGTAACAAGAGTAAGTAAGTGAGAAAGAAGAGGGCTAATTAGCCGTGCATGTCTCGCGTGCAGGCGCGTAGGAACACGCCGAAAGAAGATCTATTTGCGGTCATATC